>Ga0070741_10000469_pt1 | contig 147346 bp, 124 predicted proteins | sample Coa_R1_4_FD_66440 | JGI IMG/M metagenome (GOLD analysis project Ga0070741, IMG submission 66440) | Surface soil microbial communities from Centralia Pennsylvania, which are recovering from an underground coalmine fire - Coalmine... | ecosystem: Environmental > Terrestrial > Soil >... | reverse complement strand
GCTTTGGTGACAGCGGTGATTCCACTCGCGAAACTACCATCCTGAACTACTCCACTGAACGTGCTGCTAGCCACATTCGCGCCGCCAATGGTGAAGGTCGTCGTCCCGGCAGCGGAATCGGGTCCAGCTATAGTGCCCGCACCCGTGAGCGCACCGAGAGCAACCGCACCGCCGTTCCTGACCTTAAGGGTGCCGGCCACGTTAAAGGTCGCGCCTGAACCGCCGTTGTTCAAAGTGCTGTTCGACAAGCGCAAGGTCGCACCACTTAAGACTGAGACGGTTCCCGCAAAACCACTAAGCTGCTGGGTGGTCGCTCCCAAGTTAACCTGTTGACCTCCAGCACCGCTGATTGTGAGAGTCTGACCTGATGTTCCTGTAAAGGCGTCATTAAAAGCGCCCGCGGCATTATTCGAAGTGAGAGTGGCATTGGCAGTGGCACCAGTGAGGGTCACCCCAGCAGCCAGGAACGTCGTTGAGTTCGTCACGTTGAGGGTGGTGCTGTTGCTCAGAGTGATCGTCTGTGCACTTGTTCCCGCCGCATTGCTGTGTCCGACGCTGAGTGTGCCCGAGGTCACGTTTGTGCCGCCGGTGTAACCATTCGAGGACGAAAGAATGAGTGTTCCGCTACCAGCCTGCGTCACCGAGCCGGTGCCGGTAATCGACGAGGAAGTGAAATCCGTGCCTTGCGTAATGGCGTTCGAGCGATTGAAAACAAGCGCGCCGTTGTCGGTGATCGTGCTGCTGGTCGAGAGCGAGCCGGTGGTTCCGCTAGCACCGAGCTGCAACGTGCCGCTGCTGATCGTCGTGCCGCCGGTGTAAGTATTCCGGCCGGAAAGTGTCAACGCGCCTGTGCCTGAGTAAACAACCGATCCGGTGCCGGTCGAACTGTAGATGTTCGCGTCCGTGGCGCCGGTCGCGCCGGAGACCGTGATGTTTCCCCCACCGTTAAAGGTCAGCGTGTTGCCCTTGATGTCCGTGCCGAGCACGTTCGTCGTGTCCGCGGTGGTGTGAACGGAGGTAATATTCAGCGTGCCACCGCCGGACTGCGTGATTGTCAAATTCTTGTCCAAGGCGATATGACCGGAGAGGGTGTTCGAGCCGCTGGTGTTTTGCGACGCGAGTGTGGCTGTGCCGCTGCTGCCGGAACGCGCGTTGAACACACTCGAGAGCGTAAGACCGCCTGTCGCTGCCGTGAGATCCACCTCGGCATTGACGGTGCCCGAGGTGTCGCCGATACGGATCGCCGAGCTATTGGCGCTGCCGCCGGAAGCAAATTGAAGCTTACCTGCATTGACAAAGGTATCGCCGGCGTAGGTATTCGCGGCGCCGTAGACAACGGTCCCCGCGGCATTGATCGCGACCGAATTGTTGCCACTGTTTCCACTGGAACTGATCACGTCGTTAAACGTGGTCGTGTTGGTGCCCCAAAGCTGCAACTGCGTGGTGCCGGCCAGATCGATCTTCGTGCCCGCGCTGAAGACGAGTGCTCCGTTGACTGCGTTGATCTCGGCTTTGTTTGCGTTGCTGGAGCCGCCTTGCAGAGTAATGGTCTGGCCGCTGGTCAGCGTAAACGTCTGCGTGAGAAATGAATCGTTTTCGATGCGGGGAAACTGGGTTCCCGTCGCTCCAAAATCGAAAAGAGTGAATCCATTGCCAGTAATAGTGAAGGCGGTGTCATTCGCCGAACTGCCGTCAGTGCCGTTTCCGGCGGCATTGCTGTCCTGGAACGTAATTCGGTAGCCGGCCCAATTAGTAAGATCGTTATTCGATGTTGTCGAACCAGCTCCACCCGCGGCCTTGTAGCCCTGACCAAAAAAGAGGCTTCGATCGCCGCTGCCTCCCGTGCTTGGCGCCGTCGAATCCCAGTTTCCCGAGGCACTCCAGTTAGAGCCGCTCGTGCCCTTCCAGCCTGTGCCGTTAATGGTGTCGGCGCGCGCGAAATCTGCGAGCGCAAACGTAATTATGATAAAATTCGTGGCGCACTTACGAAGACGGGGAGTGATTTTCATAGCGGGGGATATCGGAGAGGCAAATGGCGTGAGGGCACACTTTCGCCTTGGGGATACGCAACAAAATAAATGTTTTTATCAGGGAGGCAAGTATTTTTTGGATGCAACTGGTATTGCCATTCCTTTTGCTCTGGAAAAACGCGGTTTACGCATGCAAGAAAATGTTTTTTGCCAAGACTTCGGATTCCTTGCCTTGGTTTTTTGTTCCCCCCGTGGCAAGGAATGAAAGTCTTGCCCAAGTCGGCGGGGGTCTTGCCCAAGTCGCGTCGCGACTCGGGCAAGACGGCAATGATTTGCCTGAGAAATCAGCGCCGTAGCCGTTGATCGCATTGAATTTGACGCACCCTCCTGCTTTTGAGACGGTATCGCCGCCTCCCAATGAACCCTGAAGAAGCGCCCTCCCCGGTTACGCAAAAGGATATCGCCCGCGCGCTCGGGTTCGGCCAGGCGACCATCTCGCTCGCGCTGCGCGATGACCCGCGCATCAGCGAGGCGTGCCGCCGGCAAATCCAGCGCACCGCAAAAAAGATGGGCTACCGGCCAAATGCCACGGCCACGGCGCTGGTGCATTTTAAGCGCACCTCAAAAGTCAAACCGATGCACGCCGCCCTGGCGTGGATGAATTTTTGGGAACAACCGAAGGAGCTTCGCAAGAGGATGGAGTTCGACGGCTACTGGCGCGGCGCGGTCGCGGCAGCGGACAAGTTCGGTTACCGGCTCGAGGAATTCGCGGGCGCGGAGTTGCCGCTGGATCGCATCGAAAAAGTGCTCACGGCGCGAAATATGAATGGCATCCTGCTGCCGCCGCATCCTGTGCCGCCGAAGTGGGACACTTTTAATTGGAATCGCTTTTCAATCGTGCGTTTCGGTCGCTCGGTGCAGCGTCCCACCGCCCATCTCGTGACGGCGGATCAAGTAGCCAACACAATCATGGCCTTCAACGAAATGAGCGCGCGCGGCTACGAGCGGATCGGTTTTGTGACGTCGCCGAGTTCGTATCTGCTCTTCGACGCCGGTTTTTTAAAAGCGCAACGGGCGATCGACAGCAAATCGCGCGTGTCCATTCTCGAAATTAACTGGCGCGATCCATGGCCGCACCTGCCGGAACTCAATCGCTGGCTCAAGCGCGAGAAGCCCGACGCCGTTTTCACCGATGTCATCGCTACGCCGGATATGATCCGGGAATGCGGCTATCGCATTCCAGAAGACATCGCCGTGGCCGCCACGAGTGTGCTCGATGCGCACGTTGACGCCGGCGTTTACCAAAATCCGGAGGAAATCGGACGCGTCGCCGTGCTGCTTTTGATCTCGCTCATTCACGATAACGATCGCGGCGAGCAAAAGCTCTTCCGCGAAGTGCTGGTAAAGGGCAAATGGGTCGATGGCAAATCACTGCCGAAGCGGTAGCCGATTGAGTCCGCGATTACGAATCAGCAACTTTTTGCTTTCCACCGGATGCGGCGGCTATTCAATTAACGCCCCTTGCGCGACCCCAAATGACCGCACTCACACGCAACACGCATTTTTGTCCTGGCGAAACGTGGCTTGATACCGATGGCAAACCGATCCAGGCGCACGGCGGCGGCGTTCTTTACGAAAACGGCACGTATTACTGGTTCGGTGAAAACAAGGATAACGATACGCGTAACGAACGCATCGATATCATCGGCGTAAGCTGTTACTCATCGCGCGATTTGCTGAATTGGAAAAACGAAGGCGTGGTGCTGCCGGCTGTTCAAGATGACCTGCAACACGATTTGCATCCGGGCAAAGTCGCCGAACGCCCAAAGGTTATCTACAACCGCACGACCAAGACCTATGTCATGTGGCTCCACGTCGATAGCGCAGACTACCTCGCCGCGCGCGCCGGCGTAGCTGTCAGCGATAAGGTAACAGGGCCTTATACTTATCTCGGCAGCATACGTCCAAATAATCGCGATTCGCGCGATATGACGCTTTTTCAGGACGATGACGGCAGGGCTTACCTCATCCATTCGTCCGATTGGAATAGCGTAACGCTGATCTCGGACCTAACCGACGACTATCTTTCCACTACGGGTCATTACTCGCGCCAGTTCGATCATGAAATAAAGAACACCGGCCGCGAATCTCCCGCGCTTTTTAAGCACGAAGGCCGTTACTTCATCATCACGTCAGGCACAACCGGCTGGTTTCCCAATGCGGCCGAGTATGCTGCAGCTGATTCCATTCACGGCCCATGGAGAGTCATTGGTAATCCATGCGTCGGCGACAACGCCGCGCTAACTTTTCACTCACAAGATACCTTTGTATTACCTGTCGCTGACAAGCCAGGTAAGTTCATCTTCATGGCTGATCGCTGGAATAAAGACGATCTCCGCGACTCGCGCTACGTCTGGCTGCCTCTTGAAGTCAACGGCGAACAGCTAACTCTTAAATGGAGCGATAGCTGGTCGCTCAACGAACTTTAAGCATCATGTCGGTAGAGATTCTTTCGACTTATAACTTTGGCGATACAACCATCCGCTATTTACACAACGCGGCGATAGGACGCATCGGACTGGAGCTTATACCTACAGCTCTACTGGATAAGGTCGTCGCGCGACGAAAAACTGTCGGCAAGCTGCCGTTCGTCGATTCTGTCCCGGAACTGGATTGCCCGGCATCGGCGTTGGATTCATTGGTGCAATTCAAACTGGTCGGCGATCCTTACCCCGGCGCGTTCGCGCAGGGTCACACGATGCGCAATTCGCCTTCGGTCGACGGGTTAAAGCTTGAGGAGCAAAAAGTCGACAAGACGCCCGAAGCTACAACCATCATTACCGTTCTTCGCAATTCAAAGGGTTGCCGCATCGAGCATCGACTTACTGCGCGAACTGGCGAATCCGCGTTCGAGATAGTCTCCAGGTTCATCAATGACTCCGACGCGCCGGTAACGCTGGAAATGCTAAGCAGCTTTTCCCTCGGCGGGATTACACCTTTCGCCGCGGACGACGCGCCGGGCCGCTTGCAAGCGCACCGCTTTCGCTCCGTCTGGAGCGCGGAAGGACGGCTCGAGACACGCAGTATCGAGGAGCTGCACCTCGAGCGTTCCTGGAGCGGCGCTGGCGCTTTTAGTGAACGCTTTGGTCAAGTCGGCACAATGCCTGTGCGCAGATGGTTTCCTTTCGTTGCGATTGAAGATGCTAAAGCTGGCGTCTGTTGGGGCGCGCAACTCGCATGGGCCGGCTCATGGCAGATGGAAGTATTCCGTCAGCACGATGACGTTTGTATCTCTGGCGGACTCGCCGACCGCGAGTTTGGTCATTGGTTAAAGCAGCTCGCGCCCGGCGAATCGATTACAGCTCCTCCTGCTAACCTAGCTTGTGCGCAAGGCTCACTCGATGACTTATGCGACAGGCTTACCGCTATGCAGAATCGCGCAGCGGATACTCATCCGGAAGTAGAGCACGATTTGCCGATAGTCTTCAACGAATGGTGCACTACCTGGGGCGATCCACAGCATGACAAGGTTCTCGCCATTGCCAATAGGCTCAAAGATTCCGACGTCCGCTATCTGGTTATCGACGCAGGTTGGTATAAGGATGATGCCAGTGATTGGAGTAGCGGACATGGCGATTGGATTCCCAGCCCGAAGCTTTTTCCACAAGGCCTTGCCGCGACTGCAAAAGCGATTCGCGATGTCGGGCTTATTCCCGGCCTTTGGTTTGAAATGGAAACGGTTGGCTCACAATCGGCAGCCTTCTCACTCATCGACCACCTACTCCATCGCGATGGCCAGCCGATAACTGTGCGTGAACGGCGCTTCTGGAATCTGAACGACAAGGGCGCGATTGACTATCTCACGCGGAAGGTTATTGACCTTCTCGATGAGTGTAACTTTGGCTACTTGAAGGTAGACTATAACGAAACTGCAGGATTCGGTTGTGTAGATACAGACTCTCTCGGCGAAGGTATGCGGAAGCAGGTGCTCGCGAGCTATCGCTTCTTTGAAAAAATTCGCGAACGCCTGCCGCATCTCATCATCGAGAACTGCGCTTCCGGCGGCCACCGCCTGGAGCCTTCCATGCTCGCACGCACGGCGATGTCTTCTTTTTCCGATGCGCATGAGTTAGTCGAGATACCGATTATTGCGGCAAACCTGCATCGACTCATGCTTCCGCGCCAGTCGCAAATTTGGGCTGTTCTACACCGCGCGGATAGCGATCAGCGGCTGGCTTATAGTTTGGCTGCAACCTTTCTAGGTCGCATGTGCTTGTCGGGAGAAATCGCGGAGCTTTCGAGTAAGCAGTGGGACCTGGTCCTGCGCGCACAAAAACTCTATCGCAAAACTGCGCCGGTTATCAAATACGGCACGAGCCGCCGCTTTTCGGAGCCAGGGGAAAGCTGGCGTCACCCGCGTGGATGGCAGGCTGTGCGCCGTATTTCGACGGATGGAAATTCTGCACTTGTAGTTATCCATACTTTTCAAGATGCCCCGAAAGAAGTGCGCATTCCTTTGTCGGACGCGTGGACAATCGTCGAAGAGTTTCCCTTAACCGCAGCGACGATACAAGGACATGAGCTAGTTTGTCCTGCAGACGCCGACTTTTGCAGTTCGGTTGTGCTATTAAAAAGGAGCTAACTTCATGAAGCGCCTGTTTCTCCTTATACTAATCATCGCAGGGTTCGGGCTGTTCTACACCATGTCGCCGCATCATCTGTCCGCGATGCAAATGTGGCATCGCATTATCTGCCATGGATATTCTCCGCCGGGTAGCAACCTGCGTGCTGAGAGCTATGAGTTAAAAGCGCCGACGGAGTTTCGTTCCGCAAAGGAGTTGACCTCCGGGAAGACTATGTCACTAAAAGACCCGATAAAAGTAGCGCCAAGATCAACGGTGGTGCTTTACCTCGATTGAACAGGCTTATGAAGATGATTCGCAATCCGGTTATTCGTGGCTTTAATCCCGACCCATCCTTTGTTCGTGTAGGTGATGACTACTATATTGCAACAAGCACCTTTGAATGGTTTCCAGGCGTTCAGCTTCATCACTCGCGCGATCTCGTGCATTGGCAGCTTATAGGTCATGCGCTGACGCGCATCACCCAACTTGATCTCAAAGGTATTGCCGATTCCGCTGCGGTATGGGCGCCGTCTTTGAGTTATCACGATGGACAGTTCTGGCTCATCTATACGACAATCCACACCGCAGGTGCAGGTCGGCCTTTTAAAGATGTCCGCATCTTTTTGACTACGGCTCCGGATATTTGCGGACCGTGGTCTGAACCGATTTCGCTAAATTCGATCGGCTTTGATCCTTCGCTTTTCCACGATGACGATGGCCGCAAATGGCTCGCGAATATGATGTGGGATTTCCGGAAAAATCATTCACGGTTCGCGGGAATTGTGGTTCAGGAATACGATCCCAAGGCACAGAAGCTAGTTGGACCCATGACGCGGATTCTAACCAAGGATGTCCTCACAGAGGGTCCCAACATCTATAAGAAGGACGGCTATTACTATCTCATGCTCGCTGAAGGCGGCACGGGATGGAATCATGGTATCTCGATGGCCAGATCTAAGTCTATCACCGGCCCTTACGAACTTGATCCGCAGGAAGCGGTGATTACTACACGCCACGATGACTCGGTGCCTTTGCAGAAGGCCGGTCATGGCGAGTTAGTGCAAACGCAAAGCGGTGATTGGTATCTCGTGCATCTGGCGAGTCGCCCTTTGGCCAATCGCCGTTGTATTTTGGGCCGCGAAACATGCATTCAGAAAGTAGTCTGGTCGGAAGATGGATGGCTGCGTTTGGCGTATGGTGACATGCATCCGCGCGTCGAAGTTCCCTCGCCTGGTTTGCCGGAATATTCCTGGCCTGCTCTGCCCGCGCGTGATGACTTTGATAGCGACAAACTCGATGTGAACTGGTCTTCGCTGCGTGTGCCGGTGGATAGCTCGTGGCTCTCGCTGAAGGAGCGTCGCGGATGGCTGCGACTGTGCGGGCGTGAATCGATGCACTCGCTTTTTGAGCAAAGCTTGATCGCGAAAAGGCTTCAGGAGTTTCGTTGCACTGCGGAGACTTGCCTGGAGTTTGCGCCAACTCATTTCACGCAAATGGCCGGACTTATTTGCTACTACGACACGAAGACTCATTACTATCTGCGAGTCACGCATGACGAAAACAAGGGCTCTGTGCTCGGCATCGTTCTCACCGACGATAGCGCCTATGATGAGTTAGTCGAAAGCGAGATCGTGGTGAATGAATGGCCGCGATATTTTTTGCGCGCTGAGATTGACCATGAGCAGTTGCAGTTTTCGGCTTCGCCGGATGGCAAGGCCTGGCAGAAAATCGGGCCGGTGCTCGATGCGTCGAAGCTATCCGATGACTATGGACAAGGCCTGCATTTTACCGGAGCTTTCATCGGACTTTGCGCGCAAGACCTTGGCGGCACGCACGCGATTGCCGACTTTGATTACTTCGAAATGAAACACAGCGCATAAGGCTTTGCGTTCCCTGCCCGGCTGAGTCAAACTCGTGACGCTGGTTTCCAAATAGTTCCCCCATGATTACTGGTTACGATTACTTCATCATCGCAGTTTACCTGGCCTTTATCGTCGCGATTGGCCTGGTCTTTCGCAGGCTTAGTAAAAACACGTCGGACTACTTCCGCGCGGGCGGTGCGATGCCGTGGTGGATCACCGGCACATCGGCATGGATTGCCAGTTTCACCGCGTGGACGTTCACCGGTGCCGCCGGAAAAATTTACGAAACCGGCACGCTCGTGCTTGCGGTTTTTTGGAGTAGCTGCATCGGTCTCGGCATAGTGATGGCTTACACGTGCGTGCGCTTTCGGCGCATGCGAGTGGTGACGTGGATGGAAGGCGTGCGCCTGCGCTACGGGCCTGCGAACGAACAGTTCTACACATGGATCAAAGTGCCGCTGCTCGTATTTTTCGCGGGCGCGAGTCTTAACGCGATCGGCGTTTTTATGTCGTCGGTTTTCAAAATCGACATGAACACCGTGCTTATCATGCTCGGACTTATCGTCACGGTTGTGGCGTTCGTCGGCGGCGCATGGGCGGTGCTCGCCAGCGATTTCGTCCAGATGTTTTTGGTGGTAACGATTACGATTTCCACGGCAGTGCTCGTGTTGTTTCGTCCAGACATCGGCGGCATTTCCGGACTGATCCAGAAAGTTCCGAGCGCGCACTTCCATTGGACCGAACTCGCACGCGCGCCCATCATCGGCTTATGGCTGCTGACAATGATTTGGTCGAAATTTTCCGACACAAACACGATGGAATATTCCACGATGTTCCTGATGACGCGCAGCGATCGGGACGCGCGGAAAATGGTGCTTATTCCACTCATCGGCACATTTCTCGGGCCGGTGATTTGGTTTATTCCGCCGATGGCCGCGACGATTTTGCATCCGAATCTTGCCGCGGAATATAAGCAACTAACCCAGCCGCACGAGGCCGCCTTCGTCTCCGTCGCGATGGATGTGATGCCGAGAGGTCTGCTCGGCCTGCTGCTTTGCGCGATGCTCGGCGCGACGGTGACGAGCATGGACGCCGGCTTAAACAAAGGCGTCGGCGTCTTTGTGCGGAGCTTTTACAAACCGATCCTCAAGCCGAACGCATCGGAGAAGCATCTGCTCATCACGGGCAAATTAACGACCGGCATTTTCGGCGTGCTCATCATCATCATCGCGCTGCTCATTAACAAATTTCGCACCGTCGGCCTTTTCGATTTCATGAACCAGCTTGCGGCTTATCTCATCATGCCGGTGGCACTGCCGCTCCTTCTCGGCCTATTCATAAAACGCACGCCATCATGGTCGGCGTGGAGCACGACCCTTGTCGCGGCGGCGACATCCTATTTACTCGGCCGGTTTGTCGATGCGAGCGAGTTCCAGCACTTGATGGGCTGGACGCAACCGCTTTCAAAGCGCGAATCGACCGATCTGTTGCTCGCGGTCACGACGTTCGGCACGGCGGGCGTTGGCTCGGTGTGGTTTTTCATGACATCGCTTTTTTACAAAACGAGTTCGCTGGAGCATAAGCAACGCGTTGACGATTTCATCACGCGGCTGCGAACACCGGTGGAAAAAGAAGGTGTCGAGGATTTGCAGGAAGTAATTTACCGCATGCTCGGACTGCTTTGTCTTGTTTATGGCGTGTTTATTATGTTGCTCACGCTTATTCCGAACTCCCCGCTCGGGCGACTGGCTTTTATTTTTTGCGGCGGGACGATTTTTACAGTCGGCGGGATTCTTTACCTCATCTCGCGCCGCATTGAACGGCAGATCAAAAAGCATCCCGAAATTATCGAAACTGCGCCGGACCGGACGCTGCCGCATCCGCCGCCCGTTGCCGATTAAATCACGCGAGCTTCGCGGCCTGCTCGCGCGTGATTTGCCATTTCATCGGCTCACCGGCGAGATAACGCTGAAATTCATCGACCATGTAGCGGCCCATCCGGCGGCACTCGGGGCCGAGCGAACCGGCGATGTGCGGCGTGAGGACGATGTTCGGCAATTTGCGCAGCTGCGAATCGGGCTCGGGCGGCTCGGGGTGGCAAACGTCGAGAACCGCAGTTAAATCCGTCCGTTGCTGCAGCACTTCGATCATTTCATTCTCGCGCACAACTGCCCCGCGCGCAGTGTTGATGAAGGTTGCCTCTTTTTTCATCAGCGAAAAATGCCAGCCGGTGATCATTCCGCGCGTTTGCGGCAAATCCGGCGTGTGCAGCGAAACGACATCGGCGCGTCTAAAAACATCGTTTAACGTGGCTTTTTCCACACCGAGTTCTTTTGCTTCCTCATCCGACAAGAACGGACAGTAAACGAGGCGTTGCAGATCGAAATTCGTTAGCAATTCGAGAATTTTACGGGCGACCATTCCACACGAAATCAGACCGACCGTGCTGCGGAAATTTCCCGGCACGTCACGCGTGTGATCGCCCCAACCGTGGCCGACGCGCGTTTGCGCCGCAAAGCTCCAGAATTTTTTCATGCTCAGCAAAATCGTCGCCAGCGTGTATTCCGCGACCGGCACCGCGTTTGCCGCGTAGGCGCTCGTCACCACCACTCCGTGGCTCCAAAACGCGTCGCTCACCATATTGCGAATCGATCCCGCGCCGTAAAAAACTGCCCGCAGGTTCGGAGCGGCGGCAAGAAATTCCTCGTCGATGTGCGGCGCACCCCATCCGGAAAAAATTACTTCGACATCGGCGAGCAACGTTCGATTTTCCGAAACCGAATCCGCTGTTTGCGGCGGCGCGTAAAAATCGGCGAGCTTTTCCAGGTCGTCGAGTTCCTGCGGGCCGTAGATGAGTTCGCGCGCTTCATTTTGAAGGATGAACAGCGCTTTGGGTCGTTTGGAATCAATACTCATAAAATCGCCGGTTCGCGGCCGTAATTGAGTTACGGCATAACGATTAACGTCCATGTGCACAATGTCACGTTTGCAAAAATTGTTTGTTTCTTTGCTTCTATCATTAGTTAGTAAGAAAAAATTGCGTGCGTGTAATGTCGCCGCATAAACTGCGCGCCGTGCTGCAAGCTTTGTCCCCGACCAGCTCCACAAAAGATACCGGTTTGAATCGCGAAAAATTTCGTCAAGCTTTCCGCTGGATGCTGCTGGCGCGGCTCTCGGAGGAAAAATACGCCAATCTCTATCGCGCTGGAAAAATCCAGGGCGGCGTCTTCATCGGCAAAGGCCAGGAAGCGCTCTCCGTCTCCGTCGGCATCTCGCTGCGCAAAGGCGATATATTTGCGCCACTGATTCGCGACCAGGCCGGACGGCTTGCGTTCGGCGAAAGCCTGCTCGATGCGACCCGCACTTATCTTGGCTCGCGGCTCGGGCCGATGCGCGGGCGCGACGGCAACGTGCATCGTGGTCGCCCGCGCGAGGGCTATTTTGCGATGATCAGCCATCTTGGCGCGATGATTCCGACAGTCGCGGGCGCGCTGCTGGCGAAACGTTTCAAAGGCGAAAAGGATTTTGTCGGCGCGACGTGCATCGGTGACGGCGGCACATCAACGGGTGCATTTCACGAGGGCTTGAATCTCGCAGCCGTGGAAAAACTTCCGCTGGTGCTTGTTGTTGCCAACAATCACTACGCGTATTCCACGCCGACATCGCGGCAATTTGTCTGCGCAGATCTTGTGGAAAAAGCGGCTGGCTATGGTGTCGAGGGATACAGCCTCGACGGCACTTCACTTTCCGAATGTCTCGAGGTTGTCGGCAATGCGGTCGAGCGGGCTCGCAGTGGAAACGGGCCGCAATTGATCGTCGCGACTCTGCTGCGGCTCGGCGGCCACGGCGAACACGACGACGCGCATTATATCGATGAAAAATTAAAGCAGTCGGAAGTCGGGCGTGATTGTCTCAAGCTCGCGGAGAAATTTTTGCTCGAAAAAAATTGGGGAACGAAAGCCGAACTCGACGAATGGCGCGCCGATGCATTGCGGCAAATCGAAGACGCCGTTGCGACCGCGCAACGCGAGCCGCACCCCGATCCAAATCTCGACGATTGGCGCCCGCTCGCGACGCAGCACCTCAGCGAAGGACATCACTGCGAATGAGCATCACCTATCTCGAAGCCATCCGAGAAGCACAGGCGAAAGCGCTCGCCGACGATCCGCGCGTTTATATTTACGGACAGGACGTCGGGAATTTCGGCGGCGCTTTCAAAGCTACGAAAAATCTCGCGAAGGAATTTCCGGGCCGCGTCATCGATGCGCCGCTGAGTGAAGACGCCATTATCGGCAGCGCGATCGGCGCGGCAATCGAGGGAATGCGGCCGATCATTGAGATGCAATACGCCGATTTTTCAACGTGCGGCTTAAATCAAATCGTTAACCATGCGGCAACGCTCTTTTGGCGGACACAAGTTGCCTGCCCGATCACGATTCGCCTGCCGAGCGGCGGCACTGCGGGCAGCGGACCTTTTCACAGCCAGAGCATGGAGGCGCTGTATGCGACGTATCCGGGTTTGATCGTGATGACGCCCGCGACGGTTGAGGATGTTTACTCGATGCTGCTCGAGGCGGTCGCGATCGATGACCCGGTGATTTTTTGCGAGCACAAGTATTTGTATTACCACTTGAAAGCCGAGGCGCTGCCGACGGAGGCGCTGCCGACCGGCAAAGCGCGCATCGCCCGGCCGGGCCGTGACATCACAGTCGTGGCTTACAGCGCGATGGTTCACGAAGCACTCGCGATGGCCGAGGAACTCGCGACGGAAGGCACCGAAGTGGAGGTCGTCGATTTGCGTTCGGTTAAACCGCTCGACACTGACACCGTGCTTGCGTCGGTCGCGCGCACCGGCCGTCTGCTCGCGGTCGGCGAAGCGTGGCCGTGGGGCGGCGTCACCGCGGAAGTGGTCGCGCGTGTCGCGTGCGAAGGCTTTGATCTGCTCGATGCGCCGCCGCGCCGCTTGAATGCGAAAGAAACACCGGTGCCCTTTCATCCAAACCTCTGGGGCACTCATCGCCCGACAGCGCGCAGCATCGCGATCGCTGTGCGTGATATTTTGCGCCAGTAAAAACCTATGCCGAAAATTCCGATCATCATGCCGCAGCTTGGCGAATCCATCGCCGAGGCCACCGTGGTCAACATCGCAGTGAAAGTTGGCGATCAGGTCGAAGCCGATCAGGACGTGATGGAAGTCGAAACGAACAAAGCTGTCATGAGCGTGACGAGCCCATGTCGCGGCACTGTCCATGAAATGCTGGTGGAAACGCAGCACAGCTATCAAGTCGGCGCAGTGCTCGGTTATCTCGATGCGACGGTCGAGGAAGCGGCGCGGCTCGGCCTCGATTCGCCCGCGCCGACACAAGTCGTCGATGAATCTACACCAAACGGCGACGAAAAAACAAATGTCAACGTTCCGAAAAAAACGGGCGTTCAGCCAACAGTGCGCGGGCTTCCTGTTCCGGCGCACGCGGCGGGCGCGAGCTACATGTCGCCGCGTATGAAAGCGCGCATGAATGAGCTCGGCTTGCACGCCGCAGATCTAGCGGGTATCGCCGGCAGCGGCGCGGCGGGCCGCGTGACGATTGAGGATTTCGAGAAATTCCTCACGCATCTCGAGCAGAACAAAATGAGCCCGGCGTCGACCATGCGCGTAGCCGTGGCCGATGCGATGCGCCGCAGTTGGACGCGTCCACTCGCGACTGTCGCGCTGCCGGTCAATCTCGAGCCGCTGCTGGCGCACCGTAAAAAATCGGACCCGAAGCCCGGCCCGGCGCTTTACGCATTGCGCGCGCTTGCGATTGCGCTCGGCGAAAATAGCGCGCCTGCCGGACGGCTCATCGGCGATCGCATTGTGCATCCCGTGGCAATCGACGTCGGCTTTGCGGTCGAGGCCGAAGACGGTGTGCTGGTTCCCGTTTTACGCAATGTCGATAAGACGCCGCTCAAAGATTTGGTCGCGCGCTACAACGATCTCGTGGAGCTCGCACGCCAGCGCCGTTTGCCGCCGAACGCCACGGGCGGCTCGATCGCCACAGTGACAAATTTCGGCACCTTCGGCCTCACATGGGCTACGCCGATCCCGCTCCCCGAGCAAACGCTCGTGCTCGGCATGGGCGCGGGCCGCGTGCAGCCGAGCTGGGATGCGGCCAAAAAACAATTCGTTCCCGTGACGGAAGCCAACCTCACGCTCAGCTTCGACCACCGCGTGCTCGACGGCGGCGGCGCAGGCCGTTTACTGGCGCGCATCGCGACGCTGCTAGGCACACCGGAAACGCTTTAGCGCGCAGCCGGCGTTTCCATTTTAGGCGGAGGCGGGGGGGCGCTGCGCCATTGGATGAACCACCAGATGAGCACACACCACGCGAGAACCGCGATTGCGCTAACGATTTTGCGCAGCGTCACTCGGAGAGCGTGTCGATCCGCTCCGCGAGGTCAAAATCGCTCTCAGTCAGCCCGCCTTCGCTGTGCGTCGAGAGGCGCAGCGTGACTTTATTATAGCGGATGTCGATGTCCGGGTGGTGCTCTTCTTCCTCGGCGATCTCTGCGACCGCGTTGACGAAATCAATCGCTTGCGTGAAATCGTCGAACTCAAAAACGCGTTCAATCGCTTTTTTGTCGAGTTCCCACTCCGGCACTTTTTTCAGGCTTTCCTTGATTTCGGATGCGTCGAGAAGATCGGCCATAAATTTCGTTTTTTTTGGTTGCTCGGAAAATGCGCGGTTCGTGCGCGGTTGACAATGCCAAAACTTGGCACGCCAACATTCGTGTTATCGCCCTTGAACAACCCGCCGCGCGTGTGTAAAAGGCGGATTCTTTCATTCCGAATTATGGGCAAAATTTACAACAACATCGTCGAAACCGTCGGCCGCACGCCGCTCGTGAAGCTCAACAAAGTCACCGAGGGTCTCGATGCAACCATCCTGCTGAAGTGCGAATTTTTCAATCCGCTCGGCTCCGTCAAAGACCGCATCGGCATGGCCATGATCGATGCCGCCGAGCGCGACGGCAAGCTGACGAAAGACACCGTTATCGTCGAGCCGACGAGCGGCAACACCGGCATCGCGCTTGCGTTTGTCGCCGCCGCGAAAGGCTACAAACTCATCCTCACGATGCCCGAAACGATGAGTCTCGAGCGCCGCACGCTGCTCGCAATGCTCGGCGCGAAGCTCGTTCTCACGCCCGGTGCGGAGGGCATGAAAGGCGCAATCGCCCGCGCGGAGGACATCGTGAAAAACACGCCAAACGCGTGGATGCCGCAGCAGTTTAACAATCCGGCAAATCCTGAAATTCACGCAAAAACGACCGCCGAGGAAATCTGGGCGGACACCGACGGAAACGTGGACATCGTCGTTTCCGCAGTCGGCACCGGCGGAACGATCAGCGGTTGCGTCGAAACGATCAAACCGCGCAAAGCGTCGTTTCAGGCGATCGCGGTTGAGCCGAAAGATTCGCCCGTTATTTCACAAACACTCGCCGGTCAGCCGCTCAAACCGGGCCCGCACAAAATCCAGGGCACCGGCGCGGGATTCGTGCCGAATAACCTGCATTTAAAAAACGAAAAAGGTGACGCGCAGATCACCGAGTGCATTCAGGTGACGAACGACGATGCGTTCGCAATGGCCCGTCGCCTCGCAAAGGAAGAAGGCATTCTCGCGGGCATCAGCTCGGGCGCGAACGTCGTTGCCGCGATCGAAGTGGCAAAACGTCCTGAAAACAAAGGAAAGCTGATCGTTACCGTCGCGTGTTCGACCGGCGAGCGCTATCTCTCGACCGCACTCGCGGCGGAAGCCCGCGCGGAAGTCGGCGCGTAAATGCGAGTAGCAGTCGGAGCCGATCACGGCGGTTACCCGCTGAATGAGTGCGTCATCGACGAGCTCAAGCGGCTCGGCCATGAAGTGATTGATTTCGGCACGCACGACGGAAACGCACCGGACGACTATCCCGATTACGCCCGCGCTGTCGCGGAAAGCATGCAGCGTGGCAACGCCCAGCGCGGCATCGTGATTTGCGGCAGCGGCGTCGGCGCGTGCGTCGCGGCTAACAAAGTGCGCGGCATTCGCGCGTGTCTTTGTCACGACACCTATTCGGCGCATCAAGGCGTCGAGCACGACGACATCAACGTGCTTTGTCTCGGCGCGCGTATTGTCGGTTTCGAGCTCGCGCTGGAACTCGTGCGCACATTCTTAAACGCGAATTTTTCCGGAGAAGAACGCCATCGCCGGCGGCTGTCGAAGATCGAGAAAATCGAACGCGGCGAAGCTTAATTTTCGCGCAGCAGTTGCGCGATCAACGCCGGCGCGTCATCGCGCGCATTCAACGTCCGCAATTTTCCCGCGCGATCGAGAATCCAAAACGTCGGCAGCGAATTGACACCGAAGGAGTGCACGAGCGGACTCTCCCAGCCTTTTCCGTCGCAGTAAACCGGCCAGTTTATTTTGTGTGCTTTCAACAGTGCCTTCGCCGTATCCGGATTTTCGTCCAGGCTGATTCCGAGCGGCTGAACCTTGTCGGTAGGAAAGCCCCCCGCGATTTCGTGAACTGCATCGAGCACTGCGACCGATGGCGGCGACCACTCGGCGAAAAAATAAACGAGCACGACTTTGCCGAGCAGTTTCTCCACGTCGATTGCATCGCCTTGCAGCGACGTAAATTTCAAATCAAGCGGTTTTCCGAGCAGCGACACGCGCGTTAAATCATCGTCGATGCGGCGGCGAAGATCATCGCTCGGTGCATGCGTGCGCGCTTCCTCGAGCAGCGTCTTTTTGCGCTGTGGTTCGGCATCGTAAAGCGTCGCGAGCTCCGCAAGCAGCGGCGCAACGCGGCGATCGTCCGGAAAGCTTTTTTTGAAATCCTGGATCTTGTTCGCAAGCATCGCACGCATCGAATCATCGCCCGGTTTTACGCGACGCATGAACAGCGAAACTTTCGCAAACTCCACGTCGGCCACGCGATTTTTCGGCACATCCATGCGTTCGAGAATCTCCGCCGCTTCCGCACGCGGCTTTGCGTTTTCCTGCAGATCGGCGCGTGCCGCGAGCAAATGCACGAGCCGCAGTTGCGCGTCCACGCGGCGCGGATCGGACGGATACTGCGCAACGAAATTTCGCAGTGCTTTTTCCTGCACGTCGAGATGCGCGAGCGCGGCGACGCGTGCTTCGTTGCGCGTCTTCCACTGCGCTTTCGGACCGGCATCGAGCGCTTCGATTTGCCGCCAGTCGTCATCCACCCCTGCCATCGCCGCGCACGCGAGCAGCAGCAAAACGGCGAGAGTCAGCCGCTTCATTCTGCGCAATGAAACGTCGCGAAAATCGCGCGGTGATCGCTCGCGTCGTTCCAATAATCGGAGCGATAAACCCCGCTCTTCGCCTTCACCACATCCGGCAGCAGCGCGGGACTCGCGAAGAAGTAATCGATTCGCGAATACTCGTCCGCGGTCTTCCAGTAATGCGTCCAGTGGTCACCGATCTTGTCCGCGAGCCAGAGATCGGTCATGCGCCGCGGTGAATTGCGCGCGCCCATGATTGCCTCGATCGGCGGCTCGTTTTTTAGCGCATTAAAATCGCCATATGCGAGCACGCGCGCCTTCGGGTCGCTTTTCAAAATGTCGTCGATGTGCATGCGGAGCTGATGCGCCTCGTTGCGGCGAACGAGCGCCTCGCCAGCTGGCGTATCGTTCAGCTTCGATTTCAAATGCGCGCCGATGAAGCGCATCTCGGAGTTTTTTGTAACTCTGATTGTTACATCGAGAAAACCGCGCTTCACTTTTTCCTCCTGCCCGTTGAGCTGATACGAAACGTCGGTCAGCGATTGCCGCGACGAAATCGGGAAGCGGCTCAGCAGCGCGAGATGCCGCTCCGGATCGGCGCCCTGCACGTATTCGAAATCCTTAAAGCCAAGCCCCGCGTCGTCGAGCCGCTTGCGGAAATCGTCAAATTCCTCGTGCGCGCCCATCTCGCAGACGCCGAGAATATCCGGACTGATCTCCTTGATGATCTGCACGAGCGCATTGATTTCGCTCTCGGGCTTGCCCGCGTTTTTCTGCCATCTGCCATCCACACGCCGATCGACGTGCAGATAGTTTTCGAGATTGTAACTCGCAACGACGACATCCGCTGCGCGCGAAAAAGCGACGAGGAAAAACGCCGCTGCAAACGCAAGGATCCGGTTCAAGCGAAAGACCGGAAAAACTACGAAGGCGTGTTCGTGGACGAAGTCTGCGCGGGCACGGCCGCAACCGGCTCGGCAGGTTTGTGCTCCAGCTTGTCCGGCGCAGGCTGCACCGTCACCTCATTCGCCGGCTTCGTGATTTCGCGTTCGAACTCATCCTTCGCTTTGTTGAACTCCTTCACCGCCTGACCCATGCCGCGGGCGAGCTCCGGCAGTTTTTTCGCGCCGAAAAGCAGCAGCACTATCAGCAGGATGACGATCAGGTCCGGCCCCGCCAAGTTGAAGAGTGTCGCGATGTTCATAAGCTTCTTGTTTAACTAACACCGAAGTGCGCTGGTTGCAAAGAAAAGCTAGGGCGCGAGCGCCCGCACCAAATGCGGCTCCGGCAGGCTCCATTCCTGCCATTTGCTCTGATATTCGCTCCACGGCAGCAGCACGTAGCATGGATGTTTTTCCGCACGCAACCATCGGATGATTTTAACGAGATTTTCCTCCGCCATCGTCGTGCAGCCGCTCGTCGGGCGCGTTTCGCCGCGGCGGATGTGGAAAAAAATCGCGCTGCCCGCGCCCGGCATCGGCGGGTTTTCGTTGTGCTTGATCTCGATGAGCCAGTGATACGCAAAATCGCCCGAGCGCATCTTTTCGTGGCTGTAATTATCCGGCGGATTGTTCGGATCGATCACGATGTGGCGGTTGTAATTCGGCGAGCGCGGATCGTCGCTCCAGACATCGGCCTCGGTCACCTGGCGATACGGATAATTCGCGCCCGCCGGCAGCTTCGGCTCGTAACCGAAAACTTTGCCAATCTCAAAAATCCCCGCCGGTGCGCGCTTGTCGCGCTCCATCTTTTTCAATCCTGCCTCATCCGCTCCCGCAACGCCGCGTCCCCAAGCGAGACCGTTTTTTCCATACAACACCGGCCACGCATCCGACACCGCGCGCCACTCCCCGCCATCGCGTTCAAAAAGCTGGAGCCTGCCCTGATCGCTATCCCAACCCATCGCGATACTGACGACGAGCTGCTTTACGCCCGGATCGAGCACGCCTGCATTTGCGAGCAACGGAAAAAGGAAAATAAAGAGTGCTTTTCGCATTAAAAGAAATGACCGATCCAAATCACGGTCGCCCACCGAGCAGCTCTTTCGCGTGCGCAAGCGCGGAATCGCTTTTGCCGCCGAGCATGCGCGCGATTTCCTCGACGCGGGCTTTGCTTTTGACTTCGGTGAGCTGCGAGATGGTGCGCTGGTTTGCGTATTCTTTCGTGACGACGAATTGCGCTTCGGCGACGGCCGCGACTTGCGGCAGGTGGGTGATACAGAGCACCTGGTGTTCGCTGCCAAGCGATTGCATTTTTGCGCCGACGGCGTGGGCGATCTCGCCGCCGACGTTCGCGTCGATCTCGTCGAAGACGAGCAGCGGGATGCGATCCTGCGCGGCGAGCGACGTTTTGACAGCGAGCATGACGCGCGAGATTTCGCCGCTGGAGGCGATCGATTTTAGCGGCTTCACGGGCTCACCGGGGTTCGGCGCAAAAAGAAATTCGGCGATTTCGAATCCGCTCTGCGCAGGCTTTGGCAGCGGATTGAGCGCAATTGAAAATTCCGATTTTTTAAAACCGAGATCGTGCAGTTGCGACTGGATGTCCTTTGCAAGTTTCGGCGCGGCGGACTGGCGTTTCTTCGTGAGTTTCTCGCCGGTTTCGGCGAGCGCCTTGCGCGCGGTTTCGATTTGGCGCTCGATTCGCGCAAGTTCTTCGCCGCGCGATTCGATTTTGCGCAAACGCTCCGTCGCGCTGTCGCCAAACGCGATCACATCGGCGATGCTTTTGCCGTATTTGCGCTTGAGCGTTTCAAAAAGCGAGACGCGTTCCTCGAGCTGTGCGAGCTGCTCCGCGTCAATGTCGAGCGAGTCGGAATAACGCTGCAACGCGCGCGCGACTTCCTCGAGTTCGGTCACGGCACCCGCGTGCGATACCGCGAATGACGCGGCGTTTGCATCCACTTTTTCCAGCTCACGAAAAAGCCGCTGCACCTCGGCGAGTCGCATCAACACAGCATCGTCGGCCTCGGCGAGCCGTTGCAAAATTTGTGTCGAGAGCTCGATCAAGCGCCGGCTGTTGGTCGCGACGGTGTAGCGCGCGAGCAGCGCGTCCTCCTCGCCGGGTTGCAAATTTGCGGCCTCGATTTCGCGCACCTGATGCTTGAGCAAATCGATCTCGCGCTCCAGTGATGCTTCGCTCGTGGAGAGCTGCTCGTGCTCGCCGAGCAGATTGTTTAACGCGCGAAATTGCTTTTGAAAATCGGCGCGCAATGGCTCCGCGCCGGCGAACGAATCGAGCAGGTCGAGCTGTTTGTCCGAGGAGAGCAGCGACTGATGATCGTGCGGTCCGTGCAGGTCCACGAGCCCGTCGCCGATCTCCTTTAAAACCGCGAGTGTCGTTGGCGAGCAGTTGATGAATTGCCGGTTGGCGCCCGCGCTGGAAAAAGTGCGTTTTAAAATCAGCGATCCCTCCGCGCACGGCTCCACGCCTTGATCCGCGAGCTGCGCATCGAGCCGCGCCGTATCGTCGAGCTGAAACATCGCCTCGACCGTGCAGCTGTCCGCGCCGGCGCGGATCAGCGTTTTGTCCGCGCGTTCGCCGAGCAGCAATTTCAGCGCGCCGATGATGATCGATTTTCCCGATCCGGTCTCGCCGGTGACGGCGATGAAACCGCGCGCAAGATGCCACTCGAGATCCTCGACCAGCGCGAGATTGCGAATGCGGAGCGATGCGAGCATTGCGGGCATTTTCGGATTATGCAAAGGTGCCCGCGCTTTTCAACATGCTGACGATTACGTTTCTCGGCACAGGCACTTCTCAGGGCGTGCCGATGATCGGCTGCGACTGCGCCGTCTGCACGTCGCCCGACCCGCGCGACACGCGGACGCGCGCGTCAATTTACGTTGAAACGCCGGAAGCCGCGTGGGTCGTGGACACCGGGCCGGAGTTTCGCGTCCAGTGCTTGCGCGAAAGATTGCGCCGGGTCGATGCAGTCGTTTTCACGCACGCGCACACGGACCACATCATGGGCTTCGACGATCTGCGTGCGTTTTGCCATGGCGCGCGCGATCTGCCGATCTATGCGTCGCAGGAAACGATGGATGACTTGAAGCGCGTGTTTGCGTTTGCGTTCACAGGGCAGAGTCTTTTTCCCGGGTATGTGCGACCGATTCCACACATTGTGAACGGCACATTTTCAATTGGTAACACCGAGATCACTCCGCTGCCTGTTAAACACGGACGCGCGCACGTCAACGGCTATCTTTTTTCACGCGGCGGCGAAAAAGTCGCGACTTACCTGAGCGACTGCAAGGAAGTGCCCGACGCGGCGATCGATGCGATGCGCGGAACGCGCGTGCTCATTATCGACGCGCTCCGGCATCGCGAACATCCGACGCACATGAACGTCGCCGAGGCGCTTGCGGTCGCGAAACGCGTCGAAGCGCACCGGACGTGGTTCACGCATGTGTGCCACGAGCTGCCGCACTCGCAAACCGATGCACAATTGCCGGCGGGAGTGCGGGTCGCTTACGACGGATTGAAGCTGCGGCTGTGAAAAGATTTTGGATTTTAAATTTTGCGCTTTGGATCGCGTGCGGATCGCTCGCTTTGGCGCAGCAATTCCAAAATCCAAATTCCAAAATCCAAAATGAAGCGGACGCGACCCTCATTGTTTACAACGAAATTGATCCACAATCGCTGAGCCTGGCGGGTTACTACGCGGAGAAACGCCACATTCCATATTCCCATGTGATCGGCCTCGCCTGCACGATGAACGAGGAAATCACGCGCGACGAATACGACCGTATGATCGCCGAACCGCTTCGGAAAATTTTCGCCGAGCGCAACTGGTGGCGTCCGCCACCGACTGGCGACCTGCCTGTTTCGGAGAACAAAATCCGCTACGTGGTGCTAATGCGCGGCATTCCGCTGAAGATCGCGCCGACATCAAACTATCCCGGCGACAGTTTCGACGGCCCCGCGCCGCTGAATAAAAACGAGGCGAGCGTCGACTCCGAGCTCGCGATGCTCGGCTTTTTTTCGCGCAAAATTTCCGGCCCGGCGACGAATCCCTACTTCCGCAGCTTCACGCCGTTCACGGACATGAAGATCGCGCCGATGATGCTCGTCTGCCGCCTCGATGCGCCGACCGGTGAAATCGTGCGTCGCATGATCGACGATTCGCTCGAGACCGAGCAGCGCGGCTTGTGGGGCTTTGCCTACATCGACGCGCGTGGCCTGGCGAACGGCCCGCTCGCCGAGGGTGACAAATGGATGATTCACACGGCGGATGAAGCGCGCGAGCATGGCGTGCCGGTAATTCTGGATCGCACGGAAGCGCAATTCGCCGACGATTACCCGATGCGTAACGCGGCGTTATACTTCGGCTGGTATAGCGAAAATGTGACCGGTCCGTTTGTGCACGAGGACTTTCGTTTTAACAAAGGTGCGATCGCCTGCCACATCCACTCAACCAGCGCCGCGACCGTTCGCGACCCGCATCAACACTGGGTTGCGCCGCTCCTCGCGCGCGGCGCGGCGGCAACGCTCGGCAACGTTTATGAGCCGTATCTCACGCTCACGCCGAACTTCGATATTTTTTACGAGCGTCTCTGCAACGGCTTCAACTTTGCCGAGAGCGCGTATGCGTCGGTGAAGGTGCTCTCGTGGATGACGACGTTCGTCGGCGATCCGCTCTACCGGCCGTTCAAAGTCGTGCCGGATGATTCCTCAAGCAAAGGTGCGGCGGAGTGGATCGCTTATCGTGACGGCGCGCTATCGTGGTTCAGCGACGGTCATGCGGCGGGCGAGAAGAAGCTGCAAACATCCGCGCGGCAAATGCGCAGCGGCATTATTTTTGAAGGACTCGGATTGCTCGAACGCGACAACGCGAACAATCCGGCCGCCGCGCTCACGGCATTCGAGCAGGCGCAACAGTGTTACACAAACACCAGCGACGCTGCGCGCATTGCTTTGCACCGAATCCGCACACTACAGGCGATGAATCGGATGAAAGACGCCATTTCACTCACGCGGAAATCGCTGAAAACGTTCGCAAACCTTCCGGCCGAAAATGCGCTGCGCGCGATCGAGGCGGAGCTTGCCCCGTCGCCAGCACCTACGCAGACTCGCTGACCATGCGGCTCGCCGGGCTTTATGCCGAATTTCGAGGCGCGGACGATTCGCGTCTGCGCGAAGATTTGCTGCGTGTGCCGCGCAAAATTCCCGAACTGGAAATCCAGGCGCGCTGGTTCGCCGGCGAGTTCGGAACGAAGTTTAAAACAACAACCGGCGACGATTTGGAGATTGTGCAGTTCGGCATTTGGAATCGCGAGGCCGGACCTGATTTCGCCGAGGCTGCAATTTCGCTGAATGGCACGGCACCGCTGCGCGGCTGCATCGAACTCGACACCGACGCACGCGACTGGGAACGGCACGGCCACGCGACGAATCCCGATTACGAAGCGGTCGTCCTTCACATTTTTACGCAACGCGGAAACGCGAGCTTCTTCACGCGCACCGTGGAAAATCGAAACGTGCCGCAGCTCTTGCTCGATTTGAACCAGCTCGCGGATGGTCAGCCGGTCGTTACGCCGATTGCAAAACCGGGCCGCTGCCTCGCTCCGATGCGCGATCTCCCGCGCGCAAAAGTCGGCGAAATACTCGACGCGGCGGCGCAGTTTCGCTTGCGGAAAAAAGCGGCGCGCCTCGCGCGCCTGCGCGACTTGCACGGAAACGACGAAGCGCTCTATCAATCGCTCGCCATGACACTCGGCTACAAGGCAAACAAGCTGCCGTTCACATTGCTCGCGCAACGTCTGCCGCTGCGTTTTTTGCTCAAAAACAAAGACGATGCGGACGCGCTGCTTTTTGGTGCCAGCGGATTTCTGCCTGCAAATGATTTGTCGCGTTTCGACGCGCAAACGCGCGGTTACCTGCGCGAGCTTTGGGAAAAGTGGTGGACACGCCGCGCCGAATTCGAGCGTTTTGTGTTCGCACCAGGCGCATGGCGCATGAGCGGATTGCGTCCCGCAAACCATCCACAGCGTCGTGTCGCCGCGCTCGCGCAAATCGTTAAACACTGGTCTAAAGTGCGGGCGTTGAGCGACCGCTGCGACATCGCGGCAACGCGCAAATTTTTTACCGGGCTGCGCGATGAATACTGGGATTTTCAATTCACCCTGATGTCCGAGAAAACTTCGAAACGCATGGCGCTCATCGGCGAGACACGCGTGACGGAGATGCTCGCGAATGTCTTTTTCCCGCTCGCGATTCTACGCGATGCGACATTGTGGGACGTGTATCGCGAGTTGCCGGCGACGCTTTCGAACAAGCGTGTCGAAATCGCGGCGGCGCGACTGTTCGCGAGCAATCCCGGCGATTTATTGAAAACCGCCGCGCGCCAGCAAGGGCTGCTGCAGATCTACGAGGATTTCTGCATGCACGATGATTCCGATTGCGCGCGCTGTCTTTTTCCTGCGCAGCTCGCGCAATGGCGTTAGCGCAGCATCGCGCTGGCGAACGTGAAATAAATCAGCAGCGTCGCGACATCTGTCAGCGCAAGTGTGATCGGCCCCGCGGCAATGCGCGGGTCGAGTTTCACGGCGCGAAGCAGCGTCGGCATGCTCAGTCCCAAAATGCACGCAGCGCAGAGCGACATCGCGATGCTGGCGCTGATGACAAACGCGCTCCAGAGATTCGCGCCGACGACAAAGACTACGATTGCAACCACCGCGCCGCAGCCGAGCCCGAGGAGCAGCGCTGTGAGCGCCTCGCGCCGCAGTGCGCCGAGATACCAGCGACGCGACGGATTTCCGGCGTGCATCGCTTCGAGCGCGAGTGCCATCGATTGCACAGTCACTGCTTCGTTGAGCGCGAGCACGAGTGTGAGAAAAAATGCGACGAAGATGCTGCGTGAAAGCGTCGTCTCGTGTGCGCGCGCAAGAAAGGCGCAAATCGTGCCGGCACCGATAGTGACGAGCAGCCACGGAAAACGAACACGAAACACGCGTAGTGCCGATGCATTACGCAGCTCGGAAATATGAAAGCCGAGTGCCTGGAAAAGATCGTCCGGCCGCTCGTGCTCCGGCATGCCGAAAAACTCTTCGTTAAACAAACTAATATCGACAGTTCCGACGACGCGGCGTTGCGCATCGACCACTGGAAACGCGAGAAATTTGTGCAGCACGAAAAATTCGCACGCATCGAGCACGGTCGCTGTTTGCGGAATCGCGATCACGCGCTCAATCATCAGCTCGGCGATTTTTTCCTCAGGCTGCGCGAGCAAAAGACTGCGCGTCGGCAACACGCCGGCGAGCTTTCGGCTTTCATCGACGACGTAAAAATAAATTGCCGCCTGGCTCGTCGGCCGATCGCGGATGGCGCGCATTGCTTCCGCCGCTGTCATTCCGCGCGAGAGCAGCGGTGTGTCGGAGCGGACAAAATCGAGCACCGGACGATCGACGTGCGCGCTTTTCATGCGCCAAAGCTAACACGGACGAGGGCAAGCCCGCCGCAGATTAGTTTCGCGCTGCCGTGAAACAGTGGAAGCCTACCTCCTGCGCATCCGCCAAAAACTCGGCTGGACAGCGCCGAGATGTGCCGTGCGGTGGCGAAGTATTTGCGGCGTTAAATGAGCGCGGCTTGCTGCGGGAGAAGACCTTTCAAAAAGATAACTGGTAAAAAGAAAACAAAATACTAGCCTCGTGAAACGGTTATGAAACAGGAAGAGGACAAATCGCTGGAAAGTAATCCTGACGCTCTCGCAGTATCCGCGTGCGAGGACCAACTCGCGGGCATCATCGCTTCGGCGATGGACGCGATCATCACCTTCAACGAGAGGGAGGAGATCACTCTTTTTAACAATGCCGCGGAGAGGATGTTTCTCTGCCCCGCCGGCGATGCGCTGAGGAGCAAGATCGACCGCTTCATTCCGGAGCGTATGCGCGCGGCGCACTCGCAGCACATCCGGAAATTCGGAGAGACGAAGGTGACGCAGCGGACGATGGGGGCACTGGGAGCGCTCAGCGGGCTGAGGACAAACGGAGAAGAGTTCGCGATCGAGGCGTCAATTTCCCAAATCGAGGCTGGCGGCGGGACACTTTTCACGGTCATCCTGCGCGACATTACGCAGCGGAGGAAAAGCGAGCAGGAGCTGAAACGGTTCGCCGCCATCGTGGAATCCGCTGACGATGCGATCGTGAGCAAAACTCTCGACGGCATGATCACGAGCTGGAATCCGGCGGCAGAGAAAATGTTCGGTTACACTGCGGCGGAAATCATCGGCCAGCCCGTCCTGAAATTGACCCCGCCGGAGAAGCGGCACGAGGAGGAGGAAATCCTGGCGCGCATCCGGCGCGGGGAGCGGGTGCAGCACCTCGAAACCGTGCGCCTGCGCAAGGACGGGACGACGGTGGATGTCTCGGTGTCGATTTCGCCGGTCAAGGATGAGCAGGACCAGATGGCAGGCGCGTCGACCATTCTGCGCGACATTACGCAGAGGAAGGCGGCGGAGCGGGCGCTGCGTGAAAGCGAGGAGCGCTTTCACGATTTGTTTGAGAATGCGAACGACCTGATCCAGAGCGTGGGACCGGATGGCGGCTTTCTTTTTGTAAACCGCGCATGGGAGGAGACGCTGGGCTACACCGCGGAGGAAGCCTCGCGGATGAAAATTTTTGACGTGCTCGACGAGAGCTGCCGGGAGCATAGCTGGGAGACGTTTAAACGCGCCATGGCCGGCGAGAACGTGGGGCGCATTGAGGTGATCTTCAAAGGCCGGGATGACCGGCGCGTGCTGGTCGAGGGCGCGGTGAGTTGCCGGTTCCAGGATGGCCAACCGGCCGCGACGCGAGGAATTTTCCGCGATCTCACCGACAGGCAACGGATTTACGGACAACTTGCGGAACAGGCCGCCCTGCTCGACCAGACACAAGATGCGATCATCGTGCGGGACATGGATGGGTTGATTTCATTTTGGAGCAAGGGCGCGGAACGGCTGTATGGCTGGACGAAAGAGGAGGCAATTGGGCAGCTCATCGGGCCGCTGATTTATAAGGCCGACGATGCAAAGAGGACGGAATCCATTGATGTCCTGCTCGAAAAGGAAGCGTGGGCGGGCGATCTGACCCAGATCACGCGGGACGGAAAAAAATTGATCGTCGAGGCGCGCTGGACGCTGGTGCGCGATGAGCACGGCGGGCCGAAGGCCGTGCTCGCGATCAACACGGATATTACGGAGAGAAAAAAAATCGAGGCGCAGTTCCTCCGCGCGCAGCGCATGGAGAGCATCGGCACGCTGGCGAGCGGGATCGCGCATGATTTAAACAACATTCTCGGGCCCATCATGATGGCGGTGGAGGTGCTCAAGAGCCACGTGCGGAGTCCGCAGGCGATCATGATCCTCGAAACTCTCGAGATCAGCGCCCATCGCGGCGCAGACATCGTGCGGCAGGTGCTGTCGTTTGGCCGGGGACTGGAGGGCACGCACGTCGAGGTGCAGGGGAAACATCTGTTCAAGGACATGGAGCACATCATCCGGGACACTTTTCCAAAGGACATCCGTTTTCGCCTCGATGCCGGTGAAGATACCTGGACAGTTCTCGGCGATCCCACGCAACTGCACCAGGTGTTGCTGAATCTCTGCGTCAATGCCCGCGATGCGATGCCGCACGGCGGCCTGCTCACGGTGAACATGGCGAACAAGGTGCTGGACGAGCAATACGCCGCCATGAACGTGGAGGCGCGGCCGGGCAATTACGTCGTCATCACGGTGTCGGATACCGGCAGCGGCATCCCGCCGGAGATCTTGGACAAAATCTTCGAGCCGTTTTTTACGACCAAGGAAGCCAGCAAGGGCACCGGCCTGGGCCTCTCGACCGTGCTGGCAATCGTCAAGAGCCACGACGGTTTTGTGAATGTCTCCAGCGAGCCGGAAAAAGGAACCGTCTTCCGCATTTACCTCCCTGCAAAATCCGGAATGGGACAGCAAGAGGAATCCCCGGCCCCGGTGAATGTGCCGCGCGGAAACGGCGAGGTCATCCTGGTGATCGATGACGAGTCAACCATCCTCACGATCACGAGCCAGACGCTGGAGGCCTTTGGCTACCGCGTGCTGGTCGCGGACAACGGGGCGGACGGAATCGGGATCTACGCACAGCAAAGACGCGAGATCGCCGCGGTGCTCATGGACATGATGATGCCGGTGATCGACGGGGCGGCAACGATCCATGCGATGAAAAGAATCAATCCCGCGGTGCGAATCATCGCTGTGAGCGGATTGAGCGCCAACGGCCACAACGCCCGTGCCGAGGCCGCAGGCGTGAAACATTTCCTCACAAAACCCTACACCGCGCGCACGCTACTGGAAAAGCTGCGACAGGTGCTGGATGAAGATTGACTGCAACGTCACACCCCGCACTTGCGAAATGGTGCGTCAATCGACCGAGCTGTTCTTGACGATCTCCGCGAAACCGCGCGGATCGAGGCTCGCGCCGCCGACGAGCGCGCCGTCGATGTCCGGCTGTGACATCAGCGAGGTCGTGTTTTCCGGTTTTACGCTGCCGCCGTATTGGATGCGGATTTTGTCGGCGGTCGATTGATCGGAAATCGCGGCGAGTGTTTTGCGGATGAATGCGTGCGCCTGCTGCGCCTGCTCGGGCGACGCGGTGCGGCCCGTGCCGATGGCCCACACCGGTTCGTAAGCGATGACTGTCTCAACGAGCTCTTTCGCGCTCAATCCTGCGAGGCTGCCGCGGATTTGCGTTTCGAGCACCGTCTCGACTTTGCCGGCGTCGCGCTGTTCGAGCGTTTCACCGATGCAGACGATCGGCTTCAACGATGCTTCATGTGCGGCGTGCGCCTTCTTGTTTACGACTTCGTCGGTCTCGCCGAAAAGCGTGCGGCGCTCGCTGTGACCGAGCACGACGTAGCGCACAAATAATTCGCGGAGCATCGCCGCGCTTATCTCGCCGGTGAACGCGCCGCTTTTTTGCGCGGACATATTTTGCGCGCCGACTTTGACGTTCTGCACTTTGCCAAGCCGCTCGGAGACTTTCGCAATCGCGGTAAACGGCGGGATGATCACAATCTCCACGTGGTCTTCCTGCCCGACCTCGCGCAGGAAGGTGTCGAGGAATGACTCTGCCTCGTTGCAGGTCATGTTCATTTTCCAATTCGCCGCGATGATTTTTTTGCGCATCGTTATTTGCTCGTCAAAGCGGCCACGCCCGGAAGCTCGCGGCCCTCGAGCAACTCGAGCGACGCGCCGCCGCCGGTGGAAATAAAGGTCATTTTATCGGCTAACCCAAACTGTTTAACAGCTGTAACCGAATCGCCGCCGCCGACAATCGACTTCGCCTTGGATTGCGCAATGGTTTCGGCGAGGGCGCGCGTGCCTTTCGCGAAATCAGCAATCTCGAAAACGCCGACCGGGCCGTTCCATAAAACGGTTCCGGCGGATTCGATTTCCTTTTTGAAGATCTCGATCGATTTCGGGCCGATATCGACGCCTTCCCATCCTTCGTCGATGGCACGATCACTCGTCGTGCGGGTAGTGGCGCCGGCCTTGAATTCCTGCGTGATCAATGCATCGACGGGCAGCAAAAACTTCACGCCTTTTTGTTTCGCCAAATCGAGGATCTCGCGCGCGAGGTCGAGCTTGTCGGATTCGACGAGACTCTTGCCCGTTTCGATTCCTTCCGCTTTGGAAAATGTGTAAGCCATCGCGCCGCCGATGAGCAGCGTGTCGGCTTTTTCCATCAGCGATTTGATGACGGTGATTTTCGTCGAAACTTTCGCGCCACCGAGGATGACGACGAATGGCCGCGCGGGATTCGCGAGTTCGTCGACGAGATACTTAAGCTCTTTTTCCATCAGCAAACCCATCGCGGCTTGGGACACGTATTTCGCGACGCCGGCGGTCGAAGCGTGCGCACGATGAGCCGCGCCGAACGCGTCGTTCACATAAATGTCGCCGAGCTTCGCGAGTTCACGCGAGAACCCGTCGTCATTCGCTTCCTCCTCCGCGTGAAAGCGAACATTTTCGAGCAACGTCACGCCGCCCGGTTTCATGTGCGAGATGATTTCCTCGGGCACCGCGCCGATGACATCGTGGCTGAACGCGACCGGGTGATTGATGATCGTGTGCAAATAATCGGCGACGGCGCGCAGCGAATATTTCGGGTTCGGCTTTCCTTTGGGCCGGCCGAAATGCGCCATGATGATCAGCTTCGCGCCGCGTTCGCGGAGCAGATTGATCGTCGGCAAAGATTCGCGGATGCGCGTATCGTCGGTGATGACCTGTTTGCCGTCTTTTTCTTCGACGGGAACGTTGAAATCGACGCGCAGCAGGACGCGCTTGCCGTGGACGTCGAGCTCGCGGACGGAGAGTTTGGCCATGGCGATTACTTTTTGTTCGCGATGAATTTAATCAAATCGACGCAACGGTTCGAGTAGCCCCACTCGTTGTCATACCAGCTCACGAGCTTGAAAAACTTGTCGTTCAATTCAATGCCGGAACCTGCGTCGAAAATGCTCGAATGCACGTCGTGGATGAAGTCGGACGAAACGACCTCATCCTTTGTGTAAGCGAGAATGCCTTTGAGGTAAGTCTCGCTCGCCTTTTTCATCGCCGCGCAAATTTCGTCGTAGCTCGTCGATTTCGTGGTGCGCACGGTGAGGTCAACAACGCTGACGGTTGGCGTCGGCACACGAAATGACATGCCGGTGAGCTTGCCCTTCACTTCGGGGCACACGAGCGCGGTCGCCTTCGCGGCGCCGGTGCTCGCGGGGATGATGTTGATCGCGGCGGAACGGCCGCCCTTCCAGTCCTTCTTCGACGGGCCGTCCACGGTTTTTTGCGTGGCGGTGTAGGAGTGAATCGTAGTCATCAACCCTTCCTCGATGCCAAAACCCTCTTTTAACAAAACGTGAACGACCGGCGCGAGGCAGTTCGTCGTGCAGCTCGCGTTTGAAATGATGTTGTGTTTCGCAGCGTCGTATTTTTGTTCGTTAACGCCCATGACGACCGTGATGTCCTCGCCTTTCGCCGGCGCGGAGATGATGACTTTTTTCGCGCCGGCATCGATGTGACCTTTGGCTTTCGCGGCATCGGTGAAAAGGCCGGTCGATTCGACGACAATATCGACACCGAGATCTTTCCACGGAAGCGCGGCCGGACCTTCCTTGACCGCGAGACATTTGATTTTGTTGCCGTCGACGATGAGCAGATCGTCTTCTTCCACGGATTCGCTCGATTTCGCACTGCTGACTTCGCCTTTGAAGCGGCCTTGGGTCGAGTCGTATTTCAGCAAATACGCGAGGTTATCCGCTGGGACGAGGTCGTTGACTGCGACGACTTCGATTTCCTTGCCGAGAAGTCCCTGGTCGCAAAGCGCGCGGAAAACGAGTCGTCCGATGCGGCCGAAGCCATTGATGCCGATTTTAACTGCCATAGTGTGTAATGATTTGGGTTATTGGTTGCGTAAGAAACGGCAAAGTAAATAAGCAGCGCCGCGAACCGTCAACACGCCATTTTGCCGAAAGCTCAACCTTGCTTGCACAACGGGAGCGTGCAGAGCAGTTTCGTCCCGCCGAGCTCGCTGCGTTCAAACGCCAGCGACGCGCCAATCGCCCGCGCGCGATATTTCATCGTGTGCAAACCGAGGCCGTGCGTCTTTCCCTCCCCGGGCGAAAAACCGATGCCGTCGTCTTCGATCGCGAGCATCAGCAGCGTTTCGCTTTTTGCCAAACGAAGAACGATCTTGCGCCCCTGGCTGTGCTTCGCGGCGTTGTGCACAGCTTCCTGTGCGATGCGATAAAGATGCGGCGCGGCACCGATGTCGTCGAGTTCGACCGGCTCGGTAAATTCGAGACTGCAGTCGATCTCGAACAGCTCCTTCGCGGTCTCTGCGAGCTCGTGCAGCACGTTCATGAAACCGTCGCCGGCGAGGCTTAGCGGCGTCAGGCCTTTCGCGATGCTGCGCGCTTTTACTGCGGCGTGATGGACGAGTTCCTTGATCTGCCGCGCGTCGGTGGTTTCCTTGCGAGTGTCGCGCGCGAGGCTCTCCTGGAGCACGTTTGCGAGCAGCGAAATGCCGACGAGATACTGGCAAAGATCGTCGTGCAAATCCTGTCCGATGCGCCGCTTTTCGCTCTCGCTGATTTCGAGAATCTGTCGCTCGAGCATCTCGCGCTCTGTCACGTCGCGATTCACGCCGACGAGACCAATGATATTTCCGCGCTCATCCCGCAGCGGGAGTTTCGTCGTGATCAGCGAACGGAGTTCGCCGTTTGGATCGAGGGTCTTTTCGACTCGCTCGATGATCGGTTTTCCTGCGATCACCTCGCGTTCATCCGCGAGGTATCCGTCTGCGAGTTCCGGCGGGAAAAAATCAGCGTCGGTTTTGCCGATTGCCTCTTCCTGCGATTTCACGCGCAGAAGCCGCAGATGCGCAGCATTGTTCAAAACCATCCGGCACTTGTCGTCCTTTACGAAAATCGGGTCGGGCATCGCATCAACGACCGTCCTCAAAAGATTCCGCTCACGCGCGAGCGCCTGGTTCGCGCGTTCGATTTCCGTGATATCACGCAAAATTCCGAAGCTGCCCATGATGCGGCCGTCGGAGCCGTGGCACACGCCGAGCGTCGCCAGAAATTGCCTGCGCTCGCCCATGACCGGAAAACCAATGTTGAAAGTCTTTGTTTTGCCTTCTCGTAAAACTTCGAGATCGCTCAATATCGCGAGTCGCGCCGTGTCCGCATCGAAAAAATCGTGCACCGTTTTGCCGATCATGTCGGATGGTTTGAGCCCGAGATTTGCCGCGCCGCGCGAGTTCATTAACGTGAAGCGACCCTCGAGATCCTTCGCAAACACAATGTCGGTGGTGCTCTCCATCATCTCACGTAGAAGCACGTAAGACGGCTCTTTGTCGTTCAGCGGAACAGACGGCACGGGCTCGCGCGGAGTTTCCGCGGAAGGATTCAGCGTTGTCGTAAGTTGGCCGGCCATGGGAACTCGTTCCTTTTGTGGAACGAGTTCAGACTATCAGAATTTTTCCGCGAGCCAATGCGGAAATAGCCCTTTTTACTAGGGTGCGCGCTATGCCGGAGCTTCGGTCAGGCCGTGCGGATAGTCGGGTGAAAGTGTCGCGCCTTCGTTCAAAGGTGGCGGCTCTTTGCGTGCTTTGCCCGAGCCGGAAGCCGGCGGCGGATTCAGCATGCGCCCGTGCTCGATGATGTCGCGAATCTGCGCGCCATCGAGTGTCTCGTATTCGAGCAACGCCTTCGCAATTGCTTCCAGTTTGTCGCGGTATTTGATGAGCAATTCCTTCGCGCGGCTGTAGGCGTCGTCGCAGAGTTTTTTAACTTCCGCATCGATCTGCTGCGCGGTTGCTTCGCTGTAATCGCGCTGGCGCGAAATGTCGCGACCGAGAAACACGTAGTCCTCGTGCTCGCCATATTCGACCATGCCCATCTTCTCGGACATGCCCCATTCGCAAACCATGCGACGCGCGAGACCGGTCGCCATCTTGATGTCGCCGCGAGCGCCGCTCGTCACATCGCCGAACACGATTTCCTCCGCAACGCGACCGCCCATGTCGACAACCAAATTATCGAGCAATTCATTTTTGCGCATCGTGTATTTATCCTCGAGCGGCAGCCACATCGTCGAGCCGAGCGACGGCCCGCGCGGAATGATTGTCACTTTGTGCAACGGCTCGGTGTTTTCCAAAAGCTCGAGCAACAGCGCATGGCCGGCTTCGTGATACGCGGTGTTTTCTTTTTCCTTTTCGGAAATCGCGAGCGAGCGGCGTTCCTTGCCCCAGCGCACTTTGTCGCGCGCTTCCTCGAGATCGGAAAGCGTGATCGCTTTTTGATTTTTGCGCGCGGCAAGCAGCGCGGCTTCGTTGATAACGTTCGCGAGTTCCGCGCCGGAGTAGCCCGGCGTTCCTCGTGCGATGACCGCCATGTCCACGTCCTCGCCAATTTTCACGCGCTTCGCGTGCACTTTCAAAATCTCCTCCCGGCCCTTCACGTCGGGCAGGTTCACCGTGATCTGTCGGTCGAAACGACCCGGACGCAACAGCGCCGGATCGAGCACGTCCGGACGGTTCGTCGCGGCAATGATGATGACGCCTTCCTGCGTGTCGAACCCGTCCATCTCGACCAGCAACGCGTTTAACGTTTGCTCACGCTCGTCATGTCCTCCGCCGAGACCGTGACCGCGATGGCGGCCCACCGCGTCGATTTCGTCGATGAAAATAATGCACGGCGCGCTCTTTTTCCCTTGTTCAAACATATCGCGCACACGCGATGCGCCGACGCCGACGAACATCTCCACGAAATCCGAGCCGCTGATCGAGAAGAACGGCACGTCCGCCTCGCCCGCGATCGCACGCGCGAGCAGTGTTTTGCCGGTTCCGGGCGGGCCGACCATCAGCACGCCTTTCGGGATGCGGCCGCCGAGTTTCTGGAACTTCTTCGGGTCTTTCAAAAACTCGACCAGTTCCTGCACTTCGTCTTTCGCTTCCTCCACGCCCGCGACGTCCTTAAACGTGATCTTGTTCTTGTCACGCGCCAGCATGCGCGCTTTCGATTTGCCAAAATTCAGCGCGCCCTTGCCCGCCATGCGGATTTGCTGGCGGAAGAAAAAGTAAATCAGCAGCAAAAACAGCGCGAACGGCAGAAACCCGAAAATCGCCGAGGCGAGCAGATTCGACTCCGGCTTCGGATTCACCTCCAGCCCTGCTTTCGTGAGCGTCTCAGGCAAATCCTTGTTCCATTCCAAATCCACCGGCGTGCGGAACGTGCCGACGATTTCCTGGCCGTCCGGCGCCTTGCCGCGAACATAAGTGCCGCGCAGATATTTCGCCTGCTGGCCTTCCTGGATCACCAGATCCAGCGGCTTGTCGCTCTTGATTTGCCCCGTCTGCAAAAGCTTCATAAACGTGGGCAGCGAGATGTCCTCGGGGCTTCCGTATGGTCCCTTGAAAAGGAACGCGCCGCCGATCAGCGCGATCGCGATCGCGAAGAGCACCAGTCCGCGCCAGTTAAAATTTGGGTCGCCGCCATTGCGCGGGGGTTTTTCCCCTTTGGGCGGTCGTGATTCGAGTTGTGGCATAAGTTTACTCCTGTCGTAAAAACGCGCAGCACGCTGTTACACCGTAGCGCGCGCAACGGAAGCAACCGCGCAATCTAGGGATTATCGGCAATTGGTCAAACACGTTTGTCGTCGTCTTAAAATTAAATCGGATTTCTCACCGCACAAAGCCGGACGAAACAAAAGTTTGCCTTTCATTTTACATTCGCCACTGACTCGCACCCGTTGCTTGGTTCTCATTCGGTCATGAAAGACATGGAGTTCCATGGAATGTTCAAATACACGCAACCTGCCGGCGCGGGCCGCGGATCATTTTAATCGTCGCAATTTTTCTCGCGCGTTTTTGCGTGGTGGCGCGTCTATGTTTCAAAACCATGAAAACACCTCCCGTTCTCCTCGCCACGTTCGCGCTCGCCGCGATGCACTGTTTCGCCGCGTCGCCGGCGCTGACGATTTACAACCAAAACTTTGCCGTGGTGCGCGATAGCGTGCCGCTCGACTTGAAGACGGGGGTGAATGACGTGCGCTTCTCGGATGTGACGGCGCAGGCGGAGACGGACTCGGTGATTCTCCGCGACCCGGCGGCGAAGGTGAAGTTGCAGGTGTTGGAGCAGAGTTACCGGAACGACCCGGTCTCGCAGTCGCTGCTGCTGTCGATGAACGAGGGGAAGACGATCGACTTCGTGCGGCGCGAACCGAACAAGCCGGACGAAATCATCCACGGCAAAATCATCCGCAGCGGTTACGGCGCGGGCGGGCAAAACCAGACGCAGCCGATCATCGAGGTGGACGGCAAATTGCAATTCTCGCTGCCGGGCGAGCCGCTTTTTCCGGCGCTCGGTGACGATACGATTTTGAACCCGACGCTTTCATGGAAGCTGAATGCGAACACCGATGCGAAGTTCGACGCGGAGCTGGCGTATGTAACGGGCGGGCTGTCGTGGCATGCTGATTACAACATCGTGGCGATGGAAAAGAGCGACGTGATCGATCTCGTCGGCTGGGTGACGTTCGATAACCAAAGCGGCAAAACGTTTCGCGACGCGAAGGTGAAATTGATGGCTGGCGACGTGAACAAAATCCAGCCGCCAATGGCCATGGCGAAAGCGATGCGGACCGCGTCGGCCGGAATGGCGTTCGATGCCGTCGAGGCACCTGTTACCGAAAAGGCGTTCAGCGAGTTTCACCTCTACACCATCAGCCGCGCGGTGACGCTGCGCGACCATGAGACAAAGCAGGTGGAGTTCGTGCGGGCGCAGGGCGTGAATGCGCCGCGCATCTTCGTCTATGACGGGGCGACGATGAACTACGGCCAGTGGCCGATGTATCGCGGCACGGGCGATTACGGCATCCCGACGAACAAGAAAATCTGGGTGTTGCGCGAATTCAAAAACGCAGAGGCGAACCATCTCGGGATGCCGCTGCCAAAGGGCCGGCTTCGTTTTTACCAGGCCGACCCGGACGATCAGTCGCTCCAGTTCATCGGCGAGAATGAAATTGATCACACTCCGAAGGACGAAACCGTGCGGGTGTATGTCGGCAACAGCTTTGACCTCGCCGGCGAGCGGCGGCGCACGGACTTCAAGGTAAATAATGGTAACAACTGGGCCGACGAAGCCTTCGAGATCAAACTGCGCAACCACAAAAAGGAGCCGGTGGAAATCCGCGTGGTCGAGCACCTCAGCCGCTTCGACAACTGGGAGGTGAAGGAGAAGAGCGACGAGTTCAAAAAGCTCGACTCACACACCATCGAGTTCCGCGTCACGCTCAAGCCGGACGAGGAAAAGGTGGTCACGTATCGGGTGCATTACTGGTGGTAGGCGGGAATGAAAAATGACTAATGACCGATGACTAACTGTGCCACGGGAACGCCTTTTTTAGCCGGGAAGTCATTGCACGGGCGCAAAAAGACGCTGCACGGATGGAAAAAGCCATTGCAAAGGAGCGTGGAGCCGTTGCAGACCCGCATGGAGCGGTTGCACCACCCCGCGGAGCCGTTGTGCGAGGCCAAAGAGCCGCTGCACACCGGCGAGCAGCCGCTTACGCTGTATAAAAAGCGACTTACACGGCCCCATGGAGCCGCTGACTCTGTATAAAAAGTGACAGACAGCCCCCGAAAAGTGGCTGACACCGCTCAAAAAGCCGCTGACAGCACTTGAAAAGTGGCTGACAGCATCGGCCAGCCCGGCGAGCCGTCCCTGGCAGGAAAATTACTTCACCTTCACGTTCCGGCGCAGGAACGTCGGGACATCGAGATCTTCGCCGTCGACGATGGTCGGCTCGCTTTTCTCGAAACGACCGCGGGTGATGGCTTCGAATTGCAGCGTTTCCTGTTTTGCCTCGGCTTTCGGCTTCGCATCGGCTGCGGGGATCAATTCCGGCGCGGCAGGCTTGGCTTTGATGACCGGCTTCGGACGGGCGACAGGCGCGGGTTTTGGTGGCGGAGGGGCGACCGGCTCTTCGTCGGCGATGAGCTCCTGTTCCGGCTCGGGCGTGGCTGCTTCGATGACTTCCGGCACCGGTTCGGGCTCGGGCTCCGGCGCGGGCTCGACGTGCGCGGTGATGCGCGCAGGCCGGGCGGCGGGAAGCTGCACGCCGACGCTGATCGAGGAGATGATCGTGACGCTCATGCGGTTGCCCAATTTCGGATCGACTGCGGTGCCGAACAAAATGTGCGACTCATCGCCGACATGCCTGCCGAGTTCCTCCATTAAAATCTGCACTTCATTGAGTGTCATGCCGGGGCCGCCGGCGACGTTGACGAGGATTTTGTGTGCATCGTCGAGCAGTCGGCCGCGGTCCATGAGCGGGTTCTTGAGCGCGCGTGTCAGTGCATCGTGCGCGCGGTTGTCTCCCTCGGCTTCGCCATGGCCGAAGAGGCAGCGCGCGTTGTTGTTTGCGAGCGCGGCGCGGAGGTCGTCGAACCCGATGTGCAGGATGCCGGGGTGGGCGAAAAGCTGGGAAATGGCGCGGACGCTCTGGCTGATCGTCTCGTCGGCGGCGGCGAACGCCTGATGGATGCCGGCTTTCGGCGAAACTGCGTCGCCCATCGTATCATTTTCAAAACAGATCACCGCGTCGGCGGCGATTTGCAGCGAGGCGAGCGCGTCGTGCGCCTGCGCGGAGCGGCGTTTGCCTTCGAAGGTGAACGGCATCGTGGCGAACACGACGACGAGCGCGCCTTGTTCTTTCGCGATGCTGGCGACGAGTGGCGCAGCGCCCGAGCCGGTGCCGCCGCCGAGGCCGACGCAGAGGAAAACCATGCCCGCGCCGTCGAGTGCGCTGCGGATTTCGTCGATCGCCTCCTCCGCCGCGGTGAGTCCGACCTCCGGGTCGCCACCCGCACCAAGCCCGCGCGTGGCTTCGCGTCCGAGCTGGACTTTTTCATTGGCAACGGAGCTGGTGAGGGATTGCACGTCGCTGTTGATCGCGACCAGATCGGCGCTTTCCACGCCGTCGAGGACGATACGGTCGAGCGCATTGGAGCCCGCGCCGCCGAGGCCGACGATTTTGATTTTCACCGTGTCGTTGGTTTGCGGGACGAGGTGGTAGTTGCGGTTGAGTTGGATCATGGGAATGCGGGTTTTGATGATTTAGCCGAAAAACGGAATCTTGCGTTTGATGCGCGAGAGCCATCCCGACGGGCGGTCGAGCTGGATTGCCTGCGCGTATTTAATGAGGCCGATGGCGGTGGAAAATTGCGGGTTCTCGAAGGCGGAGGTGAGGCCGGACATCGTCTGCGCGTGCGTGCGATGGACGGGCATCTCGAAGATGTCCTGCGCGAGATTGTCGATGCCTTTGAGCTGGCTCGTGCCGCCGGTGATGAACACGCCCGCGCCGAGGTAATCGAGGTAGTTCTCGCGCTGGAGCAGCGTGCGCCGGAGCAATTCCAGCGTCTCGCGCATGCGCATGTGGATGATCGTGTTCAACGTCTCGCGCTCGATTTCCTTTCCGGCAAAGCCGTGGTCGTCCTTGAGCAAAATCGTTTCGCCCGGAAGCGAGTTGCCGAGGATCACGCTGCCTTCCTCGACCTTGAGTTTCTCCGCGCGCGCCATCGGGATGCGCAGGCCCATGGAGATGTCGTTGGTGATGTGATCGCCGCCGACCGCGAGGACGCCGGTTTGCTTCACCGCGCCATCGACGTAAACCAAAAAGTCCGTCGTGCCGCCGCCGATGTCGATGACCAGCGCGCCGAGGTTTTTTTGGTTTTGATTGAGGACGACCTGCGCCGCCGCGAGCGGGTTAAACACGACGTCCTCGACCTCCAGCGGGATTTCGCGGACGCAGCGGATCGTGTTTTTGATGCGATTGCCGATGCCATGGATGATGTGGAAGTCGGCTTCGAGCTTGCCGCCGATCATGCCGATCGGATTGAGCACGCCATCCTGGCCGTCCACGTAGTAGTGCTGCAGGATCGAGTGGATGAATGCGTTTTGCGACGGGATACTGACTTCTTTCGCAGCGCCTCGGACGTTTTCGCAATCCATGTCGGTGATCTCTTCCTGGTCCTCGGGGACGTTCACCGCGCCGCGATTGTTGAAGCTCGAAATGTGCGAGCCGGTGATGCCGACGTAGACGCTCTGGATCATCACGTCGCTTTTTTCCTCCGCGTCAACGAGCGCTTCGTGCACGCATTTTTGCGCGGTATCGAAGTCGACGATCTCGCCTTTGCGCACACCGCGCGACGGCGCGTGGCCGACGCCGAGGATTTTGATCGAGCCGTCCGGTTTCGATTCGCCGACGACGACGCAGATTTTCGAGGTGCCGATTTCGAGTCCGACGAGGATGTGGTCTTTACCCATTGGTTGGATTTTGCGCGGGCGCGGCGACCGGGATCGCTTTGCGCACGGGCTTTGTGGAGCTATGTGTGGTTTTCGATTTTACCGGCTCGGCTTTGCGAACCGTGGTTGATTTTGAAAGCGGTGCAGGCTTCTTCGCGATCGGCGTCGGCGTGGGCTTGACGGCGGGCTTCGGTGCCGGCAATGGACTCGCGTCCGGTTCGTCGACGATCGCACCCGGATCGGGCATCGCCATGAATGTGACGGGCACGTTTCGCTGCACCAGCAGGTTCACGGTCTGGATTTCGCGCTGGCTTTGCTCGACGCGATCCAGCAACACACCGAGCCGCTCGATCTGCGTGTCGACATGCTCGATGCCGAAAGTGATTTTTGCGTGCCGCTGGTCGGTGACGACCATGCAATAGCCTTTGGATAAATCGATGCTGCGCACCTGGAATCGCTCGGGGTTATCCGCGCTGAGCCGGATCAAATCGAGCGCCGCTTTCAGCTCCGGCGTGTCCACAATTTCGCCCGGATCGAAATTATCCGTCGGCACGCCGTAGATCACCGGCAGATGTAAATATTCCGCGAGCTGGTTCTGCGTTTTGATCAGCACGCCCTTGCGATCGACGAGAAACGACTTCGCGTAAACGGTCGGATCTTCGTCGTATTTCGCCGCGATCCATGCGACCGGACGGCGCTCGGAAATTTCGATCGTGAGTTTATTCGGCAGCACGCGCTCGACTTCCGCATGCTCGACTTGCGGCATCAGCACCAGTGCATCGCGCGTTTTCGCGATGTTCAGGGAGAAAATGTTCACGCCTTCGCGCAGTCCCGTCGCATCGACGATCTGCTCGCGCGTCAGGTTGCCGTCGGTTTTGATTTCGATTTCCGCGAGGTTGTAATCGGGATTATCCCAGAAAAATTTCTGCAATCCTTTGCGCGCGCCGTAAACCGCGCCGCCGATAATGCCGGCGAACAAAATGAGCGAGCAAAACCAGGCGACGATCCGACGATTGCGCTGCTGCGAGGCTTTGCGCGAGCGAACGGTAACGTCGAGCAGATGCTGCTGCTTGCGATGCTTGCGTGTCGACGCGCGCTGGTTTCGGCCGATGTTCACGCGCGCCTCCTTTTCATGAGTGAAAGCTCGATAATCCGCTCGCAAAGTTCGCCGTAGCCGATGCCCGCCGCCGCCGCCGCTTCGGGCAGCAGGCTCGCCTCCGTCATGCCTGGGATCGTGTTGATTTCAAGGACAAACGGAGTGTTGTCATCGCGCAGCACAAAGTCAACCCGCGAATAAACCTGAAGCCCGAGCGCGCGGTGCGCGGCAAGCGCGAGTTCCTGCACGCGTTTCGTGGTCGTTTCGTCGAGCGGCGCCGGGCACAAATGCTTCGCGCCGCCGCCGCCGCCGAGGAAAGGATATTTGTTTTTGAAATCGTAAAAGTTTTGCTGCGGTAAAATCTCAATAATTGGCAACGCGAAATCGCCGAGAATGCCGACAGTCAGCTCTTTTCCGGGAATGAATTTCTCGATCAGTAGTGTGTTATCATATTGCGCCACGTCGCATAGCGCAGGCTCGAGTTGCCCGGCTTGTTTAACGATCGAGACCCCGACGCTCGATCCCTGTCGCGGCGCTTTGACGACAAACGGAATTTCCATCGCCGGCCGCTCGCCAGCCTTGATGACTTCAAATTCCGCAGTGGGCACGCCGCTTTTCACAAAGCATTTTTTCGTTTCGATTTTGTCGAACGCGAGCCGGCTTCCTTCCGCGCCTTCGCCGGTGTAAACGACACCGCACTTGTCGAGGATCGCCTGCAACTCGCCATCTTCGCCAAACGTGCCGTGAATGATGTTAAACACGACGTCCACTTGTTTCGGCAGCGTGAAATCGCGTCCCGTCACATCGACTTCGGTCACATCCGCACCGCGCGCACGCAACGCTTTTGTGACACCGGCCGCTGATGCGAGAGAAACTTCGCGCTCCGAGCCCGGGCCGCCTTTCAAAACAGCAATGCGTTTTCCCGCGACGCTCACAGCAAATCCTCCCCGAGAATTTGCACTTCGGTTTCGAGTTCGACGCCGCGTTTCTCACGTGCGATGGCTTTTATTTTGTCGATCAACGCGAGCACGTCTGACGCGGTCGCTCCGCCGTCGTTGACGATGAAATTTCCGTGGATCTCCGACACACGCGCCGCGCCGATGTCCGTGTTTTTCAAGCCAAGTTCGTCGATCAGTTTGCCCGCACCGCAGATCTTCGGATTTTTAAAAATGCAACCGGCGCTCGATTCCTTCGGCTGCGACGTGCGGCGTTTGTGCATCGATTCCTCGAGCAGCCGCTCGATTTCTTCGCGCGTGCTTTCGCGGCCTTCGAATGTTGCCGACACGGCGTAATTGCGAATCAGCGTCGGCACGTTGCGATAGTGCACTTCGAGTTCGGCTTTTGTCTTTGTGTGAAACTCGCCGTTTTGATCGACAAAACAGACGCTTAACACATTGTCAAAAGTCTCGCCGCCCATCGCGCCGGCATTCATGCGCAAACCGCCGCCGACATTACCGGGAATGCCTTCGAGAAACTCGAACCCGCCGATGCTCGCGTCGCGCGCGGCGTAAGCGAGTTCCTTTAATTTCACGCCGACGCCCGCGGTGATTTGATTTCCGCTCACTTCGATTTTTTTAAAATCACCGCGCGCAAGATGCACGACAGCGCCGCGAATTCCACCATCGCGCACAAGCAAATTCGAACCGCGTCCAATCACGAAAACCGGAATTTCATTGACCGCGCAATGTTTAACAAGCTGCGCGAAGCCCAATTCGGTCTCCGGTTCGAGCCAGAATTGCGCCGGACCACCGACGCGCAATGTTGTGTGCTTCGCGAGCGGCTCGTAAAGCCGCGCGACGCCTGCGCCCATCACATTTTGCAATTCCTCGAGCCGCGCCAGATCGTGCGCCAGCTGCGCGCCTTGTTCATGAATATCGCCCGCGCCGAGGCTTAAAATCAAATCGCCCGGCTGCAACAGCGGCCCGAGCGCAGCGGGAATTTTTTTGCGATTGGCGACAAATATCGCGCCGCTGTGACCGGTCTTCGCGATCGCATCGACTATCGTCTGCCCGCTCACGCCGGGAATCGGTTTTTCACTCGCCGCGTAAACGTCCGCTACAAACACGCGATCCACATTTTCAAACGCAGCGCCAAACTCGTGCGCGAGCGCCTGTGTGCGCGTGTAACGATGCGGTTGAAACATCGCAAACACGCGTTTGCTGCCTACCGCACGCGCGGTCGCGAGCGTCGCGCGAATTTCGCTCGGATGATGTCCGTAATCATCAACGACCATGAAATTGTCGCTGCGATATTTCACTTCAAAACGCCGGCGCGCACCGCGGAACGACTCGAATGCTTCGGCGATCTTTTCGACGCTCACGCCGAGTTCCGTTGCGAGCGCGATGACACCGGTTGCGTTGGAAATATTGTGTTTGCCCGGCACGTTCAGCGTGAAATCACCGAGCCATTTTCCGCGCTGGAATACTTTGAATTGCGAACGAAACGCGCGCGAAAGCACGGCTTGGAATCGATAGTCGGCGCCCGCATTTTCGCCGAATGAAATCGCGCGCTCGCGTCCGCCGCACACACGCGCCGCGTGCGGATCGTCGATGCAGTAAAAAACGGAGCCGCGCGTTTGGTCGAGCAACTGCCGATATGTCGCTTCGATTGCGTCGAGATTTTCGTAAAAATCGAGATGCTCCTCCTCGATGTTCAGCAAAATCGTGTGCTCGGGATGATACAGCGCGATTGTGCCATCGCTCTCGTCGCCTTCGGCTACGAACCACTCGCCGTCCTCGTCCCAATGCGCGTTTGTGCCGAGAATCGGAATCTCCGCGCCGACATAATGCGATGGCTGCACTCCGCCGACGCGCAGCACGTGCGCGGCCATCGATGACGTCGTCGTTTTTCCATGCATGCCGGCAACGACGATTCCTTTTTTGCAATTCAGCACCGCCGCGAGGGCGTCCGCGCGGCGCACCATCATTTTGCCGAGTCGCTGCGCCTCGTCGTAGGCGACGTTACCCGGCTTGATCGCGGAGGAAAAAATCACGAGGTCTGCGTCAGCAACTGCTTCCGCCGTGTGCGGGCAGAAAAATTCGAGGCCTAGTTTTTGCAGCCGTTCGATTTCGACCGTCGTCACTTTATCCGAACCGCTGACGCGATGCCCGAGCGCGAGCAGAAGACCTGCGATGCCGCTCATTCCCGAGCCGGCGACGCCGATGAGATGAATGCGCAACTCGCCCGCGCAAATGATGTCGGTAAGGATTTGGCCTGTGTCCATGATTGCAAAATCCGATGCGCGAAGCCCGGAATGCGACACAATATCAGAGGCCGGAAAATTCAAAACGAAACTCTCGCTTTGCATTTAATTTTTTCCTCCCGCGCAAGCATTCACCGCGTGCTCGATCACATCGACAACACGCGCCGCTGCATCATCAGGCGCGAGACGGCGGACGCGCTCGGACATGGTTTGCAAACGCGCGGGTTGATCGAGCATCCATCGGATTTTTTCGGCGAGAAATTCCGGTGTGATTTTCGACTGCTCGATAACGACGGCGGCATTTTGGCGCTCGAAAATCTCCGCGTTGAGCGCCTGATGATTTTCCGCCGCATGCGGAAAGGGAATGAGCAGCGACGGCAAACCAAAGTGCGACAACTCGGACAAGCTCGCCGCGCCCGAGCGCGAAATTGCAAAATCGGCCGCGCTGTAAGCTTCTTCCATGCGATGGCAGAACGCCGCGACATGCGCGGGGACATTTTCGCGCCGGTAGTTCGCCATTGCCGGCTGCTCGTCCTCCGCGCCGGTGAGATGGATGATTTGCAGCGGCAGATTTTTCAGCAGCGGCAGCGACTTGATAATCGATTCGTTAATGCCGTGCGCCCCCTGGCTGCCGCCCATAACCAAGAGCGTTTTGCGCGAGTTTTCGAGACCGAATGCCGCGACTGCATCGGCCTTCGGCACGCGCTGCATCAAACTTTTCCGAATCGGCGTGCCGGTAATCTCGCATCGACTCCGCGGAAAAAAATTCGCGCAGTCTTCAAAGCCGAGCAGCACCGCGTCAGTCATGCGCGCGTTGAGTTTGTTCGCTTTTCCGGGAATCGCATTCGACTCGTGCACGAACGTCGGGATCTTCCGTCTCATGCCCGCGTAAATCGGCGCGGTCGAAGTAAACCCGCCCATGCCGAGCACCGCGTCGGGCTGGAACTTTTTGTAAATCGCGCGCACCGCACCGACGCCTTCGCGAAAACGTTTGATGAATCCGAAGATCGCTGGCGAAAGCAATTTCGGCATGCCAATGCCAGGCAACTTTTCAAAACGAAACTCCGTCCGATCTCGCGTCGCAAGCGCGTCGATATCTTTTTCCGAAATAAAAATCAGCGGCTCGTGTCCGCGCTCAAGCATCACCTCCGCAACCGCGAGTGCGGGAAACAAATGTCCGCCAGTGCCTCCGCCTGCAATAGCGACTTTCATCAGATGCGCGGCGTGACGCGTGCCTGCAGTCGCACGCTCGATTTGTTCGGGCGATCGGCGACGCCCTGACGATAGATATTGATCAAAATGCCGATGCCCAGCAGGCAAAAGACGAGATTCGATCCGCCGTAGGAAATGAACGGCAACGGCAGACCTTTATTCGGCAGCAGCGAGGTTGTGACGCCGATATTCAGCGCGGCTTGCAACGCGAGCATCACGACGATGCCGAAGCCGAACAGCATGCCGAAACGATCGCGCGAATGGATCGAGATGACCGTGCCGCTGAGAATAATCACGACGTAACAAAGAACTACTAACAACGTAAAACGCAGCCCAAGCTCCTCACCGATCATCGGAAAAATAAAATCGGTGTGCGCAAACGGCAGAAAACCGAGTTTCTCGCGGCCATTGCCGAGGCCGAGTCCGTCGACTCCGCCCGAGCCGAACGCAACGAGCGCCTGCCATTGCTGCAGACCCGCGCTGTCCTTGTATTTTTCCAAATCCAAAAACGCGAGCATGCGCTCGGAACGGCCTTTCAAATGACTTCCAATGTAGAGCGTCGCCATGATTCCGCACGTTGCCAGCGGCGCGAGAAAGCGTAGTCCGCTGCCAGCAACGAACATCACGACGAACATTGTCCCGCCGATCAGCGCCGTCGTGCCCATATCGATTTCGCGCGCAATTTCAGCCATCAGCACGCCGACGATCATCATTGGAAAAACGAAGCCTTTGAAAAAGGTGCCAGCCTCTTTTTCGAAACGCGAATACCAGAACGCCAGAAATGCGATTGCCGCGATTTTGGCAAAATCGGACGGCTGAAACGTGATTACGCGGAAATTCACCCAGCGTCGGGCGCCGTTGATCTTCATTCCAATGTGCGGCACAAAACATAACGCGAGCAACACAACGGAAAGCGCGAACCAAATCCACCATTTGTGCTGCCAGAAATGGTAATCCATCACTGCGGCAACGATGCACGCGATGATTCCGATAACGAGCCACATCGCCTGGCGTTTGACGAAATAAACCGGATCGCCATGGCTGTCCTGCGCAAACGCGCTCGTGCTAAACAGCATCACTATGCCGAGCACCAGCATCGCTGCGACTGCGAGCACTAGGAAATAGACGCTTTTGCGATGCATTCAGAAAAATTACTGCGCGGAAGCCACGTCGGTTTTGTGTTTCGCGGGAATGCGGAGCTTTTGTCCGATCTGCAATTTTTTCGGGTCTTCGATTTTGTTCAGCTTCAAAAGTTCGTCGTAATTCACGTGCAATTTTTTCGCGATGATTACCGGGTTATCGCCCTTCGCAACCGTGTAAGTTTCGCCGGAATCTTTTAGCGTCGCGCTGGCGATTTTGTTTTCCGTCAGTTTATGCGATTCGGTCGCAACCGGTTTCACAGCTTGCTTTGCGGACACGGCGGGCGCGTGTTTTGTGTCTTCACCCGAATTGTCGTTGTCGGTCTTCGCGGCGATTTTTTGCGGCGCGGGAGCGGCATCGGTATCGGCCGGCTGATGGGCTTTGATGCTGTTAAACATGTAGATGCCGCCGACGGCGACGAGGTGCAAAACGAGCACGACAATCACCGCGCTCGAAAGCTTGATGTCGGGTTCGTCGACGTATTCGGGTTGCGCGCGGCGCGCGGAAGTCGCGGCCTGCAGTTTCTTTTTTGGGAACAGCTTCGGGAATTTCATGTGAGTGATTGGACGATTTCGCGGAACTGATTTCCGCGATCTGCGTAGTTTTTAAACATGTCGAATGACGACGTGCCGGGTGAAAAGAGGACGACTTCGCCGCGTTGCGCACCAGCCCGCGCGCGCAGCACCGCATCGCGCAACGAACTCGCTTTTTCGCAAGGCACGCGGCTTTTCCAAAGCGCCTCGATGCGGTCCGACATTTCGCCGATCAAAATTGCGCGACGGCATTTGCTAGCGACGAGATCGGTGATCGAGCCGAATTCGAAACCTTTGTCCTTGCCGCCCGCGATCAACACAACGGGCCGAGTCTCGGAATCGAGAGCCTTTTCCAGTGCGTCGAGATTCGTCGCTTTCGAGTCGTTGATGTATTCGACGCCCGCGACTTCACGCACGAGCTCGCAACGGTGCGGCAACGGTGTGTAGCTGCACAATGGCGGAACCATTTTTTCAAAACTCAGTCCGTGTGCGACGCCGACGCCGAGCGATGCCATCAGGTTTTCGACATTGTGTAGACCACGCAGTTTCGCGTCGGGCATTTTCAGCACCGGCTCGCCATCGTAAAAAATCGCTTCGTCGCGATATTCAAAATCGCCGCCATTTGCGTAAGCGCTGAACGTGATTTTCTTTGCGCGCAACGGCGGCAACTTGTCGCGCAAATTCACGACTGCGAAATCGTCCTCCGTCTGATTTTCAAAAATTCGCAGCTTCGCATTGCGATATTCTTCCATCGACGAATACCGATCGAGATGGTCGGGCGTGAGGTTCAACCATACGGCGATTTTCGGGCGGAACGTGCGGATTTGCTCGAGTTGGAATGACGAAACCTCGAGCGTCATCACGTCGAGGTCGCGACTTTTGCGCACGGTCGCTGCAAAGGCCGGCCCGATGTTTCCGCACGCGAGTGTGTGCACGCCGCATGCGTTAAACATGCGTGCTACGAGCTCGGTCGTAGTCGTTTTGCCGTTTGTGCCGGTGATCGCGACGACCGGGCACTCGCACAACTCGAACGACAACTCGAGCTCGCCGATCATATCGATGCGCTTGCTCAAAAAATTCTGCACGAGCGGCGCAGCCGGATCGATGCCCGGACTCAATACGCCAAGGTCGTAGCGAGTGTTGTCTTTTTCCGCATCGGGGCCAGCGAGAAACGCGATGCCGAGCGGCGTGATTTTTTCGATTTTTGAGCGCAGCTTTTTCAGATCCGCGCTGTCGAGCAATGTCACCATGGCGCCTTCCTCTCTAAGCAGTCGGGCTGCAGCTTCGCCGCTTTCGCCCGCACCAAGGACTGCGATGTTTTTGTTTTTGTAATGCACGTGTTCACCGAAGTTTGAGTGTGGCCAGGCCGAGAAACGCGAACATGATCGACAAGATCCAGAACCGCACGATCACCGTGTTTTCCTTCCACCCTTTCAGCTCGAAATGGTGGTGGATCGGCGACATCGCAAAAATGCGTTTGCCGGTCACTTTGAAACTCATCACCTGCAGAATCACCGACAACGCTTCCATCACGAACACGCCGCCGACGACGAGCAGTAGTAGCTCCTGTTTGCAGCAGATCGCGACCACGCCGAGCACGCCTCCGATCGCGAGCGAACCGGTGTCCCCCATGAAAACTTTTGCGGGATGGCAGTTAAACCACAGAAAGCCGAGCCCCGCGCCGACGAGCGCCGCGCAAATGACCGCGAGTTCGCCCGTGAACGGGTAATACGGAATCTGCAGGTAGGTGGAAATTTTCACATTGCCGGCGATGTAAGCGAGCACGGCGTAAGTGAGCGCAACCGTGACAGTGCAGCCGGTCGCGAGTCCGTCGAGGCCGTCGGTAAGATTCACGGCATTCGAACTGCCGACGACGACAAGCGCAAAAAAGAAAAATGTCGCCCAGCCAAGATTGTGGATCAGCGGCTCCTTGTAAAACGGCACGTAGAGAGCGCGCGCCTGCACTTCGATCGCCGGATTCAGCAGGAAAAATGCGGTCACGATTGCCGCAAGTCCGAACTGCGCGACGAGTTTGATGCGCCCGCTGATGCCGTCGGATTTTTTCTTCGTGACCTTGAGATAGTCGTCGATAAATCCGAGCGCGCCGAGATATGCGGTTGAGAAAAGGGCGAGCCATACCGAATCGTTTTGTGGTCGAGCCCAAAGCAGCGTGGAAATGATCACTGCACCGAGCAGCAACACGCCGCCCATTGTCGGCGTGCCGCGCTTGCCGCCGTGCAATTCGGCGAGTTTGTGGACTTCCTCTTTCGTGCGAATCGGCTGGCCGATTTTCAGGCTGATCAATTTGCGGATCACCCAATTTCCAAAAATCAAACAAAGCAAAAACGAAGTCACCGCCGCCGCGACCGCGCGAAACGTGATGTATTGAAAAACGTTAAGCACCGGAAAAGAACCGCGCAGGTTGTAGAGAAAATACATCATGCGCGCGCGAACTCCTCGATGATGGTTTCCATCCGCACCGAGCGACTGCCTTTGATCAAAATGGTGTCGCCCTCGCGCGCGATCGCACGCAATTGCCCGGCGGCTTCCTGCGTGGACGCGGCTTTTAATATTTGTTTAACGCCATGCTGTGAAGCTGCGTCCGCGATTCTTGCGGCGATCTCGCCGACGGTCAGCACGCAATCGATATTCTCGCACGCTGCCGCTTCGCCGACTTCGCGATGGCCGCGATCCGATTCCGCACCCAGCTCGTTCATTTGTCCGAGCACGGCAATGCGACGACCGGGCATCTCCGCGAGCGTGCGCAACGCGGCGATCATCGAGTCAGGATTCGCGTTGTAGCTGTCGTCGATCACGCGAACGCCGCGGATCAATTTCTGTTCGAGCCGGCCTTTAGTGAGCTGCACTTTCGCGAGACCTGCGGCGCATTCATCGAGCGAAAGTCCGAAAATAGTGCCGACCGCAACCGCGAGCAATGCGTTGCGGATCATGTGCCGGCCTGGCACTGCGAGCCGCGCATGTGCCGATTTGCCATTTGCGTTTAACGTAAAATCGCTGCCATCGATTCCGCTTCGCACTTCGCTGGCGCGGATTTCGCCGCTATCGATTCCGGCGAGAATCACGCGCGCTTTCGTGCGTTGCGCGATCGAATTTGAATAATCGTCATCCGCCGTCAGCACAACGTGGCCGCCTGTGCCGACAGCTTCCGCGAGCATTCCTTTTTCCTGCGCGATCGCGGCGCGTGTGCCCATGAATTCAATGTGCGCGACGCCGATATTCGTGATCACGCCGACATCCGGTTGCGACAATTTCGCCAGCGGCGCGATCTCCCCCGGATGATTCATGCCGATCTCGAACACGCCGATTTTGTCGTTTGAATTCGCGCTCAGCATCGTTAACGGAAGACCAATATGGTTGTTCAAATTTCCGTGCGTCTTTACCACACGAAAGCGCTCACCGAGCACCGCAGCCGTAAAATCTTTCGTCGAAGTTTTTCCATTGCTGCCGGTGATCGCGACGACCTTTAGCGGCAGGGAACGCCGGTAATTTCCAGCGATCTGCTGCAACGCCGCGAGCGTGTCCGCAACTTTGATGATTGCAAAATCGGGCGGCAAATTTTCCGTGACCTCCTCGACGACCGCGCCCGCTGCGCCTTGCTTTGCAGCTTCCACGACAAAACTATGCGCATCGAATTTTTCGCCCCGCAATGCGAGGAAAAGATCGCTGGGCTGCAGCTTGCGCGAATCGGTGCAAATGTTCGTCACCTTCCGCGCGGCATCGCCGCGAAGCAGTTTGCCGTCCGCCCATTTTGCGATCGTATCGAGTGCTACCGGGTCCACGTTGATTTGAAATTGGCTGCAAACAACCGCGCTGCGCGGCCCTCCGCAGCGGCTTCCTCGATCGGAGAATGCCATCGCGTCGGCAGACGAAACGCACGGATGGCCCGGCGGAAAAATCCGCGCGAATGCACGGCTGGTTCGATTTCCGGCACACGCAGGAAGTTTAACTGATTGAAGGTTGAACGTTTGTTCATCGTTTTTTAATTTCTACTGGGGTTGCTTCGATTGCCTGCCGCGCCACGTCGACGTCGTCGAATGGCACGGTGTGATCCGCAAATTCCTGATATGTTTCGTGGCCTTTGCCCGCGATGAGCACGATATCCCGCGGCTGAGCCATCGAGACTGCTTTAAAAATCGCTTCGCGACGATCAACAACGACTTCGTAATTGTTGCCGCGAAAGCCGCGCTGGATGTCAGAGATGATCATCTCGGGATCTTCCTTGCGCGGATTGTCGGACGTGACGATAGCCCAATCCGCGAGTTGATCGACGGCCTCGCCCATTTTCGGGCGCTTCGCACGGTCGCGATTTCCGCCGCAACCGAAGACAACGATGAGCCTGTTCGGCGAAAGCTCGCGTAGCGTTTTCATCACATTGATCAGCGCGTCGTCCGTGTGTGCGTAATCGACAAAGACGCGAAACTGTCTTTTCGCGGGAACTGCTTCGAGACGTCCCGGGACGAACGGAGCGTTCGCCATTGCGAGCACTGCGTTGCGCACTTCGATGCCGAGCGCGGACGCGGCGGCAATGGCCGCGAGCGAGTTGTAGACATTGAAGCGCCCGATCAGCGGCAAGCGCACGAGGTAGCTTTTACCAAGTGCGTCGAGCTGATACGTCGTGCCGCTAAAATCGATCTTCATATTGCTCGCGCGAAAGTCCGCGCGCGTGCCGAGGCCGTAGGTCAAAACGGGCACTTCGCATTTTTCCGCGAGCTGCACACCGTAACGATCGTCGATGTTGATCACAGCCTTGCCTTTTTTCTTCTTTTGCGTCGTGAGCCCTGTAAATAAGCGACTCTTCGCCTCGAAGTAATTTTCCATGGTGCCGTGATAGTCGAGGTGGTCCTGCGTGAGATTCGTGAAAATCGCAACGTCGAATTCGACGTTGCGAACACGCTCCTGCGCGAGCGCATGCGACGAAACTTCCATCACAGCGGCTTTGCAACCGGCGCTGCGGATTTGGAAAAGCAACTCCTGGACGTCGAGCGATTCCGGCGTCGTGCGCGTCGCAGGCAAAATGCGCTCGCCGATTTCGTAGCGCACCGTTCCGAGCAAGCCGCAGCGCAGCAGTGCGCGTTCGCAAATATGTTTTAGCAAAAAGGTAAAAGTCGTTTTTCCATTTGTTCCCGTGACGCCCGTCATCTTCAAATGCAGTGACGGATTCTGGAAAAAAAGCGCGGCCACGTCTGCAAGTGCGACGCGCGAATCCGGCACCACGATCATTGTGGCTCGCGAATCCGGCTCCGCGCGTTCAGCGACAACGGCCGCGGCTCCTTGGTTTGTGGCGGAAAGGATGAAATCGTGACCGTCGACTTTCTCGCCGCGCAGCGCCACAAAAAGGCTGTCGCTTTTCACGCGCCGCGAGTCGTAGGCAATGGACGTGATATCGCGGTCAAGCGGACCGGTGATCCTGGTATTTTGCAACTGTGAGACAATCGTTTTGAGCTGCATGATTTAACGTTCGCGCTGGGTGAGAATCACGTTGCTCGGAGGCTGCTCGAGCTCTGGTTGCAGGTTCAAATAACGCGCCGTTTTTTCGGCGATGCGCGCGAAAATGGGACCGGCGATTTGACCGCCATAGTTTAACTCTGCGGAAACTTTCGCGTCGTCGAGCATCACGAGTCCGACAAATTCCGGATTGTCCGCCGGTAAATATCCGATGAACGACACAACGTATTTGCCGGAAAAATATCCGCCCGCGGGGTTGATTTTTTCCGCGGTGCCGGTTTTGCCCGCGACCATGAAGCCGGCGACTTTCGCGAGCGCAGCAGTGCCTTTGTCGCTGACCACATTTTTTAACGCGTTGCTGACTTCATTCGCCATTTCCTCGGTGATAACGCGACGGATTTCGACCGGCGGAAATGTCGCGATCGTATTGCCTTCATCGTCGGCGATCTCGCGCACGATTTGCGGCATCATCAGGCGGCCGCCATTTGCGATCGCGCTCATCGCGCAGATCGACTGCAGCGGCGTCACGCCTACCGAGTGGCCCATCGCGATGCGTGTGATGTCGATCTTCGCCCATTTGTGCGGCGGATGAATCACGCCGGAGATTTCACCAGGCAAGCTGATGCCCGTGCGCTCGCCGAAACCGAAGCGGCGGATGTATTCGTAAAATTTTTGGTCGCCGAGCCGAAGCGCGAGTTTCGCGGCGCCGATATTGCTCGACTTCATCAAAATGTCGTCGACGCTCAAATCGCCGTAGCCGTGGTGGTCGTGCAACATCCGTCCGGCAAAATTAAAGTGACCGTTTTCGCAAAAAATAATCGTGCTCGGCGACACGAGCCGTTCATTCAGCGCCGCGGACGCAGTGACAATTTTAAAGGTTGAGCCCGGCTCGATCATGTCGATGACCGCGCTGTTTTTCATAGCCTCCGCGTTCTGTTGTAAAAAATCCGCCGGCTTGTTGCGAATGTCGTTCAAGTCAAAATTTGGACGGTTTGCGAGCGCGAGGATCTCTCCCGTTTTCGGCCGCATCAAAATCGCGATCGCTTTTTCCGGTTTGTATTTTGAACAGGCGTCCTCGAGTTCGGTCTCGACGATGTGCTGGAGATTGAGATCGACTGTTAAACGAACATTGCAACCGTCACGTGCAGCGCGTTCCTGGCCACGGTAGAGCACAATTTCCTTGCCGGTGCGATCGTGCTCGGTGAAACGAAAACCATCGTGCCCGCGCAGATAATCGTTCATCGAAGCCTCGATGCCTTGAACGCCATCGTGCTCGGAATTCATGAAACCGATTACATGGCAAAGCATCGAGCCATTCGGATAATTGCGCGCTTCGTCTGGCTCGAAGGTCACGCCGCGCAGCGAGCGAACGCGTAGACGATTCGCGATCGTGCTTGCGAGTGTTGCCGGCACTTTCTTTTTTAAAACGATGTAACGTCGGTCGCTTCGCAGCTTCGCAGCGAGATCGGCTTCGCGCATCTCGAGCGGCTGCGCGAGCACCTCGGCGACCGCGACAGGGTCCATGATCATAGAGCCGTCCGCGACGACCGTGACGATCGGAACATTTTCCGCGAGCGTCTCCTGATTCACGTCCTGAATCAGTCCGCGGCGCGCGTAGATGATCTGCTTGTTAACGTGTTTTTCGGCCGCCAGCGCCGCGTATTCGTCGTGCTTCGCCACTTGCAAATGCACGAGCCGGGCCGAAAACAATGTGAAACAACCAGCCAGAGCAACGCACGCACAAAGCGCCCGCACTTTGGCCGATCGGATCACTTCACATTCTCCTCGTTTGACACGCGGCGAAGTTCGTTCGCGCGCGCAGGTGTCGTGTTGATGCGAACGATGCGATCGTCCGTGATCGGCGTCATGTGAATGAAGCCCTCGGCGAGCCGCTTCTGCAAATAACCGCGCGAGGAAAGCTGCGAGATCTTCGCGCGCACGACGTCATTTTGCGTTTCGAATTCCGCGAGCTGTCGCTCGAGATTACGAATTTCGTCGCCGCTCGCGTGCAGTTGATTCTTAAAATAAACATAGCTCAGTCCGGCTGCGCCCAGGAAAAACGCGACGATCACCCAGCGGGTCAGCGCGGCGACTGGAACGGTGTTATTGTGGCGGTGGTAATTCGGCATTAGATTTTTTCGACAACGCGAAGTTTTGCGCTGCGCGAGCGCGGGTTTTCGGACTGCTCGGCTTCGCCCGCGATCACGGCTTTGCGCGTGACGAGGCGAAAAGTGAAATCGGGATTAGGACGCGGCTCGGGCCACTCGGGACGATCAATAAACTCCGTGCTCCGTTGTTTAAAAAATGTCTTTACGATGCGATCTTCGAGCGAGTGAAACGTGATCACGCCGAGCCGTCCGCTGCCGCGGAGTTTTTTCGTGAATTGCTCCAACGCCTCGCCGAGCACGTCGAGTTCGCGATTCACAGCGATTCGCAACGCCTGAAAAACACGCGTAGCCGGATGGGTTTTTCCACGGCGCGGAACGACGCTCTCGATGGTTCGCACGAGATCGGACGTCGTCGCAAATGGCTTCTGCAGTCGATCGCGCACGATTCGCATCGCAATACGACGCGCGGCAGGCTCTTCACCGAAGTTGCGGAAAATGCGTTCGAGCTGTTCGCCGCTCGCGTTGTTTACGATGTCGGCTGCTGCCACGGGACTTTGCCGATTCATGCGCATATCGAGTGGACCATCCTTCATGAAAGAAAAGCCGCGCTCCGGTGTATCGAGTTGCCACGACGAAACGCCGAGATCAAGCAACGCACCGTCGATTTGGCTAATGCCGAGCCGATTCAACACGAGATCGACTGTCGCGAAATTTGCCTGCACCGCCTGAAACCTCTCACCAAAATTCGCGAGTCGTTTTTGCGCAAATGCGAGAGCATCCGAATCCTGATCCAGGCCGATCACGCGCGCCCCCGCTTGCAAAAAAGCTTCGCTGTGGCCACCGCCTCCAAGCGTTCCATCAACAAACAATTTTCCCGGCTCGGGCGCGAGCAATTCCACCATTTCGCGCAGCAAAACCGGTGCGTGATATTGCCGCGCTTCGTCAGCCGGCATACGACCTTTCCTTCGCGCGCCGGCGCCAACTGCAGGTTCGAGCAGACGGATCATAGGCCCACAAGTTCGGCGACATTTTCATAAGTTGCGCGACCTTCAGCCTGGAAGGATTTCCAGTTCGTCGGGCTCCAAAGCTCGAACCGGTCGGAGCTGCCCGTGAGCACGACGTCGGACTTGATGCCCGTGTTTTTGCAGTGATCCTCCGGCAGCAACAACCGCCCTTGTTTGTCGATCGCCGCTTTCTTCGCTTGCGAGTAAAAATGCGTCATGAAAACGCGATGCTCGGCCGCAGATGTGCGCGCTTTTGCGTCTTCGCCAATGCTCTGAAAAACATCGCCGGGCATAACCGTCAGCGAAGGACGTTTCGGATTTTTCACGATGTAAAATTCGTCCGCATCCGCACTGCGCCAGCACGCAGGAATCGTGACGCGATTCTTCTCGTCGAGAGAATGGCGGAACTCACCCGAGAAGATCGGATTTGAGCTGGAGGTTTTCGCCATACGTTTTTTGAGAAGGATGCTGCGGAGCCACTTTGCCCCACAACGCCCCACTTTTAACCACCACGTTTCGTGCCGTGTCAAGAGATTTGGCGCAAAAAATAAAGCAACGATTTGCTTGAGGAGGAGTAGACGCCGCTTGAGATCTTCCCGGAAAAATTAAGTGGCGGCCAGGGCCCGAACCAATTTTACCCCGGCCGCCACACTCGATGAAATTCGTGAAAGTGTGGGTCGAATTTGCGCCGTTTTACCTGGCGCGCCAGCGAAACTTCATTAAACAGTTTACGCCAACGAAATCCGCGAGTGGAACTCCGGCTTTCCGCGAAAGTTTCCCTCGATTTGAAACAAAGCGCCGTCTTCGCTGGACGAGCAGGACTTTCCACTCGCGGTCGTCACGAACAGTTTCGCGTAATCGCTTCCGCCGAAACAGACGGATGAGATTGTTTTCACGGGCATTTTAATTTTGCCCAGCACACTGCCATCAGGTGCGTGCTTGACGATTGTCTGCCCGTCCCATCGCGCGGACCACAAATTCCCTTCAGCATCGACCGTGAGGCCATCGGGCGTCCCCTCATTTTGCGCGCGGTAAATTTCCGTGCGTTCAGTCAGTTCGCCGGTTTCGCGATGATAACGAAAACGGAAAAGTCGCTTCGTTGTCGAACACGTCCAGTAAAACATCTGCAAGTCAGGCGAGAAACCGGAGCCATTTGCGCAGCCGGTGCCGTCGAAGAGCTTCGTGATCGTTCCGTCCAGATCGACGCGATAAAGTCCGCCGCTGGTTTCCGTCTTGCCGATTGTTCCGGCAAAGACGCGGCCTTCCGGATCGGCGCTCACGTCGTTGAACCGCTCCATTCCATCGTCGCTGTATTTAATGATCGTCCGCGCTACACCTCGCCATGGCAAAATGGCGATATCGCTAACGCGAAACAGCAGCAAACTCCCGTCGGTTTGCAACGTGAAGCCGCCGACCGGCACATCGCTGTAAATTTGCTCGTGCGATTGCCACGCAAGATCGTAGCGGAAGATTTTCCCGTTCGGGATGTCCGCCCAATACACACACTCGCGCTGCCCATCCCACAGCGGATTCTCGCCCGTCTCGCAATGCTCGTTTGCGAGCATCGTGATTTTCCACTCGCTCATCGCACGATCGCGAACTCTTCGTTGCGCTCGAGGAAACTGCTCTCGCACAAACGCGCGTAAACCCCGCCGAGTGCGAGCAACTCGTCGTGCGTGCCGCGCTCGACGATGCGTCCGTGATCGAGCACGAGAATCTGATCTGCGTGCCGCACGGTCGATAGCCGGTGCGCGATGACGAAGCTCGTGCGGTTTTCCATCAAGCGATCGAGCGCGGTTTGAATCATCCGCTCTGTCGCTGTGTCCACGCTCGCGGTCGCTTCGTCCAAAACCAAAATCGGCGGATCCTTCAGCAGCGCCCGTGCGATCGACACGCGCTGTTTTTCGCCGACGCTCAATTTCACGCCGCGCTCGCCGACCACTGTATTTAAGCCGTCGGGCAGTCGATCGACAAAGCTGCGCGCATTCGCGGCGGTCAGCGCCATGAGCAATTCCTCGTCGGTCGCGTCTGGTTTGCCGATGTGCAGGTTGTCGCGGATCGAGCCGTTAAAAAGAAAGCTCTCCTGCGTGACCATGCCGACGCCGATGCGGAGTGCGTTGCGGGAAAATTCGCGCAGCGGTTTGCCGTCGATGAAAATTTCGCCGGTATCAAATTCGTAAAAGCGCGTGAGCAAATGCACCAGCGTTGATTTGCCCGCGCCGGTCGCGCCGACGAGCGCGATGGTTTCGCCTGGTTGTGCGTGCAGGTTTATGTTGCGCAGCACCGGCAGCGTCTCGTTATACGAGAAGCAGACATTTTGAAAACGGACGTCGCCGCTGATCTTCTCGCCGGGCGCAACGGTTTCGTCCACGCGGCCGGGCTCCGGTTTTTCATCCATGATTTCAAACACGCGTTCACCCGCGGCGCGTCCTGCCTGGAAGAGTTGATTGAGCTGATGCAGTCGTCCGATCGGATCGTAAAGAAATTGCGCCAGCATCAGAAACGCGACGAGATCGCCGATCTGCATCGCGCCGCCCAGCACCGTGCGCGCGCCGAATCCGGTCACGAGCACTAGTCCGAATGCGCCGAGCAGACCCATCGCCGGGCTGTAAATCGCCCACGCGCGGATGACGATGAGCGTCGCCTCGCGGAGCTGGTCACTGACGCGATTGAATCGCGCGTGTTCCTCGCGCTCACGGACGAATGTTTTGATCTGCCGGATGCCCGCGAGGTTATCGTGCAGCAGCGAATTCATCGCCGACGACGCGACGCGCTGGAGCCGGTAACGTTTGTGCGCGGTGATGGTGTAATAGACCGCGCCGGCGGCGAGCAGCGGAATCGGCGAAAGCGCGATCAACGCGAGCTGCGCATTGGCGCGAAACATCACGACCGCGACGATCGCCACTTGCAAGACCGCGATCACGCCCTGCTCGATGCCATCGATGAGCACGCGCTCCACCGACGTCACATCCTCGAGCACACGCGTCATCAGGTCGCCCGTCGCGCGATTGTCAAACCACGTCAGCGGCAACCGCTGGATGTGCGAGTAGAGATCGCTGCGCAAATCGAAAATGACGCGCTGCTCGAACGTGTTGTTAAAAATCAGCCGCAGAGCATTCATCGCATACTGCGCAAAAAACGCAGCAGCGCCGATACCCACGAGCGGCCACAGCTTTTCCGGATGATGCCCGCGCACCACTTCGTCGACGATCTGCTGCGTCACTTTCGGAAAAACGACGACCATCGACGTGCTCACGATCGCGCACCCGAGCATCCCGGCGGCCATCCACGGATAACGGCGAAGATAGGCGAAAACGCGCAGGATCACTTTCATGGCGGAGCAGACACAGTCGCGAAAATCATCCGCAACGCAAGCCTGCAGCCGCCGTGATCAGATCACGCCGAGCAGGATCAAAATAATGATCACCAGCAGCAATGTCCCCAGCCCGCCGCTTGGATAATAGCCCCAGCCGGAACTGTAGGGCCACGTCGGCAGCACGCCGAGGAGCAGCACAATGATGATAATGAGCAATAAGGTGCGATTCATAAAATGGCTAAGCCGCCTTGTGAATGCCCTCCGCGAATTCCTCGATCATCTTTTCGTTGAATGCCGGGATGTCATCCGGCTTGCGGCTCGTCACAAGGCCGTTGTCGACCACTACTTCGCGGTCGATCCAGTTGCCGCCAGCGTTGCGCACATCGGTCGCGATCGCCGGCCACGAAGTCAGCTTGCGGCCCTTCACCACGCCCGCGTCAATCAGCACCCACGGCCCGTGGCAAATCGCCGCGACCGGTTTGCCGACTTCAAAAAACGACTTCGCAAAACGGAGCGCATCGATATTTGTCCGCAACTCATCCGGGTTCATCAATCCGCCCGGAATCATCAGCGCGTCAAACTCGTCCGGGTCTGCCTCATCCAGCGGCAGATCGACCTTGAACGTGTCGCCCTTGTCCGCGTGATGCATGCCCTGTATTTCGCCAGACTCCGGCGAGACGATCTTCACATCCGCTCCCGCTTCCTCGAGCGCCCTTTTCGGCTCCTCCAGCTCGGCTTGCTCAAAACCGTTCGTCGCCAGAATCGCCACTTTTTTGCCATTGAGATGTTTCATAAGTGAACTCCTGTAGATTTCGCTAAAGAATTCGGCTTTATCAAAGGTGATGGCCGCATGACGGCGACACAGTGCAATCCCGAAAATGCCATTCCGCTACAGCAGATTGGCATTTTTAATCCGGAAAACCTCGACGCGGTTTTGTCTGGTTTACGCCCAAAACTGACCAGTTACGTCAAAAATTTGTATTTGGCTAAAAATCGCCGTTTTCAGCAATTGCGACGTCAGCCAACGCTCCCGACCGCCAATTCCGATCTGCAATCAGCAAGCAGAAATCTGCAACCGCCTAATACACGTCGCGTTTGTAGCGCTTCGCCTTTTTCAGCTCCTCGACGTAAGCCGCGGCTTCCTCGGGCGATTTGCCGCCTTCGGTTTCGATGATCTTGTGGAGCGCGGCGTCGACGTCCTTCGCCATGCGTTGCGCATCGCCGCAGACGAAAATCTGCGCGCCGTCGGCGTCGATCCATTTCCAAATCTCCGCTGCGTTTTCGAGCATGCGGTTTTGGACGTAAATCTTGTGCGCCTGGTCGCGTGAAAAAGCGGTGTCGAATTTCGTCAGGAGTCCCTCGGCCTGGTATTGCTTGAATTCGTCCTCGTAGAGGAAGTCGTGCTGCGCGCGCTGCTCGCCGAAGAAGAGCCAGTTTTTGCCCTTCGCGCCGGTGGCTTTACGCTCCTGCAGATACGCGCGGAATGGCGCGATGCCGGTGCCCGGCCCGATCATGATGATCGGCGTGTTGCCGTCTTCCGGCGGGCGGAAGCCTTTCGCCGTATGAACGAAAATCGAGACGCGATCGTCGCTGCCGACTCGCTCGGCGAGGTAGGTCGATGCGACGCCTTTGCGCGCGCGTCCGTGCGATTCGTAGCGGACGACGGCAATGGTGAGGTGCACCGCTTCGGAATGAACTTTCTGGCTCGAAGCGATGGAGTAAAGGCGCGGCTGCAGTTTGCGCAGGAGCTTTGCGAATTCCTCCGACGTAAAATGGATCGACGGGTGATCGATGAGAAAGTCGATGTATTCGAGTCCCCAGAGATATTCCTCGAGATCGCCCTTGCGGAGCGGGTCGTGGAGTTCGCGCAGAAACGCGGTCGCCTCTCCGCCGCGCTCGGCGACTGCCTGGACGAATTGTTTCGACGGCTGCGTGATCTGGTAATCGGTCAGCAGCGCTTCGCGCAGCGGCTTGGTCACGCCGGCGTCGCAGCCGGGAACGATCTCGTCGCCGGTCGCATGCAAAGCGCGGATGATATCGTCGACGAGAGCGGGATCGTTTTTGGCGAAAACGCCGAGCGAATCGCCGACTTCATATTTCAGGCCGGAATCGGTGAGCGAGAGCTCGAAATGACGCGTGTCTTTCTCCGAGCCTTCGCCGCTGAGCTTGCGGTTGACGGCCAGCGGCGCGGGAAACGGATTTTTGCGCGAATAAAGTGAAGCGGCTTCTGCGGACATAAGGCGCAAGATAGAAGCAGAGGGCACCGCTGCGCGCAAGCACGGGGAAGCGATTATCAATTACCAAGTCTTTCCAGAAACGCCCGCTGCGTCTCGTTGATTTTTTGCCATGCGATATCGAGCGGGAAAAATTCGGCGCGGTCGACTTCGGGAAACGTCTGCCGTTTGCCCGAGCGCGGCGGCCATTCCATCTCAAACGTGTTGCTGCGCACCGGTCCGGTGAAGTCGCCCTCGACCGCCCATGCGTGAACGACTTTGCCGCCTTTTTGTTTGATCGAGCCGATCTCGCGAAACTCGCCGGTCGCAGGCACGCCGAGTTCTTCCTCAAATTCAATTTTCGCCCGCGTCAGCAAATCTTCACCGCGTTCCACTTCGCCTTTCGGAATCGTCCATGCGCCTTCGTCTTTGCGTGCAAAAAATGGCCCGCCGGGATGCACGAGCAGCACTTCGATTTCGCCCGCGCGTTTGCGGAACATCAGCAGTCCCGCCGACGTTTTCACCGACTTGCCCAGAGCAGACCGCGCTCGACGATCGTCCGCGCTTCCGGCACATCGAAATCTTTGAGCACATGCCCGAGCGAACAGTAAAAAATGCGGCCTTTGCCCCACGTGCGCTTCCAGACAACCGGCATCACGGTGCCGGCGATCCACGGCGCGTCGCCTTCTTTGCCGCTGAATGTCGTTGTCGCCAGCACCTGGTTCGATGGATCGACGTGCATGTAATATTGCTCGGAACGAATACGGAAATCGGCGAGTCCGGTCGTGATCGGGTCCGTGTGATCAGCGATGTTTACCGTGTAGTCGATGATGTTTCCCGGATGCGCGACCCACTGGCCGCCGGTCATGAAATGATATTCCGTCGCCGCGCGAAACGCATCGCACATTCCGCCGTGCCAGCCGGCAAAACCGACGCCGCTTTTGACCGCGCCGAGCAAACCGTGGAGTTGCTCGCTCGTGATCGTGCCCATTGTCCACGTCTGCACGATTAAATTCAGCGCGCTCAACTTTCCGGCGTCGAGATACGCGTCGAGTGTGTCGGAGATTTCGACATCGTAATCATTCGCGCGCAAAAACGCGGCGAAGCGCTCGGTGCATTGCTTCGGTTCGTGCCCTTCCCAGCCGCCCCAGATCATCAAGGCTTTTTTCGGCATATGGCAATTAGTAAGCGGAACGCCCGCCGAGTTCAAAAGCGTTTTGGATCAAATTGATCGCCGGCTTTTGCTGCTCCATCACGATCTCGACGATATCGAAACGAAACGGCACATCCTGACGATCGAGCAGTCGCAACCAAGCGAGCGCACCGCGCGAGATCAGTTCGCGTTTTTCGCGATTCACCGCGTCGGCGGGACGGCCCAATTGTCCACTGCTGCGCGTTTTGACCTCGACGAAAACGAGCACGTTGCCGTCGCGGCAAACGATGTCCACTTCGCCACCGTGATTTGCGCGGAAGTTTCGGAAGAGAACTTTGTAGCGCTGCTTGCGCAAATAGCGCGCCGCGATTTTTTCGCCGCGCCGCCCGAGCGCGTGATGCGTGTTTTCAGCCGAGCGCGAGAAGCTGCTGCGCAACCGGGAGAAAACTTTTGCGATGGATCGGGCAAGGGCCATTTGTTTGCAAGCGCTCGAGGTGCAGCTCGGTCGCGTAGCCTTTGTGTTTAGCAAAACCGTAGCCGGGATAAAGCGCTTCCATCTCGACCATGATGCGGTCGCGCGTGACCTTCGCGATCACGCTCGCCGCGGCAATCGAGAGACTTTTGGCGTCACCATCGACAATCGCCGTGTGCGGATACGGAAACGGCCGAACCGGCAGGCCGTCGATCAAAACGTGATGTGGCGTTTGCGTTAATGCGATGACGGCTTGCCGCATCGCCTGGTGCGTCGCGCGAAGTATGTTGAAACGGTCGATTTCCTCGCGATCAACCACGCTGACAGCCCAGCAAACATCGGTGCGTGCGGTCAACTCGACGTAAATTTCCTCGCGTTGTTCTCCGCGTAGTTTTTTGGAATCGTTGAGTGTCTTGTGCCGGAATTTCTCCGGCAGAATCACCGCTGCCGCCACGACCGGTCCGGCCAGCGGACCGCGTCCCGCCTCGTCAATGCCGGCAATGATTTCAAGCCCGGTTTTGCGCAGCGCGCGCTCGTGCTTGAAACTACAGCGCATAGCGAAAGCTATCGCATTTTACAAACCGCGAAAACTATTCGCGGACAGCCATCGCCTGCTTGCCCTTGCGGTTGCGCAGGTAATTGAGCTTCGCGCGGCGTGCCGTGCCAGCCGTTTCGACTTCGATCTTCGCGATACGCGGCGAATGCACCGGGAACACGCGCTCGACACCCTCGCCATAGCTGATGCGGCGCACGGTGAAATTCGCGTTCACGCCCGTGCCTTTGCGGCCGATGACGATGCCCGTGAAAATCTGGATGCGCTCCTTGTCACCTTCCACGACGCGCGTGTGGACGCGGACGCTGTCGCCAACTTTGAATTTGGTAACGTCCTTTTTGAGCTGTTCCTTTTCGATAGTGTCGATGATGTTCATGGCTTTCGTCTCCGAGTAAAAAGAGCGTTGTTTCTTAGCCGAAAATCGACACAACGCAAAACAAATTTCACACATGGACGAAATCATCGACCTCACCAGCGACAATTATTTCATGGGCGAAGCACTCCGGCTCGCGCGCAAAGCCGCGCGCCTGGAGGAAGTGCCGATCGGCGCCGTCATCGTTTTTCAGGGCCAAATCATCGCCCGCGCCTGCAACCAGGTCGAGACCCTGCGCGACGCCACCGCGCACGCCGAGATGCTCGCCATCACGCAGGCCGAGGAAGCCATCGGCGACTGGCGTTTAAACGAATGCGACCTCTACGTCACCAAGGAGCCCTGCCCCATGTGCGCCGGCGCGATGGTCCACGTCCGCCTGCGCCGCGTCATCTTCGGCTGCACCGCCGCGAAGGACGGTGCCGCCGGCAGCCTCATGAATTTGCTGCAAGACCCGCGTTTAAATCACCGCTGCGATATCACGCACGGCGTTCGCCTCGATGAATGCCGAGCGCTGCTGCAGGATTTTTTTCGCGTGAAACGGCAGCCCGCTGATAGCTAGACGATCAGCATGCAGTCGCCGTAGCTGTAAAAACGGTATCGCTCGCGAATGGCTTCGGCGTATGCGTGCAGCGCGAATTCTTTTCCCGCAAACGCGCTGACGAGCATGAGGAGCGTCGATTTCGGCAGATGGAAATTCGTGAGCAGGGCGTCGACGATTCGGAAGTCGAAGGGCGGATAAATGAAGATGTCGGTCGAGTTTTCCTGCGCGCGGATTGCGCCATCGCGCTGCATGCAGCTTTCGAGGACGCGCACAGTGGTGGTGCCAATGGCGATGATGCGCGCGGCGGCGTTAATTTTTTGCGCGGCTTCTGCGGTGATGACGAAGCGTTCGCGGTGCATGACGTGCTCGCGGATGTCGTCGACTTTCACTGGCAAAAACGTGCCCGTGCCAACGTGCAGCGCGACAAAGGTGTGCGGGATGTTTTGCAAAATTTCCGGCGTGAAGTGGAGTCCGGCAGTCGGTGCGGCGACTGCGCCGGGGACTTCAGCATAGACGGTTTGGTAACGCGTGTCGTCGCCCGCGTCGGCGTCGCGCCGGAGATACGGCGGGATCGGCATTGCGCCATATTTTTCGAGGTCGAGCGCGGCGTCGAACTGGATGACGCGCTCGCCATTTTCCAAAATCGCGGTGACGCATCCGCGCACGCCGCCAACGGTGATCTCGCGCCCGATGCGCATGCGGCGGCCGGGTTTGACCATGGCTTTCCAGGCGTTCGCGCCGGCCGATTCGAGCAGGAGCATCTCGACTTTTTCGTCATCGGAAAAAACGCGGGCGGGGATGACTTTGGTGTTGTTTAACACCACGAGATCGCCATCGCGCAGGAATTCGGGAAAATCGAAAAACGCGCGATGCTCGATGCGTTCATCCGCGCGATGCAGCACCATCATGCGCGACGCGGCGCGCTGCGGCAGCGGATGCGACGCGATGAGTTCGTCGGGGAGTTGGTAATCGTAATCGCGCGTGAAGAGACTCACGGCGACTTATTTCGCAGGCACGGGCTTGCTCTTTTGCCCGAAAACGCGCTCGAGTCCCGCGCGATTCGCGGCAGCCATGACGAGCTCGGCGACGCGTTTTTTCAACCGCCATGCACGATATGCGATAACGAGCAGGAAGATCACGTAAGCGCCGCGCAGGACGTAATCGGCGTTCGTCGTCGCGATCGAGCGGTAGAGCAGCACGGCCATGATCACCATGTTCACAAGCACGAACGTGACGACGGGCTTGTAGATCAAATTCACACGTGTTAAACACTTTGGGCCGCCGTGATATTCGGTCACGCTCGCGAGTTTGATGATCCACCAGAAGTTTCCGTAAATTTGCACGTCCCAGTTTTTCCAGCCGGTGTCGGACGAATAGCGCCAGCCCTCGGTTTCGAGCAGCGCGAAAATTTCCTCGAGCAGTTTCTCGCGGCCAACGCCTTTTTCATTCCAGAAATTCATTCGCGCGATGCTGCCGCGCACCTGCACACCGGCCTCGGGTGCGGCGATGACCGCCTGCGGAGTGCGCTTCGCTTGCAGCCATGTGAAATAGCGCGCCCAGCCGCGCGCCCACGGCTGCACGAGCGCGAGAAACGTGACGAGCAGGCGCGCGCGGATCGTGTCGAATTTCGGCTCGATGTGCGCGTGCATCATATAGCTGAGCGCGACGGCAAACGTGCCGCCGAACATCAGATACGGCACGATGCGCATGCTCGGAAATGCGATCGCCAGCACGAAAATAAACACCGTCAACCCCAGCCATTCGATGCTCGAAAGATACGCGGCGACGTCTGATTGCGGTGTCGGATAGATCGACTGAAACAAGCCCTGACCGAACACGCCGTGGTAGATGATCGGCTTGTTCACGAGCCACGTGAATCGCGGCGCGCCGTAGATGTTGCCTTTCCATTTGATCGTGCCGGTCGGTCCGAAAAAAACGAGGTGCTTGAAACGCAGCATCGACTCGGCCTCGCCGTAACCCTCCTGTTGTGTACGAAATGCCTTCAACGTGAAACGGCGGTAGTGCCACACGATGGCCGACGGACTGAACGCGATCACCTGCCCGCTCGTTTGCAGACGCCAGCAAAAATCAACGTCGTCGCCGGCCTTCGTGTATTCCATGTCGAAACCGCCGACCTGCTCGAACGCCCAGCGATGAAACGCCATGTTGCAGCCGGGAATGTGCTCCGCGACAACATCCGAAAGCAGCACGTGACTCGGACCGCCCGGCGCGGCGGCGACCGACGCCTGCACCCAGTTGACCGCCGGCGGCGAAATATTCGGCCCGCCGACACCCGCGTAATCACCGCTTGTGAGCGTGCCGATCAAGTAATAGAGCCAGTCCGGATCGGCCATGCAGTCGGAGTCGGTGTAGGCAAACACGTCGCCGGTCGCGGCGTGCGCGCCGACATTTCGCGCGAAGCTCAGGCCCATGTTGCGCTGCCGGATGTAACGCAGCCGCCCGGCTTCCTGCACGGTCGTCTCCGGCGCGCCGCCCTCGAACGCGCGCGGCTCGGGCGGTTTTTTCGTCGGCGAATAACGCGACAAAAACTTGTCCACGATCGCAGGTGTCTCGTCCTTCGAGCCGTCATCGACGAGCACGATTTCGTAGTCGGGATAATTCAAATGCTCGAGCGACTCGATGCAATCGCCCAGCGTTTTGCCGCCGTTGTAGCTGCAGACGATGATCGAGACGCGCGGAAATTTTTCCAGTTTCACCCGCGTCGTGATCGATTCGTCGCCGTTCAGTTTTTCCTTTAAAACGTGAAACGCTTTTTTGGGCGTGCGATCGCGCGTGACGAGCCCGAACGCCCAATCGGTGATCTCCGCGCCGCCCGTAAACCACTCGTCCGTCCACGAGAAAAAAATCGTCCCAGCCGCACCGCCTTTGACCACGACATCGAGATGCCAGTCGAGCACCTCGGCCTGCTGGTCTTCGCCTTTGCGGATCGTGTCCATGCCAAATTCGCCCATGATCAGCGGCTTGTCCTCGGCGAGATTTTGCAGCCGCGCGAGATAGCGTTCAAAATCCGTGCGGCGCTCGAGATAGACGTTGAAGCTGTAGAAATCGACGTTCTGCGGCAGCAGGTATTCCGTCGGCGGATAACTCGCGTAGCTGTAGAGCGGGCGCGGGTCGATCTCGCGCGCGATATTGATCAGATGCTCGACAAAATACGTCACACGTTTTGCGCCGAGCCAGCGCACCATCGTCGTCGGAATTTCGTTACCGACGAGATAGCCGAAGATCGCGTCGTGCCCGCGATTTTTCGTCACCGCATCGCGGATTGTCTGCACGATCTGCCGGCGGATTTTCGCGTTGTTTAAAAACTCCACGTGCTCCGCCCACGGGATCGAAATCAGCACGCGAATTCCCGCAGCGCGGCATTCGTCGAGAAACCACGCCGGCGGCGCGTAGTAGATGCGAACGAGGTTCACACCGAGCTCGCCCATCAACCGCAAATCCTCCCGCACACGCTCGACCGGCGGAAAAAAATCGCCATCCGCATTCGGCGTGAATGGTCCGTATGTGACGCCTTTCAGAAAAAACTTCCGCGTGCCTTCAAAGAAAAACTTCGCGCGAACGCGGATCGGCTCGAGCGTTTTTGTTGTCGCAGACGGAGTTTCGAGAGCGGCTGACATTTCGGGAAAAAGAATCCGCAGATTACGTAGATTGACGCAGATTGTTAGGGAAAATTCGAGTCAGCCATTCGAACTCCCGCGCGATACTTTCCGCGACGTCGCCGACGCGCAACTCCGGCGGAAGCACGTCGAATGTGTAGGTTTCGATTTCCCAATGCGGCGCACGGCCATCGGAGATTTTTGCAAAAAAATCGCGCGTGAGAAGCGAAGCTGTCGATTCGAGCACGCCATATTTTTCACAAAATAACGGCACATGAAAATGCACGCGCGCTTCCTCGATGTCATGATGTGCGGGCGGCTCGCGAAGCGCTTCGGGCAAATCGATCCAGGAAAGCAAACTGCTCGCAGATCGGCTCCGGGCCTTGGTTTGATGCAAATAAACCGGCTCACAAAACGGCTCGAGTGCGCGCCAGCTTTCGGCATTCGCACGAGCGCGCAATGCGGCGCTGAGTTGGATTTTCGAAATGCGAATACCGGCGTTTTCAAATTTCCTCAGCGACTCGACCAGGTCTTCGAACTGAATCGCAACATGGCACGTGTCGAAGCAAATGCCGATGTGGCGGCGAATGATCTCGCGCGTTTTTTTGCCAGCATCGCGAAGCAGCGCGTCGTTAAAAAACTGAATCGCTTCGTCGGTTGTCTCAAGAAAACACGCAGGCTCCGGCTCCAGGCCGAGATGAAGTTCCTTCCCGGTTCTGCTTTCAATTTGCGCAAAATAGATCGCGCACTCGGTCAGCATTTGCGCCATCGCGCGCACGTCGGCGGCAGTTTTGATCCACGGTTTAAATGAACCGGGCACGGTGCTGATGCTGCCGCTCATGCCGTCAGGAAGCAGATCGGTGAGAATGTCGGCGAGCAGTTTTGTGTAGTCGCGACGCTCAGTCGTGCGCCAATCGGGCGCGTAAACATTTTCCTTCACGCGCGCATCGTGAAACTGGCCGAACGGAAATCCGTTGATGGTAAAAGCGTAAAGATTTTGCTCCGAAAAAAACTGCTTCAATTCCTCGCGAGCCTTTGCTGAAGCCAGTTCGCGGGCAGCGGCGTTGCTCAGGCGCAGACCGAGCCCGAATGGTTTTCCGACCGAAACGCGGTCGCGCACAGCCGTCGCATGCTCACAAATCGCAGTGAAATTTTCCGACCATGTCTCGCCGCGATGGATATTGAGACAATACGTCAGATGAACCGACGGATCGTTTTGAACGATCATGCGTGCGCGAGCATTTTCAGCTTTGCCATCGCGCTTTGCATCATGGCGATGTCGATCTCGTGCACTTCGCGGCGCGCACCGATCTGCGACGGAAAAGTAATCGTCAACTCGCCGCCGAGATGCTCCTGAAATTCACGCAATCCGTCGAAAATATCGCCGTGATCAAGCTCATCGAACCACAGCGGAAACCCCGCGGACTTGAGCGCTTCGTGTAGCGCGAGCACGTCGTCGTTGCGCAGCCAGCCGCATTCCACGGCATACGCTGTGTCGATCAAAATGCCCATCGCCACTGCGTCTCCGTGTGAAATCGCGAAGCGCGACATCGACTCGAGCTTGTGCGCGGACCAGTGGCCGAAATCAAGCGGACGTGCGCGGCCCATCTCGAACGGATCGCCGCCGGTGCGGATATGATCGAGGTGCAGTGCGGCGCAGCGTTGCACGAGATGGCGCATCGCGGTTTCGTTGCGCTTGCGAAATTTCGCGGCGTTTTTGAGGAGAAATTCGAAGAACGCCGCATCGCGAATCATCGCAACTTTGAACGCTTCGGCGATGCCACTGCGCCATTCGCGATCGTCAAGCGTTAGCAGAAATTGGAAGTCGTTGATGACTGCGAACGGCGGCGCAAACGTGCCGTAGGCGTTTTTGATGCCGCGCACATTGATGCCGGTTTTCACGCCAACACCGCCGTCGTTTTGCGCGAGCACGGTCGTGGGAATGCGCACGAGGCGTAGTCCGCGATGCACGAGCGATGCTGAAAAACCGATCGCATCGAGCACCGCTCCGCCACCGACGATAATGACGAACGAGTGCCGGTCGAGCCGCCATTTCAGCATGTCCTCACACCATTCCAAATTGAGCACGATGCTGTTCTTCGCACGCTCGCCGCCGGGCACAGTCTGGATGCGCGTTGCGAGTTCGATGCGGTCTTTGTGCGCGGCGAAATAGCTCTCGATTTTATCGCGAATCTGCGCGTGCTGGCGCTCGACGTTTTGATCGAGAAAAACAACGGCGCGATGTTTCCGCTGTTCCTGCAAACGATCGATCGCATCGACGAGCGCACGATTTTCCGGCGCGAAAATGTCATCGGTAAAAACAACCGGAAACTCGAACGGAACGTTGATTTTTTGTTCGATGATCATGCCTGTTTGTCGAGCCAGACGCGCGTGAGCCGCGCGAGATCGAGCAGTGAATTGGGCGCCGCCGCGAAATCGAGCGTCGATGTCCACGCGACCGGCACGTCGGGCCGTCCGTGCGTGCCGGCGATGCGATCGGTATCCATGCTGACACTGAGCGGAGGCCAGCCGAAAAAGAGCTCGCACGGGTCGTAGCCCGGCTTGTTGTGGATATCGACGTGCGTAGCGTAATCGGGCGCGGCGCTTTTGTCCGTCCACCACGGATATGCAAACCACGCACCGCGCGCGGCGATCATCAGCAAATCGCCGCTGCGTGCGTGCGCGATGCCGCGCATCATTTGCTCCTCAAGATCGAGCACCGCCTCGACGCCCGGCAGCTCGCGGAGCGCGACTTTTGCGTCGGCTGTCGCAGTGTTGTTTTTTGTATAAACATGCGCAATTTGGTGGTCGACCACCGCAAATGCATCGCTGCCATAAAAATCGGCGTAGCTCATTTGTTTGACGTTGCGTTGATGAAAAAGTCCGACGCCGCGCAGGCGGCGATTTGGAAAAACCGCGCCGTGTGAAACGGCTTCGATTCCGTAATCGCCGTAAAACAAAACTTCGTAGCCGTTTTGCAGCGCCTCCGTTTTCAAGCGATCGAGATAACGCAGCAGCGCATCGAGCGCGCGCCGCGCTTCCGCGCTGTCCGGGCCGTAACGCTGCAAATCGTAATCGAGATGCGGAATGTAGCTGAAAAGCAGATCGGGCGCGTCACTCATCCGCAACACCGAGCATGTCGCGTCGACGATCCAGTCGCTCGATTTGCGAGATGCGAGCGGGCCCCAGTAGTGCATGAGATTGAACGGACGCCCGACGGCTTTCACGATCCGCGCGTAAAGATCGTGCGGCTTCGCGTAGCAATCCTGAATCATGCCGCCGCTATGCTTGTGAATCGGCGCGGGCGATAACACGAGATCGACTTCTTCGCCAAGGCTCTGCTGCCAAAACAGCATGCCGACGCGCTTTCCATTCGTGCGAAATTTTCGCCAAATTCGCTCACCCTCGACGAGCGCGGACGATTGCTCCCAAAACAGCACCTTGCGGAGATCGCGAAAATAAAGACCGTTCGCCACCATGCCGTGCGTCTGTGGTTGCGCCGCCGTGCGAAACGACGCCTGCGCGACGCACGTCACCGCCGGAAAAAACGGATCGGCACGATGAAAGCCGGGCTGGTTTTGCACCAGGTCCCAACCGAGCGCGGCGATTTGGACGACGAGAAGTTTGGACACAGTCAGCTTGCGTAAAAACGCCTGCCAACTAAGCGGCTAATCGGCACGAGCGCAAGCAGCACCAGCGCCGGTGCGCCGCCAAACCAGCCGGTGTTCGAGCCCGCGCAAAACGCCGCCTGCACGAGTAGCAGCACGCGAATGAGGGCGCCGATGATCGGGGGCAATGGCGTTTGCGCGTTGCGCAACGTGCGCGCGGTGACGGATGCGCAGGCAACAATTGCTACGGCGTAGAATGCGTAAAACGTGTGAGCGTTCACGTGTGGCTCGCGGATGGGAAACGCGATTGCGCCTCCGAGGACCGTTAGCAGCGGCAGGATTTTTGCGAAAAACGGAACGGTTGCTTTTGTTTCGCTGCGTGAAAGATTCGTGATCGCCGCAACGTAGAGCGTCAGCAAAATCGCGGCGGCAATTACTGGCGTTGTGACAAATCCGGCAATCGTCGCACCCAGCAGCAAACTGAGCCCGCGACAAGCTCCCATGTTGATCGCGCCAATCAACGCGATGCGTTTTGACCAAAAATTATAAGTCGCAATCATGCCCGAGAGCAGCAAGCCGACGAAAAATGCTTCGCTACGCCACATGCAAAATCCCAAACCGGCGAGCATGAGCAGAACTGCCGCAAGCTGCACTTGCCGTTTGCCCGCAGTTCCGCTCGGCAGTGGACGTGACGGACGCTCGCGTAAATCTTCGCTGAAATCCGCGAGGTCATTCATCAACAATCCGCCCGCGTAAAAACAAAGACTCGCCGCCATCGCTAAAAAAACACCGGTATCAATCGATCCGCGCACAGCGAGCAAGTAACCCGAGAGCGGATCGCCGGGAACGGTGAAAAGATTCGGCGCACGAAAAAGTTGCAGCCACACGCGCAACTTGCCGGGATGGAAAGCTGCCGACGTTTGCGTAAAACGCGTCACACGTCGCGTCGCGCGATGATTTCCAGCGCCTGCTTGAATTTCACGATGCTGTTTTCCGGCGCGACGCCGCGCCATTGCGTGCCGGGATACACGATCGTGTTGCGACCGATGATGGAGCCGGGGCTGAGCACTGCATTGCAACCGATCTCCGCGCGGTCGCCAATGATCGCGCCGAATTTGCGCAAGCCGGTCGGAACGAATCCCTGCTTCGTCGCAACCGTAATTTCTGCGCGGTCGAGTTTCACGTTCGACAAAATCACGCCCGCGCCTAGGTGGCCTTTATAGCCGATGATCGAGTCGCCGACGTAATTAAAATGCGGAATCTGCGCCTCGTCGAAAATGATGCTGTTTTTAAATTCGCACGAATTCCCAAGCACGGCACCATTACCGACAACGACATTTTCGCGGATGTAACAACCGTTGCGAATCTCGCAACCTTCGCCGATCCACGCCGGCCCTTTGATCATCGCCCCCTGCTCTATCGTCGTGTTTTTGCCGATGAAAACCGCGCCGCTGATGAACGGCTTGCCAATCAAGCGCCCATGAACCGCGGGCTTAAGCCGGAATTGCAGATAGCTCGGGATTTGCTTCAGCGCCTCCCACGCATTCGCTACATTTTCGAAAAGCTTGCGGTGATCGGTGTGATCGAGGTCGAGGTATTTCTCGGGCGCAAACATCGAGGCGTGAGTGTTTATGGACGAGCGATTGCTTGTCGAGCGTTTAGCTTTGTTTGCGACTGAGCTTTTGCCCGTCTTTCGTGTCTTTCACTTCCCAGCCTAACGCGGCGATCTGATCGCGGATTTCGTCGCTTTTTTTCCAATCCTTTGCCGCGCGCGCGGCTTTGCGTTCTTCGACCAGCGCGAGAACCTCGGCGGGGATCGCGGCGACATCGGGTTCAAATGCGAGCGCGCTGTTGATGCGTTGCCACGTTTCCAAAAGCTCGTGCGCATCCGCGGGCGTAAGTTGGTTTTGATCGAGCAGCCGATTCGATTCGCGAATGGATTCGAACAGATGACCAAGCGCGGCCGAGATGTTTAGATCGTCGTCGAGCGCTGCTAAAAAATCGTTCGCAAATTTAATCGCGAGTTCCGAATTCGCCGCAGACCATTCGCCAGCGTGCAAATTCGCCAAGTCGGCAAGTCTCCTGGCCCACTCATCGATCCGCTGCAACGCGCTCCTCGCTGCCGCGAGTCCGTCGAACGTAAAATTCAGCGGCAACCGGTAATTCACGCTGATCAGCGCGTAGCGAAGCTCACGGCCGGTCCAACCTTTGTTTAACAAATCGCGCAGCGTGAAAAAATTGCCGAGCGACTTCGCCATTTTTTGGCCCTCGACCATGAGGTGCGCGCAGTGCAGCCAGTAGCGGACAAATTTTTCTCCCGTGCAGCATTCGCTCTGCGCGATCTCCGCTTCATGGTGCGGAAAAATATTGTCCACGCCGCCGCAATGAATATCGAGCTGCGGCCCGAGCAGCGCCGTCGCCATCGCACTGCATTCGATGTGCCACCCCGGTCGGCCGCGGCCCCACGGCGAATCCCACGCGACATCGCCGTCCGCTTCGTCCCACGCTTTCCACAACGCAAAATCGCCGATGCTTTCCTTTTCGTATTCGTCGTTGCGAATGCGGCCCGTCGGTCGCAGTTCGTCGAGATTCAAATGCGCGAGCTTTCCGTAATCGGGAAATTTGCTGAGCCGGAAATAAATCGATTTGTCATCGGCCTGATACGCAAAACCGCGCTGCATCAGCGTGTCGATCATCTCGATCATCCGCGCGATAAAACGCGGATCGGTCGCGGCCGGGAAAGCTGATGCCGGCTTGATCCGCAGCGTTTTCAGGTCATCGAAAAACGCGCTTTTGTATTGTTGCGTAAATGCATCGAGCGGCTGTTGCGCGGCGCGGCTGCCGCGAATCGTTTTATCGTCGACGTCGGTGAGATTCATCACGCGTTCGACTTCGAAACCGCGTGCCTCAAGATGACGCTGGAGCAAATCCTCGAAAACGTAAGCGCGAAAATTTCCGATGTGCGCGTGGTTATAGACCGTCGGCCCGCACGTATACATTTTCACGCGAGGCGGATTCATCGGCTCGAACGGCTCGATCTCGCGCGAGTAGGTGTTGAAAAACTGAATGCCCATCTACGCGATGACGCGCTGTGGCGTTTGCGTTTTGATTTCCGCCTGCTCCACGCTTGCGACCGCCATTGCCGCGATGCCCTCGCCGCGACCGATGAAACCGAGCAGCTCATTCGTCGTCGCCTTGATGCCAACGCGGTTCGCCGGCAATTGCAGCGCCGCCGCGATGTTCTCGCGCATTGCGGGCACGTGCGGCGCGATCTTCGGTGCTTCGGCGATCAGCGTAGCATCGATGTTCACCACGCGCGCATGTTGCGCTGCTAAAATCAATGCCACCTTCTTCAGAATCTCGATGCTGCTGATGCCGCGGATCGATTCGTCGCTGTTTGGAAAATGATGGCCGATGTCCTTTTCGCCGATCGCACCGAGCACCGCGTCGGCAATCGCGTGGCAAAGCACATCCGCATCCGAATGCCCGTCGAGCCCGAGCGTGTGCGCAATTTCAACGCCGCCGAGAATGAGCTGCCTGTTTTCAACGAGACGGTGAACGTCGTATCCAATTCCTACTAAATTCATAGACTAAATACCGAGGTTGATTTTGCCGTTTGATGCGATGATCGAAAATTTGTTCGAAATGTCCGCGCGCTCGTTCATCGTCACGCTGCCACCGGCGGATTCGACGAGGATCTTTCCCGCGGCAACATCCCACAAACTCACCGACTGCTCGATATAAGCGTCGAGCCGTCCGCACGCGACGTAAGCCATGTCGAGTGCGGCGCTGCCCATGAGCCGGCATTTGCGCGCGCGGTAAACCATTTGTTCGAACAGCGGCAAACCGGAATCGATCGTCGTTTTCGTTTTTGAAAATCCGACCGAGAGAACCGATTCGGAAAGTTGCGTGCGCTGGCTTGCTGAAATCGGCGCACCATTAAGCAGCGGCGCTTCGCCTTTGAACACTTGCCAGAGCTCTTCGCGGATCGGATCGTAAATTACGCCGACGACGATTTCGCCCCGCTCGCGTAGCGCGATCGAGATGCAGAAATGCGGGATGCCGTAGAAATAATTCACCGTTCCGTCGATCGGATCGACAATCCACTGCGACGCGCTCTGCTGGTTTCCCGCGATGCCTTCCTCGCCGTAGATCGCGTGATCGGGGAATGCGCCGAGCAGAATTTTGGTGATCAATTCCTGTGAGCGGACGTCGAGCTCGAGCTTGATGTCGTGAGCCTCCAGAGCGTTCACATGGAGTTTGGTGCCGAAATTTTCGCGCAGTAATTTTCCCGCTTCGCGAGCGGCGTGAATGGCGGTGTCGAGAGGATTGGTCATGCGCGTGGAGATAATGTGAGCGCGTCTTTTACAAAAAGAAAATGGGAGGAGAAATAAATTCTCCTCCCATTTGGTTAAAACTGATTTGAAAGAATCAGGTTACTTTTTCTTGGCCGTTTTTTTGGCTGCTGGCTTTTTCGCTGCTTTTTTTGCGGCGGGTTTTTTAGCAGCCATTTTTTTGGCCGGGGCTTTTTTCGCTACTTTTTTAGCGGGCATCGACAATCCCCCCTTTCAATCCGCGAGTTGCGGTGGTTAAGAAATTCGAGATCAACATGCGATCTGTTTATGTTGAGTAGAGAACGAAAAAATTTCCGTCAACAATTTTCCGCCAATTGTTCGAAAATTTTTAAAAGTTTTTTCGCGAGCCCGGTTTTACTTTCGCGTGGAAATCGTCGCGTTTCACCGTTGCGAAAAAACAAAACGAGTTCGTTGTCATCGCTCTCAAACCCAGTATCCATGCCGCTTACATCGTTACCGACGATGAGATCGCAATTTTTTTCGCGCAGTTTTTTTTGCGCATTTTCCGCAAGAAAATTTGTCTCCGCAGCAAATCCGACGATCACGATTTTTTTTTTCGAGATTTGCAGTGACGACAAAATATCGCGCGTCGGAATTAGTGCGATCTGCGCGAGTCCATCGTGTTTTTTGATTTTGTGTTCGCAATATTGCGCGGGTTTGAAATCAGCGACCGCTGCGCACATCACGAGACAATCTACGTCATTCACATGCTGTTGGACGGCGCTAAACATCTCGTCGCTCGTCATCGCGCGCACCATCTCCGCACCTTCCGGCGTGGGCAGGCACACCGGTCCGCTCACGAGCACGACTTCGTGTTTCGCATCGAGCGCGGCTTGCGCAATCGCGTAGCCCATTTTTCCCGACGAGCGATTGCTAATGAAGCGCACCGGATCGATCGGTTCACGCGTCGGCCCTGCAGTGATCAGGAATTTCAATTTTTTTTCCGCGCGAGAATTTCGCCCGCGCGCGTGACGATTTCTTCCACGTCCCACAAGCGCCCGATGCCCTCGTAGCCGCACGCGAGCATGCCTTCCTCGGGGCCGATGAATTCCACGCCGCGCGATTTTAGCATTTCGACATTTTGCTGCGTCGCGGCATGCAGCCACATTTTGCCATTCATCGCCGGTGCGATCAAAACGGGCGCAAGTGTGGCGAGCGCGATTTCGCAGAGCGCGTTCGACGCGAGGCCGTGCGCGAGTTCCGCAATCGTGTTCGCGGTCGCCGGCGCGACGAGCAGCAGCGATGCGCGATCTGCGAGCGCGATGTGGCTCGGCCGCCAGCTTTCCGTTTCGTCGAAAACACTGATGAGCACTGGATTTTTCGAGAGCGTTTGCAACGTGAGTGGCGTGATGAATTGCCGCGCACAATCCGTCATCACGACATTCACCTCGTAGCCACGCTTCACCAGTTTGCTCACGAGATCGGCGGCTTTGTAAGCAGCTATCGAGCCGGTCACGCCGACGATGATGGTATCTTGCGGGTCATTCATGATCGAAATCGAGCAGTAGCCGTTTGCTCGCGAATCGCTCCGCCTGCATGATCGCGCGGAATCGATCGAGATCATCCTGCGCTGTTCCGCTCAAAATGGTGTAACGATATTCGCGCCAGTTTTTCATCTCTGCGGCAGCGTTCGCGAGACGCATCGCGAGCGCCTCGGGAGTTTCGGTCGCACGTTTCGCGAGCCGCTGACGCAATACCGCCATACTAGGAACGGACAAAAAAACATCGACGATGTAATCGCGCAGCGCGCCGTCGCCGTAATTGCGAATCATCGCCGCGCCCTGGATATCGACATCGATCAAAACATCGGTGCCGTTTTTGATATGCGACATCACGCTCTCGAGCAGCGTGCCGTAGTAATTTCCGTGAACGAGCGCGTATTCGAGAAACTCGAGGTTCGCGATGCGGCGCTGAAATTCCTCCTGCGACAAAAAGTGATAATCGCGCCCATTGATCTCGCCGGGGCGCGGCGCGCGCGTCGTGCAGGAGATTGAGTAAACGAAATCGGAGTAATTGCGCAAGCCGTCGAGCAGCGTGGTTTTTCCGGCGCCGGATGGACCGGAGATGACGAACAAAATTCCCTGACGGCGCGGTTCGCTATTCAATGTTTTGAATCTGTTCGCGGATTTTTTCCATTTCCGCTTTGCACGTGACGACGTGTTGCGAAATTTCCGCGTCGTTCGCTTTTGCGCCAAGCGTGTTGAACTCGCGGTAAATTTCCTGCGTGATGAAATCGAGCGTGCGACCGACCGGCTCCGTCTTGCGGAGCGTGTGCGCGAATTGCGCGAGATGACTTTCCAAACGCGTGAGCTCTTCGCTGATGTCCGATTTGTCGGCGAAAAAAATCACTTCCTTCACGAGCCGATCGTCGTCCGGCGCGATCTCGAGTCCCGCGCGCTGGACGCGCTCGTGCAGCGCCTGCCGGTATTTTTTGACGACGCCCGGATGAAGCTGATGGATTTTCCGCAACGATTGGCGCACGAGTTTCAGCCGCTTGATCATGTCCTTCGCGAGATGTTTGCCTTCGCGTTCGCGCATTTTGATCAAGTCGCTCAGCGCGTCGTTGAGCGCGGTTTCGACGTGGCCCCACGCGTCGTCGATTTTCAACGTTTCCTCCGGCTGTCGCAATACACCGGGCGCGCGCAGCACGGTCTCGATGCTAATCTCGCCACTCGCATCGAGTTCCTTTTGCAAATCGACCATCGCGCGGTAGTAAGTGCGCGCCAGCGTGGTATCGAGCGTGGCTTTTGGAGACGCCGCCGCGCTGTTGTGAAACGTGACGACGACATTGAGACGGCCGCGCGAAACGTGCGCATTGATCACGTCGCGCACACGCGGCTCGAGCTCGGCGAGTTCGCGCGGGAGACTCACCGTGACATCGCTTTGCTTGCGGTTGACGGAATTGAGCTCGACGCTGAATTTGGTGCCATTGAACGCGCTCTGGCCCCGGCCGTAGCCGGTCATGCTTCTCATGCGTGGAGATTAAAAATGCGGGTGCAAATTACAAATAGAAATCGCCCCGCGAATCGTTAACATCTCGCGCACCTCCCGAATGGCCCAAAAAAAATCGAAACAAAAACTGAAAATATCGCAGCGCTCAGAGCCCGCGGCACCAGCGCCTGCGGTGAACACGAACGCGCTCCTCATCGCGCTTGCAATTTTCTTTTCGTCGGTCGTCATCTACATCCCGGCGATGACCGCCGCCTACATCTGGGACGACGACCAGGAGATCACTGCGAACCGCCTCATCCAGGCGCCTGACGGCCTTTTCAAAATCTGGTTTCAAAACACGACCGCCGACTACTTCCCGCTCAAATCGACGCTGCAATGGATCGAGTGGCAGCTCTGGGGCATCAACTCCTCCGGCTATCACATCGTGAACATCCTGATTCACGGATTCGACGCCGTGCTGATCTGGCTCGTCCTGCAAAAACTGCGCGTGCCCGGCGCGGCGCTCGCGGCGCTGCTGTTCGGCATTCATCCGGTGAACGTCGAATCGGTCGCGTGGATTTCGGAATTAAAAAACACGTTCTCGCTCGTATTCTTCCTGCTCGCGCTGCTGGCGTATTTGAATTTTGAGCAGCAGCAAAAAAAGCGGTGCTACATCGAGTCGATCATTTTGTTCGTCGCGTCGCTGCTTTGCAAAACGTCGGTCGTGCCGTTTCCATTCGTGCTGTTGATCTGCGCATTCTGGCAGCGCGGCAAAATCACGAAGCAGGACGTGCTACGAACAATTCCATTCTTCCTCGCTGCGGTCGCGCTCGGCTACGTCACGCTCAAATTCCAAAACGAGCGCGCGATCGGCACCGAGGTCATCCCGATCGGCGGATTCTGGTCGCGTCTGGCCGGCGCGGGAATGCTCCCGTGGTTTTATCTCTTCAACGCGCTGCTGCCGTTCTGGCTCATCGTGATTTATCCAAAGTGGCACATCGATCCGCCGCAGGCGTGGCAATTCCTGCCCGGCATCGCGCTCGTCATCGCGATGTTCATCTTATGGCGCTACCGCCATTCGTGGGCAAAGGCGACATTTTGCGCGATGGCGTATTACATCATCACGCTCGGGCCCGTGCTCGGCTTTTTCAAAATGTCCTACATGCGGCTCACGCTGCCTGCGGATCATTTTGAATATCTATCCGTCATCAGCATCATCGCGCTGCTCGCCGGCGGCGGCACGTGGCTTGCGGATCGGCGTCGGAACCTGCGTCCGCTCCTCACCGGATTCGCAGTGGTCGTCGTTGCCGTGTTTGCAGGCGTGAGCTTGGCGCATGCGTCGATTTTTAAGGACGAAGAAACGCTCTGGCGGACTACGCTCGAGAAAAACCCCGACACATGGCAGGGGCACAATCACCTCGGCGCGGCGCTTTTCATGAAAGGCGACATGGCGAGCAAAGCGGCCGCTTTTAAACACTTCGCGCGCGCCGTCGAGCTCAAGCCGGAAAACCCCGAGGTCCACAACAACCTCGGCCTCGGATACGCCACCTTCGCACAGCGCCCCGACCACACGCTCGACCCCGAAATGATGAAACGTGCCATTGAGGAATACCGACGCGCCATCCAGATCAAGGACGACCCGTCGATGCGCACCAACCTCGCAAACGCGCTCGGCAGCATCGGCAAATTCGACGAAGCCGTGGAGCAATACCGCGCCTCCATCGCGATGGACCCGAACAACCCGAACACGCATTGCAACCTCGGCTACACATTGATCCAGATCGGCGACCTCGACGGCGCCGCCGCTGAGTTTGAAGCCGCGCTAAAAATCGCGCCTAACATGGTGCAAGCGCAGCAAAACCTCGAAGCCGTGCTGCAACGCAAGCAGCAGATGATGCAGCCTCGGAAGTAACGCAGCGTGGATGTTCTTGAATCTAGTTAGGTTTGTTTGAGGTAAACAAAGTTATGCTTGTGACGTGGAGAGCTACGGTTTTGCGGCCAAAGCGTCGCGAACCGTGACAGCGCCCTCCGCTTTCTCATCAATCGCCCGTTTTTGCCGAATCAAAAAGCCAACTGCGCCCATGAGCGCGAGCACGAGCGCGGCGATTTGGTAGCCGGAGATGCCGGGGACGACTCGCGGGGTGTCGCGGACGAATTCGTGCGCGAAGCGGAACAGGCCATAGGCGATCATGTAGAGATGAAAATGCTGGCCGGTGAGCAAGCGCTTTCGGCGCAGGATGAGAAAGGTCGCGGCGGCAAGAAGATTGAACGCGATTTCGATCGGCACCGCCGGCCAGCGCGGAACGCCCGTGGCGTCACGCAGCGTCCACCACTGCGCCGGTTCGCAGATTTCGCCGAGGCAACAGCCGTGCAGCAGACAGCCGATGCGGCCAATCGCGACACTCACCGGCACGATGGTCGCAAACCAATCGCCGGTAACGCTGCGGTAGCCGGTGTATTTTTTCGCGATCTCGACCGCGGCGAATCCGCCCATGAGCGCGCCGAGGATCGATTTTCCAGTCGCAAGTTGCAGCCACATATCCGGCGCGCCGAAGTGCAGCCAGCCTTCCGCCGCGATGTAAATGAGCTTCGCGCCGAGAAACGCGCCGGTGAGCGCGGCGATGTAAATGAGCATCAGCCGGTCATCACGCTTGGCGACCCGTCGCCAGAACGCAATGCTCACGCCGATGCCCACGAGCATCAGGAAGCCGTAGGGCGACGCGGTCATTTGTCGAAGCCGGAATAATACCGGCAAAACGAATCCAGCTTCCCGTCGGGGCGGATGACGTGCGTGCAACAGCGGTCGATGCGGTCTTCGTCCCACGTCCACGCGTCCATGAATGGCTTGATGAAAAGGCGGAACGTGTTTGTCTCATCCATCTCGAAGGCGTGCAGCAGTTCGCCGAGCGGCTCGTTTTCGCAGCCGCAGCGCGAGAGATCGGCGAGTGAGTAGCGGACTTTATCGCGGAGAAAACCCTGCACGTCGGCGAAGTTGACGAAGTCGCTGATCGAGCGGACGCCGGCGGCGGTCTTGAGCAAATAACCGATCGTCGCGCAGTTTGGGTCGCCGCACGGGAGCGGCGTGAAGTCTTCGTAGCGTAGTTTGCCACGCGATTGCTCGACGGCAGCGAGGATGATGTCGGCGGTGTTTAGATTTGGGATTTCCGATTTTGGATTTTGGATCGGAATGCGCCCGCTCTCGAATCTCGGCTGAAACGCGACGCCGCGGACGTGCGGGAATATTAGCCCGAACTCGATCGTGTCCCAGAGGTGCGGCAGATTCTGTGGCGTGACCGTCATCGCGAGCGTCACCGGCAGGTTCATAGCGCCGCAGCGCTCGATCGCCCGGACGCGCATCGCGCGAAAATCGCCGCCGCGCAATTCGCGCTGGCCGTTTTCCTGCACGCCGTCGAACTGCAAATAGAGCTGGAATTTCCCGTAGCGAAACGTCTTCGCGAGCCGGTCGGCAAAGGCGTCGTCGTTCGCAATGCGGACGCCGTTTGTGTTGAGCAAAAGGTAATCGATTTTTTCGTGCGCCTGCGCCCATTGCACCAGCTCGAAGAACTGCGGATGCAGCGTCGGCTCGCCGCCGGAGAGCTGCAAAATCTCAATGCCGCCTTTGCGATCGATCACCCCCTGGATGCGCGTTTTGAGATCATCGAACGGCACGGCGTCGAGCTTCGCGCCGCTCGCGCCGACGGGCGAATCGGCGTAGCACGTCGGGCACGCGAGGTTGCACGAGTTGACGATCTCGATCAGCGCAAGGCAGGTGCTGAGTTGTTCAAAACGAGCGGGGATATCAGCCACGGATGAAAACGGATGCGACACGGATTTTTTCTGATCTGTGTTCAATCCGTGTTCATCCGTGGCTAAATTGACGTTCGCATTTCGCCCGAGCGTGCCGTCCGCGCCGTTCTCATCCGCGCAGCACGCTTTTCCGCCGCAACAGGCGTTTTGCGGATCGCCCTGCGCCAGCCAGTAAAAACGCGCGTCCGAGCTGATGCAGTTCGTCGTCGCGCCATGGTCCGCGCAAGTCCGCTTGAAGAAAATTTTCGCCTGCTTGCCTTCGCTCACTTTCCAGACTTCCGCCGGGCACGCCGCGTGGCATGTCGGGCAGCGGCTCGTCGTGCGCTTGAGCAGAGTTTCGCTGATGAAAGCGAGGCTCATCGGAAATCCATGTGCGGATTCATCGCAGCGCAGCCGGCGAACGCGATTGCGAAATTCAGAATCGCGAGACCGACGCTCAGCAGCATTCCGAAGCCGATCAGTTGCCCGACACTTTCCGCGCGGCGCATGAGGAAAAACGAAACGACTACGCTCAGCAGCAACGCAGCGAGCACGCCGATGATGCTCGGCACGATCTCCTGGTCGCGCGGCAGCATTTTTCCAAACGCCGTCATCGCCACACTCACCGCGCCGGGCGCGATGATCATCGACCATTGCCACGATGGAATCGGCGGCTTGCTCATCAGATTTTGCTGAAAGCGGCGACGCAACCGGCAAACGCAATCGCCGAGACAACGAACAACGCCGCGAAACCGCAGAGAATCGCCGCGACCTCGCGATTCTTCGATTTCTCAAACAACGCGCGTCCCAGCGCATAGCCGCCTCCAAAAACAACAAGAACCGCAAGCAGAAGAATCGACACGAAATTCATTTTCGCGGATACAAAGCCGCGTAGGCGATCGTAATGAACGCCGCGATCACGATGCCGAAGCCGGCCTGCTGCCACGTCACAATCCCGCGCGCTATACTGATCACACCGAAAATGCACTCCAGCGCCCCACGCGCGATGCCGACCTGCACCCACACCGCATGCCGCAGCGGATCGAGCGCCGCCACGCCGTAACCGATCGCCATCGTCGCAAACACGCAGCCCCACAACCCGATGAGATAACTCACGCCAGCCGGCAGATCGGCAAAGTGAAACGCGATTTCCACCTGCCGCGGCGCGACGATCAAAAGCAGGCCGAGCAAAAAAAGCACTGTCGCGTCGAGCACGAGCAATATGCGCAACGCGCGCAAGCGTGGCGGTTCAGCCGGAATCATCGCGCGATGCTGCCAGCGCGTTCAACAATCCGCGAGGCAAAAGCTGCTCGTTTGAAACGATCAGTTCGTCGCTGCGATCGCCGGTTTTTGCTCGGGCAGCGGTTTCGACGCGCGGAAGGCGATGCTGATTTTTGTCACCGGGGATTTGGTGAACTGCGTGTCGAGGTAGTTCGCGGCGATGTGCGCGGTTTTGCCGAGGTCGGTGGCAGCGCCGAGTTCGGTCTCGAGCTGGCGCAACGCTGTGAGCGCCTCGGGACGCTGCGTTTCCGCGAGCGCCTGGATCGCGGAGGTGCGGAAGATCGTGCTGGTGTGTGCAGCGCGCGCCCACGTTGGCAGCATTTGCACGGCAACGTCGGGATAAAAGCGCGCGATGCCGTAAAGCGCGTAGTGGCGCGTCGCGAGATTGCCCGTGAGCAGCTCGTTTTTCCAATACGCCCACTCGTCGCCGATGCTGTAGTAGCGCAACGCGAGGGCGTGCGCGAGCGGATCGATCATCGCTTCGATTTTGAGCTGCGGATCAATGGTGAGAGCGAGTTTCTGATCGAGCCCGGAGTCGCGCAACGCGATGAGCGCGGCGATGATGTCGCTCGTGTCGGCCTTGAACGCGCTGGTGTCGAGCTGGCTTTTCGCGCCGCCGTCCGGCGTGGTGAATTTTGCAAAGGCGCTGACGGGCAGGTTTTCCGTAAGCGCGAGCGTCGCGGTCTGGATTGCGGCGAGCGGAATCTCAGGATGCTCGTCAACGTATGCTAGGAACGCGTCGAGGCGCGGCAGTTTTGTGGCTGAGAGATTGAAGGTGGCATCGCCGATTGGCGCGGCGGCGGTCGTCGCGACCGTCGGCAGGTCTTCGTTTTTGCGCGCATTCGGCTCGACCTGGATGTCGCGCGAACGTGCGAGTGCGACCGTTGATTTATCCGAAGCGAAAAGCTGTCCGGCTGCGAGATGCAGGCGAATCGGTTGCGCGCCGTTGTTATGCGCGACGAAAGCCAGCTTGTCCTTGCCATTGCCGCGCAATTCGACGCGGATGCGGTTTTCGCGAATCGCACTGGTGAGATCGAGCGCGAGCGGCTGCTCGGTTTTCGATTCCGTTTTTGCGACTTCGGGTTTCGGCTCCGGCTTCGCGGCAGCGGCGTGGACCGGCGCAGGCGAGGCGGGCGCGGGAATTTCGGGTTTGTCATCACGCGGCCAAAAAAGCGCGCAAGTCGCCGCGACGACGGTGGCGCTGATCGCCATGCATATTTTGAAACTGGGCTCCGGCATGGCTGATGGAAAGCAATCCGCGCGCCAGAGGCTACGACTCTTCCGTTTTTAAATCATTCCGCGCCGCAATCCACTCGCGCACAGGTTCGCCGCCGATCAAATGATCCTGCAAAATGCGCTCGAATCGTTCAGGCGTGACGCCGCCATACCAGATGCCGTCGGGATAAACGACGAGCCACGGTCCGCCGGTGCAAATGCGGAAGCAGGCGGCTTTCGTGCGCATCACTCTGATCTGCGTTTCACGCACACGCTGCTTGATGAATTCCCACAGCGCCTCGCCATCGCGCGTGTCGCAGCAGTCCGGCCCGATGCAGACAAACAAATGTTTCTGCGCGCCCGCGATGCCGGCTTTGGCGAGACCTTCGTCGAGTTTTGACATCGCTCAATGGATGACAAATGAGCGGGCAAGCCGCGATCAATTTTGCGCCGCAGCGTCGTAAATGGCTTTGACTTTCGCGTTCGCGGAATCGTTGAACCACGCGCGAAAAAGCAGAATGTCGCCGCGTCGCACTGCGCTTAGCACCGCATCGTGTTTTCCGTCGAGGTCGCCGTCGGCGATATTCAGCACCGTGACAGCGCCCGGATAAATGCGCTGCACGCTTGCCGGTGTGCCGGTTACGCCCATGCGCAATTCGTCATACGGTGCGGTGGTCGAGTAGTAGCGCGTGTTTTGCGATTCGGGAATCAGCAGCACGTCGGGGAATGCGGCTGCGACGCGCTCGATGAATGCGGCGTCGATCGGGTCATTCGGATCACCATTCGAATCGATGTAAAACAACGTGCAGCCCCAGCGATTTTTCGCATAGGTGATTTTGTCGATGAGCTGCTGCGCCGGGTCGGTGACTTCGTTTTGCGACGCGCCGCCCGATGTGACGGCAAATTGTTGCGGACGCAACGTGACGCCGACGCGCAAGCCGGCATCGCGGAATTTTTGAAAGTAACGATCGAGCACTCCCTCCAGTTCGGGCGCGAGTTTTTCCGCGATGCGCGGATCACCGATGTAAGTGGTCGCGTGCGGATACTGCTCGCCCTCGACGTCCCACGTGATCGCGCCTTGCGCGTTCATTGATTTCAAAATCGCGATGCTGCTATCGGCATACGCAAGCAGGCGGCTTTGCAGCGCTGCCACGCCGCTCGATGTCGTCACGTCGATGGATGAGTCGCCGAACCATCCGCGCGGATTTTTCGGCCAGCCGGTTGCGGAGGTCGCGAGAAATAGCGAGCCGATGGGACGGCGGTCGCTCCATTGCAGCTTGAATGGGAACGCCGTCGCGAAATTTTGAAACACATCGTTCGCGAGCGTCGCCAGCGTCGAGCCAGCGGGGCCGAACCGCAGCGACAGCGTGAATTGCAGCGTCGCGCCGGACACAATCGGACGATCGACAAAAGGCAAACTCGGCGGATAGCGACCGTCGCGTCCGGTGTTCACCATCAGCGGAAAAATCGTGCTCGTCGGCCGGTCGAGCGCCCACGGAAAACCGGCGATCAACGGCTGTGTGACATCTTCATTCGCAAACACCATCGTGCCGCTGCCGTAGCTCATCGGCACTGCGGTCGGCTCGCCGGCATTGTGCGCGAGCAGCGGCGTGTTGCCGTCATATTCCGCGGGCTTTTGCGGGAATTGCAATCGCGGCATTATGAACATGAAACTCGCCAGCGTTTTGCTCGAGTCGTTGCGAATCGAAACGGTCATGTTCACGCGCGAACCCGCTGTTTCGTATTTCGTTTTCACAATTCCCCACGGATAAGTTTGCGAAACGACACCGCTGTCCGTGTCCACTGTCGTGGTCGTGCTGGTGTTGCTTCCGTCGCTGACGTTTCCGCTCGTATCTTTGAATTTCGCGTAATCGATATAAGTCCAGCCGTCCGACAAAAACTCGGTGCCGTTGTATTTGATCGAAGTCGGACCCCAGCGACCGAACGCGATTTGCGTGCTGCCGACTTCCGGCATTCCCGGCGGTTCGCCGATGAGCGGAATGATTCCGCCCAACGCAATCAGGGGCGCGAGAAACAAAGACAGCATGACAGGAAACTTCCGCACACCGTCTCAAAAAGCGGTTCGCGTGCCAATGCGCGATTGTGCGTAGGCGCGCTAGCTCTCGACGTTTTCGACGCTATCTTCTTCTTCCTGGCTGACGACCGGCGCGATGGCTTGCAGCTTTTCGCCGCCTTTCAAGTCGATCAATTTTACGCCTTGCGCGTTGCGGCCCGTCTCGCGGATTTCTTTCACGCGCGTGCGGACCATCTGGCCTTTGTTCGTGATCAACATCAGCTCGTCGGTGTCGCGCACGGTGAGCGCACCGACAACATCGCCGGTTTTTTCGCCGGTCTTCATTGTGATGATGCCTTTGCCGCCGCGTGACTGGAGACGGTATTCCTCGAATGCGGTGCGTTTGCCGATGCCGTTTTCGCCCGCGACCAATAGCATCGCATCGTTGTTGACGAGCGCCATGTCCACGACGTGATCGCGTTTCTCCGGCCGGATGCCCCATACGCCAACGGTGTTGCGGCCCTGATCGCGCAGTTGTTCTTCGCTGAAGCGAATGCTCATGCCGTCTTTCGTGATCAAAACGATTTCGTCATGACCGCTCGTGAGCTTTGCGTTGATGAGGCAATCGCCTTCCTCGATTTGCACGGCAATGATGCCGCCTTTGCGGATGTTTTTAAAATCGGAGAGATTCGATTTTTTGACGATGCCCGAACGCGCGGCGAAGACGACGTGCAGGTTTTCATCCCATGTGTTGTCCACGACATTTGCGCCGGTGCCGGTAACATTGGATTGAATCCGGATCGTCGCCGCGATTTTTTCGTCGCTGCGCAGCTCGAGGAAATTGGCGATCGAGCGCCCTTTGGCCGCGCGACCCATCTCGGGAATTTCGTAAACTTTTTCGACGTAACAACGGCCCTGCTGCGTGAAAAACATCAGGTAATCGTGCGTGGTCGCCGTGAAAAGATGTTCGACGAAATCACCCTCCTCCGCCTCGGTCGCGCCTTCGCGCGTTTGCATGCCGATGACGCCTTTTCCACCGCGACGTTGCGCGCGATACGAGCTGACGGCGGTGCGTTTGATGAAGCCGCCATGCGTGATGGTGATGATCGTGCCTTCGTTCGCGATGAGATCTTCCATGTTGATCTCGCCTTCGTCGGGAACGAGCTGCGTTAGACGCGGTGTGGCCCATTTCTTTCTCACCTCGGCAAGTTCGTCCTTGATGATTTTCATCACGCGTTTTTCTTTCGCGAGGATGTCGACAAGGTCTTTGATCGTCTCAATCAGTTCCTTGTATTCGGTGATGATTTTTTCGCGCTCGAGCCCGGTGAGTTGATACAGCCGCAAATCAAGAATCGCGTTCGCCTGGCGTTCGCTGAATTGATACTGACCATCGACCAGCCGCGCATCGCTGCGGATCAAAATGCCGATCTGCTCGACCTGTCGGCGGGTGAATTCAAACGCGAGTAGCTTGATGCGTGCTTCGTCGCGATTTGCCGATTCGCGAATGATGCGAATGAATTCATCCATCCGCGCCAGTGCAATGAGATAACCCTCGAGCAGTTCCGCGCGATCTTCCGCTTGTTTTAAAAGGAAACGCGTGCGGCGCAACACGACTTCGCGCCGATGCTCGATGAAGCACGCGATCGCTTCCTTTAGCGAAAGCAGCTTCGGTTTGCCGTGATCGATCGCGAGCATCGTCACCGCGAACGACGATTCGAGCGCGGTGTGCTTGTAGAGATTGTTGATGACGATTTTCGGGTTCGCATCGCGCTTAAGCTCGATGACAACACGCGTGTTTTCGTCCGACTCGTCACGGATTGCAGAAATGTCGGTGAGGATTTTTTCGTTCACCAACTGCGCGACTCGCTCCACGAGCGTCGCGCGGTTTACGTTATACGGAATCTCGGTGATGACGATTTGCTCGCGACCACCCTTGAGTTCCTCGACGCCGGCTTTGCCACGAACTTTTAAACTTCCGCGGCCAGTTTGAAAATATTGCTTGATGCCTGCGAGCCCGCACAGCATGCAGCCGGTCGGAAAATCCGGCCCCTTCACAAATTGCATCAAGCCCTCGATCGTGATGTCCGGGTCGTCGATTTGCGCACAGATGCCGTCGATGATTTCACCGAGATTGTGCGGCGGAATGTTCGTCGCCATGCCGACCGCAATGCCGGTGCCGCCGTTGACGAGCAGGTTCGGAAACGCCGCCGGAAATACCGTCGGTTCCGTGCGCGTCTCATCGTAGTTCGGGACAAAGTCGACTGTGTCTTTGTCCATGTCCTCCATCAACGCCGCGCCGAGATGCGTCATGCGCGCCTCGGTATAACGCATCGCCGCCGGTGGGTCGCCCTCGACCGAGCCGAAATTTCCCTGCCCGTCGACGAGCCTCTCGCGCATCGCCCACGGCTGCGCCATGTGAACAAGCGTCGGATAAATCACCGCCTCGCCGTGCGGGTGGTAGTTTCCCGAAGTATCGCCGCAAATCTTCGCACACTTACGATGCTGCCGATTGGGGAACAGCGACAGATCATGCATCGCGTAAAGAATGCGCCGCTGGCTCGGCTTCAGGCCGTCCCGCGCATCGGGCAGCGCGCGCGAGATGATGACGGACATCGAGTAGTCGAGAAACGACTTCGACATCTCCTCGGCCACATTTATTTTTTCGACTTTTTCGTTTTGGGTATACACGGGTGGTTAAAAAAAGACCGACAGATTGGCGCGAGTTCGCGCCGCAGGATTAAGCCGCGGGGGCGGACTCGGCGGGAGCAGCAACGGTTTTTTTCGCACGTGCTTTTGGCTTCGGCTTCGCAGCGGCTTTCGCTGCTTCTTTTTTCCGGTCGCGATATGCTTTGAGACGGCGGCGCTTGAGGACTTTATTGTATTGTTTTCCCATAAAAGTGGAGCCCGCCTTTATACGTGCGGAGTGCGCCGCGGGCAACGCATTTTGCGCCAAAATCCTTGTCTTTATGCGGCTGCTCTGGAACTTTACCGCGACTTATGCCGACCGAGTCTGAAGTCGCCCCCGATCACGCCTTCGAAGCGCACGTTTTTTGGGAACAACACAAAAGCAAAATCATCCTTTATGCCGGTCTGGTCATCGCCGCGCTCGTCATCTTCGCGACCTACCAATACACGTCCGAGCAACGCGCCGCCGCTGCCAGCACTGCGCTTGCGCAGGCTGCGAAACCGGAAGATTACCGGCAGGTGATCGAAAAATATCCGCGCACCGTTGCCGCAGGCGACGCCTATCTGCTGCTCGCGAAGCAACTGCGCGACGATCAAAAATATGACGACGCAATCGCGGCATTGCGGACGTTTACACAACAGTTTGAAAAGCATCCGCTGGCGAGCACCGGCTGGCTCAGTCTAGGCCAAACGCTCGAGGCCGCGGGAAAAACGGACGAAGCCGCCGACACGTATCAGCAGGTCACGACGAAATTTCCCGATAGCTACAGCGCGCCGATCGCCGCGCTCGCGCAGGCAAATCTGCTCCGCGCAAAAGGAAAAATCGACGACGCGAAACGTGCTTACGAAAACGTCGTCGCGCAATATCCCGAGAGCTATTTCGCGCAGCAGGCGCTCCGCGACATGAAGCTGCTGCGGAAATAACGCGTGCTATTTCTCGCCGCCGATCGACGGCGGGGGCACGTTCATCGGGCGCACGCGCGGCAGGTTCATCAGCTCTTCGCGTTCGCGAATGATCGCATCGCGCTCGGTGGTGAGCTCCTCGATTTTTCGCAGCGCTTCATCGCGCTGGCTCGCGAGTTCCTCCTGCACGCGGATCAATTCCTCGACCTGGTGTGCGCGCTCCTCGTGCTTTTCGCGCGCGTCCGCGAGAGCTTGCTGCAGCGCGGCGTCGCGATCGACGTTCATTTTCTCGATGTGCAATTTGTGCTCGGCGATTTCCTCCTGCAGCTTCGTCAAAAGCTGGTCGCGCTCGCGCATCAACGCGTTGAAATTTTCGGCCAGCGCATTCGCCTCCAGTTTGCGCTCACGCTTTAGCTCCGTCATTTGCTCGCGCAAGTCGGCGACGCGTTTGCGCTCGTCCGCGAGCGCCTGATCGAGTTGTTGTTGACCGCCGCGAATCTTCGCGAGCTCCGCATCTTTTTCGTTGAGAAGCTGGTCGCGCGTGCGCGTGAGCGCGTCGATTTCCTTTTGTTTTTCCGCCATGGCTTGCGCGATTTTTTTCGAGCCGTCGTCCTTGCCGCGCGTCGCCTTGTCGAGCTGCACGCGTAAATTTCCGAGCTCCTGAATGTGCGCCTGCTTCGCGTCCTCGAGTTTCTGCTCGTAGTCGCGCTTGAGCTGCTCAAGCTCGCTCGCGAGCGTCTCCTGTTTGCGCAAAATCTCGTCGTGTTCCGCGCGCGCCTTCGCAGCTTCAGCCAGCGCACTTTCTTTTTCGCGCGCCGCTTCGCTGCTGTTCGCGCTCAATGACGCCACGCGTTTTTCGAATTCCGCGTTCAATTTTTGCACTTCTTCGCGATGCGTATTTTCGAGTTTTGAAATTTGCGCGCTCATCTGTTGGCGGTCGCCATTGAGCGCATCGATCTGCTTTTGCTGCTCTTCGCGAACACGCTCCAACCCGGCGAGCGTTTGCTCCGCCTGTTTCTGCTGCTCGCGCGATTTCGCAAGCTCCGCCTGCGTCTGTTCCTTCTCGCGCGCAGTCTGGCCGGCGTTGTTGCGCAGCTCCGCCATGCGCTGCTCATATTCGGCGCGTAGCGCTTCGATCTGCTGGCGCTGCGCATTTTCCATTTGCACGATGCGAACGGTAAGCTGGTCCCGGCTCTCCGCGATTTGCTCGACCTGCTCTTCAAATTCCGCGTTGAGAGCCGCGATGCGTTGCGTCGCATCTTCGCGCGTCGCGTCGAGTTCGGCGAGCGCGGCTTTGCGCTCTTCGAAAACATTATACAACTGCTTGCTAAGCGCATCCGCCTGCTCTTTCGATTCCTTCCGCAGTTCTCGCAATTGCTGCACCGCCTTGTCGCGCGCTGCCGCGAGCGCGTCGCGTTCCTTCGCAAGATCGTCGACTTGCCGGCTTTGATCGCGCTGCGCATCGGACAATTGCGCCGCGAGTTTTTCGCGTTCCGCGGCAGCAGTCGCGAGTTCGTTCGCGTGCGCGGCCTTGAGCGATTCGATTTGTTGCCGGCGCGCGTCGATTTCGCTTTGCAAACGCTGCGCGAATTCGTCGCGCTCGTGCTGCAACGCAATCGCACGCTTCGCATGCTCGCCCGCCGCCGCGCGAAGTTGCTCCTCGAACTTCGCAACAGTCGCCGAAAGCTCCGCTGCGATTTGCTCACGCGTTTTCGCGATTTCGTCGCGCTCGTTCGTCAAAGCCAAAAGCCGCGCGTGCAATTCGTCCGCGGCCTTTGCCACGCGGTCGCGCTGCGCATTCGCATCGGCAAGCGACTGCTTGTGATTTTCCTCGAGCGCCGCGAGTTGCTGGCGCTGCTCCGCAAGCGCCTGGTTCAAGCGCGCGACCGTTTGCTCGTTCTCCCGCGCCAGCGCATCGCGCTGTTCGCTGACTGCGTGCAACTGCTGCTCGAGTTGCGAAATTTGCCGCAAGCGCTGGTCTTTGCTTTGCGCCATTTCAGCCAAAGCCTTCTCGCGTTCGCGCTCAATTGCGTCGCGCTGCTGTGTCAACGCTTGTAGCTCGTTTTGGTAATCCTCTGTCGTTTTCGCAAAATGCGCGGTGACTTCGTCGCGCTCGCGCGTGAGTCCGAGCAATTGTTCGCTGAGTTGCTCGACCTGACCTTTGTAATCGCGGCGCACGCGCGTGAGTTCCGCGCTCGTTTTTTCCGTCGCCGCATGCGCAGTGGCAAGTTGCTTCTCGTGTTCCTCGCGCGCACGCGCGAGTTCCGCGGCGAGCTTCTCGCGATCTGCCTTTGCATCGGACAGCGCTTTTTCGTGGTCCTCGGCGGCCTGGTTGAAAATTTCCAGCAACTCCTCGCGGTCGCGCGTCGCGGTATCGCGTTGGGAGATGACCGCATCGAATTTTTTCGCGTGATCTTCGCGTGCAGCGTGCAAATCCGCGGCGAGCGCGTCCCGTTCGCGAATGATGGCTTCGCGCTGATGCACCGCATTCGCAAGCGCCTTTTCGTGCTCCTGGCGCAGCGTGGCTACTTCGTTTCCGTGTTTCGCCGTGAGCACCTGAATTTGATTTTGATGCTGCGCATTCGTGTCGGCCAATTCGTCCGCGATGCGTGTGCTTTCGGCGAGCAAAGCCTCGCGGTCCGCGGCGTGCGCATCGCGCGCCTGCGAAAGTTCGGCGGCGATTTTATCGCGCTCACGAATCGTTTGCTCGTGTTGCGCGCGCAATGCATCGAGCTGTTTTGCGTGGCCATTCCGCAGCGCTTCGATTTGCTGGTCGCGATCCTGTCGCAACGACTCGACGATCCGCTGGTGATCCTCGTTTGCTTTGTTTAACGAAGTGACCAGCGCGGTTTTTTCCGCGGCAATTTCATCGCGCTGGCGGGTGACAATCTCGATTTGCTTTTGATGTTCATCGGAAAGCGCGCGCAGTTTCGCCTGATGATTCGCCTCGACGGTTTCGAGCTGTTTTCGGTGATCCTGCGAGAGCAGCTCGCCTTGTTTTTTGTGCGCTTCGCGGGTTTGCGCGAGTTGTTGCACCAGTTCATCGCGCTCGCGCTCGATCCCGGTGCGCTGCTCGATGACGAGCGAAAGCTGGCGCTGATGCTCGGCGTCGTGCGTCGCCAACTGGTGCCGGTGCGCCTCGGCGAGCGATTCGAACTGCTGCTTGTGCTCGGCGCGTGCGGCGTCGAGTTGTGCGACAAGCTTGTCACGCTCCTGGATCAAGTCATCGCGCTGCTGCGTGACTTCGCCAAGCCGGCGCGCGTGATCCGCGTTTAAAATATCGAGCTGCTTTTGGTGCGCCTCGACGGCTTGCGTGAGCTGGAACGAAGCCGTATCGCGCTCGCGCATCAAGTCGTCGCGTTGCAGCGTCAATGAGCCGATGTGCTCGCGCGCATCGTCGGACATCGTCTTGAGCTCGCGCGCGTGGTGATCGTTAATCGTCACAACCTGCTTTTCGTGCTCGATCTGCAAGGCCGCGATCTTCCGCTCGTTTTCTTCGCGAGTTGTTTTCAGCAGCGCGTTGAGCGCTTCTTTTTCGCGGGCAAACGCGGCGCGTTCATTGGCAAAAGTCTCCGCCTGCTTCGCCGATTCGGCGCGCAAAGCCTCGATCTCCAGCGCGTGTTTTTGGGAAAGGGCGTCGAGCTGTTTCTTGAAATCGGCCGTGATTGCCTCAAGCCGTTTTTTCTGTTGCTCGGCTGCGGCTGCGAGCGCTTCGCGTTGTTCTTCGCGCGCCTTCGCGAGTTCCGCGGCGATTTTCTCTTTCTCGCGCGAGACCGCTTCGATTTGTTTGCGCTGATCGTTTGTTAACGCCTCGATTTGCAGCTTGTGCATCTGCGAAAGTTTCGCGAGATGCTGCCGCCCTTTTTCCTCCTCCGCTAAAAGCGATTTCTTGTGCTCCTCCTTCGCCTGCGAGAGCAGGGCCAGCGCGTGCTCCTTCTCCTGCGTCAATGTCAGCCGCTGCTCGTGCAGTTTCTGATTGAGCGCATCGATCTGTTTCTGGTGCTCGGCGCCCAACTTTTCGAGCTGCACGTCATGCTTGCGGTCGAGCTCGGCGAGTTGTTGCCGCGCTTTTTCGTCAGCGACTTGCAGCGCGGCTTTGTGATCGTTTCGCGCCTGCGCGAGCTGCGCGGCGATCTGCTCTTTCTCTTGCGTTAACGCGAGCCGCAGTTCGTGATGCTTCGCATTGAGCGCGTCGATTTGTTTTTTGTGATCGGCGGAAAGCGCTTCCAGCCGCTGCTTGTGCGTCAGTTCAAGCGACGCGAGTTGTTCCCGGGTGCGCTGCTCGGCGGCGGCGAGTTCCTGTTTGTGCGCTTCGCGAGTTTGCGCGAGTTGTGCGACGACCTGTTCCTTCTCGCCGATGAGCGCGGCGCGCTGCTCCTGCTGTTTCTGGTTTAAAAGTTCGATCTGCTTTTTCTGGTCGGCCGCGAGCGCTTCGATTTGTTTCTTCTGCGCCTGTTTCAACGCGTCGACCTGCTGCCGGTAGTTTTCCTGCGCGTCGGTGAGCGCTTTTTTGTGGTCTTCGCGAACTTGCGCGAGATCGCGGAGCACCTGCTCTTTTTCGCGAATGATCGCTTCGCGCTGCGCCTTGGCAGTTTCGAGCTGGCGCTGATGCTCGGTGCGTAAAACCTCCAGTTCGCGGCGCTGCTCGAGCATGAGCGCGTCTGTTTTTTCGCGATGCGTTTGTGAGAGCGATTCGAGCTGGCGCTTCGTTTCGTCGGCTGCGGCGGCTAGCGCTTTTTTGTGGTCTTCCTTTGTTTGCGCCAATTGCGCGAGCACGTCCCCTTTTTCGCGCTCCACGTTTGCGCGCTGCTGGTTCAAAGCGGCGACCGCTTTTTCGTGCTCGGCGCGAAGCTCCGCGATCTGCGTCTGCTGCTCCTGCATCAGCGACTCGACCTGTTTTTTGTGTTCGCCGGTCAGACCTTCGATTTGCTCATGCTGATCGAGCCGGATCTGCTCGAGCTGCTGTTTGTGCGCCTGTTCCAGCGCGACGAGCTGCGCCGCGAGCTGCTCGCGCTCGCCGATGATTTGATCGCGCTGATGATCGAGCGATTCGATGTGCTTGCGATGATCCGCGGTGAGCAGATCGACCTGCTTTTTGTGCGCCTCGATTGCCTGCGCGAGCTGGAACGCGACGGAATCGCGCTCGCCGATAACGCTGTCGCGCTGCTGGCTCAATTCATCCGAGCGCTTTTTGTAATCGAGCGTAATCGCGTCGAGTTCCTGCCGGTGTCTCTCATTGATCGACTCGACGAGCTTCTTGTGGTCCTCGCGCGTCTGCTGCAACTCCGTCGCGGTCGCGTCGCGCTGGCGGACGATTTCCTCGCGCTGTTCGTTGAGCGCAGCGGCGCGTTTGTTGTAATCCTCCTCGAGCGATGCAATGTGCTTGCGATGGTCGCCCGCGAGCATCTCGATTTGTTTTTGGTGATCTTTCTCCGACTCGACGAGTTCGGTCGCCAGCGCCTCGCGTTCGCGATTGATGTCGTCGCGCAGTTTGTTTAGCGAAACGATTTCCTTCTCGTGATCGGCGCGCACCGCGGCGAGCTGTTTCGCAAAATTCGCGTTCAGCGTTTCCACGCCTTTTTTGTGCTCGTCCCGGAGCTGCCGCAACTGCGTGCTCGCGACGTCGCGTTCGCGCGCAATGTCGTCGCGCTGCTGCAGCATCGCCGCGAGCTGCTTTTTGTGCATGTCGCGCGCTTGCGCGAGCTGCGCGTTCAGATTGTCGCGTTCCTTGGTCAGGTTGTCGCGCTGGTGCAAAATCGCATCCAGCGTCTTTTTGTGATCCTGGGTCAGCGCATCGATCTGCCGCTTGTAATCCGCGGTGAGATTCTTGATCTGCGCCGCGTGATCCTCGCGGGCGCGGGCGAGCTGCGCGTTGATTTGATCGCGCTCGTTCAGCGCCTGCGTGCGCTCCTGCATGAACGCATCGACGCGCTTTTTGTGATCCACGCGCAGCGCCTCGATCTGTTTCGTGTGCTCGGCGGAAAGCTGCCCGAGTTGCTTGTTGTAATCCTCGCTCAGCGTCTCGATTTGCTTTTTGTGCGTCTGCCGCAGCGCGTCGGATTGCTTCTTGTATTCGGCTTTCGACTGCGCCAGCTCGGAGGCCGCGGCGTCGCGCTCGCGAATCGCGTTATCGCGTTCCCACGTGAAACTCTTGAGCTGTTTTTTCTGCGTCTCCAGCGACTCGGCGAGACGCGAAAGCGCATCGTCCTTGCCCTTGACGACAGCGTCGCTGCGATGCGACACCGCGTCGACTTCCTTGAGGTGCGCGGCCTTGAGCTGATGAACCTGATCGACCAGTTCCTGCCGTTCGCGCAGCGCATTATCGCGCTCTTTTACCAACGCCATGTGCTGCTCGCGCTCGAGGTCGAGCCGCTCGTTGAGCTGCATGAGCTGCGTGTCGCGTTCCTTTAAAAGCGTGTCCTTTTGCTGCACGAGACCGCTAAGCCGCGTGGTCTCCGCATCCGGCTCGCCGCGCATGGCGAGCTCTTCCTTGAGCCGCGCGAGTTGCGTGGAAAGTTCCTCGCGCTGCTTGAGCATCGCGTCGCGCTCTTTCGAGAGCTTGTCGATCTGTGCGGTGGCCTCGACGAGTTTTTTCGAAAGCTCATCGGTCGTCTTCGCAGCGGCTTCCTGCGAGGCTTTGGTTAATTGAAGCGCGACCATTTGCTCGCGCACACTTTTCGAGCGCGCGATCGTGCCGTGGTCGGGCAGATTTGCAAAAATTTCCGTGAGCGGGATCGCCACCTTGCGCGGATCGTTCGCGTGGAAAAAGCCCTTGAACGTCTCCGGCAGCGCCGTGATGAATTCGCTCATCGAGATTTCCACTTTGCCCGACGCGAGCTGCGGCTCGATGCGCTCCAGCGGCAACATCACGCGCATGTGCTCCTCGACGAGCTTCTCGATTTTGCCGCGCAAATCCGCCGGCAATTCCTCGATGATCGCTCCGAGGCTCAGATGAATCTCGCCGTGCGCGAGCGCTTCGACTTCGCCGTTGCTCTCGATTTTTTCCTGCGCCGGCAAAGCTTTCGCATTCGACGGCAGCGGCATTGTCGGCTCGATCATCGGGCGGCGCGGCGGGAACATCTCAAACGGCATGGCCGGGCGATTTTCCACGCGCGGCTTTTGCTCGGCGCGCAGGTCGTTTTTCAAAGCGCTCGCGGGAATCTGACCGAAAACTTTTTGCCAGGGGAAAACAACATTCACGTCCTCCTTCGCGCCCGCCTCGGGTTTGAAAACATCCGGGCAGACTTTCGCAAGGCGCGACAACGGCATGGTCGTGCGACCCGCCGCCATGAAATCCGCGATGTCGCCGAATTTAAAACGGATTTTCTTTTTCAGATCGTGCGGCCCCGGTTTCAAATATTCTGGGGGGACACGCTGGAGAACGTCGCCGAGATCGAGAACGATTTCTTTTTCCGGCGGAGCCTTTTCTTGATTGCCCATTTTGTTTAGGTGGAGCGCACTCGCGCGCGTCGATAAAAGGAGAAACTTTGTCGGTAAGAAAGCATTTAGCGCTCAGAGGTCAAGATTCTACCCGCCCCGAACGCGATTACAGATGCGCGCGATGGCCCATTGCGCGTGCTCGGCGATGAGCGGCTCGGGATCGTGCGCCGCGCGTTCCAGCGGAAACAGATCGCGCGCCGTGCCGACGTTGCCGAGAGCGACGCAGACGTTGCGTAAAAATCCGCGGCGCTTGATGCGCTTGATCGGTGACTTGCGAAAAAGCGCGCGAAACTGCGCGTCATCGAGCGCGAGATAATCGGTGAGCGATAAGCCGCGCGTCGTCTCGCGCACGTCGAACGCGCTCTCGTGCGAAGCTTTCGCGAAGCGATTCCACGGGCAAGCCGTTAAACAATCGTCACAGCCGTAAATGCGGTCGCCAACCAGCGGGCGCAACTCGACCGGGATGCTCCCTTTCAACTCGATCGTGAGATACGAAACGCAGCGGCGCGCATCGAGTTGATGCGGCGCGGTGATCGCGCCCGTCGGGCAGGCGTCGATGCAGCGCGTGCATTTGCCGCAATGATCGCGCTCCGGCTCGTCCGGCGCGATGTCGAGCGTGGTCAAAATTTCCGCGAGAAAAAACCAGGTGCCCATTTCCTTGCTGATGAGCATCGTGCTTTTCCCGTGCCAGCCGATGCCCGCGACCGCCGCAAAGTCGCGCTCCAAAACCGGCCCGGTATCCACGTAACATTTCTGGACGCCGCCGTGCGTTTTTAAAAAATCATCCAGCGCATCCAGCTTCCGTTCGATGACATCGTGGTAATCGTCGCCCCACGCGTAACGCGCGATCTTTCCGGCCTGCGGTTGCCGGTTTCCGCTTTTGAAATAATTCATCGCGAGCACAACCACCGACGTCGCACCCGGCAATACCCGCTGCGGATCGGTCCGGCGCTCGCGGTTTCGCTCCAGCCAGGTCATCTCGCCCGCGCGCCCTTCGCCCAGCCAGCGGCGGAACTCGTCCGCATGCGGCGGCGGCGTGCAACGTGCCACGCGGCAGACGTCAAAACCGAGCGCCTTCGCGTGGGCGACGAGAGCTTCTTTCACCCGCTACTTTTCGCACGAAAACAGAGGAGTGTCTTGGATTGTTTCAGTGAAAAAGTGTCTGTTTTTGACCAAAAACGGGTTTGTGTTCAAAAAAAGCCATTTTGCGGCCTGCGGGAGGCGCTCTACAGTCCACTGGAACCTCTCCACACTTCGCTGGAGACGCTCTACAGTTCACTGGAAGCTCTCTACACTTCGCTGGAGGCGTTCTACATTTCGCTGGAAGCTCTCCACACTTCACTGGAGACGCTCTACATTTCGCTGGAAGCTCTCCACACTTCACTGGAGACGCTCTACATTTCGCTGGAAGCTTTCCACACTTCACTGGAGACGCTCTACATTTCGCTGGAACCTCTCCACACTTCCCTGGAGACGTTCTACATTTCGCTGGAAGCTCTCTACACTTCACTGGAGACGCTCTACATTTCGCTGGAACCTCTCCACACTTCGCGGGAATGGCTCTGCACCCGGCGGGAACCGGTCTGCAGTGGCGATTTTCGACTTTGCTTCTGCTGCGGCGCGTTTCCAACCCGGCCGGGCAGTTACATATCCGCCACGCCGTAATGCCGCTGCGCCGCGGCGATGATCTCGTCGGCGATCTCCGCGTGCGAGCGCGTCGAGGTGTCGATGGCAAAATGCGCGGCGCTTTCGTAAAGCGGCAGGCGCAGGGCGTGCAGCGCGGCGATGGTTTCGCGCGGATTCGGCGTCTGCAGCAGCGGGCGATTGGTATTGCGCGAGACGCGCTCGAAAATCACCTCCTCGGTCGCAGTGAGCCAGACGACAAAGCTCATTTCACGCAGCAGCGTGACGTTTTCCGGCTGCGTGACGATGCCGCCGCCGGTGGCGATGATGTGCCGGCCGCTATCGCGCAACGACTCGATTGCGGCGTGCTCCTGTTCGCGGAAAAATGCTTCGCCATTCGTCGCAAAGATCTCGCTGATCTCGCGCCCGTCGCGCTGGACGATGAGGTGGTCTGTGTCGGCAAAGTCCCAGCCGAGCTTGCGGGCAAGCATGCGCCCGATGGAGGATTTGCCGCTGCCCATGAAGCCGATGAGGGCGATGTTTTCGCGGCCGGATTGCATCTCAGTAGTCAGTAATCAGTCGCAGGCCCTGTCGCAATCACCGAATGCGCAACCGCGACCTGTGAGCACGGTTTTCCTCTTTACTCTCGAAAACACGTCCGCAAAATCCCGACGCCAAATGAAACCGCAACCGCTCGTCGCCGTCGTCATGGGAAGCAAGTCCGACTGGGAAACGATGCGCAACGCCGTGCAGATCCTCGACGAGCTCGGCGTGCCAAGCGAACACCGCGTCGTCAGCGCGCATCGCACGCCGGATTTGATGGCGCAATTCGCGAAGGAAGCCGCGGGGCGCGGGATCAAAGTGATCATCGCAGGCGCGGGCGGCGCGGCGCATTTGCCGGGCATGATCGCCGCGCAAACGTGGCTGCCGGTGCTTGGGGTGCCGGTCGAGAGCCGCGCGCTCAAAGGCATGGACTCGCTGCTTTCCATCGCGCAAATGCCGGGCGGAATCCCGGTCGGCACGCTCGCGATCGGCCCCGCCGGTGCGAAGAACGCGGCGCTGCTGGCGGCGAGTATTCTCGCGTTGACCGACGAAAAAACGCGCGCGGCGCTGGAGAAATTTCGCGCGAAACAAACCGCCGATGCGCTTGCGTCGGAGCTGCAATGATCGGGCAGCGCGTTTTTTTACCCGGCTCGACGGTCGGCGTCATGGGCGGCGGCCAGCTCGGCCGCATGTTTGCCATCGCCGCGCGCCGCATGGGTTATCGCGTTCACACGTTCAGTCCCGACGAAGATTCGCCGACCGGCCAGCTCGCCGACGTGGAAATCTCCGCCCCCTTCGAGGATCACGAAGCGGTCGCGCGTTTCGCCAAAGGCGTGGACGTGCTGACGTTCGAATTTGAAAACATCCCGATCGAATGCGTCGCGGTCGCGGAGAAATTTTGCGAGGTTCGTCCCGCCGGTCGCGTGCTGCACATCGCGCAGAATCGTTTGCGGGAAAAGGAATTTTTGGAAAACGCGGGACTGCCGCTCGCGCCGTTCGCACGTGTGCCGGATAACTCCGTGCTTGCATCCGCACTCGAAAAAACCGGCGCGCCTGCGGTTTTAAAAACGGCGTCATTCGGCTACGACGGCAAAGGACAACAAAAGATAGCATCGCCCGCGGATGCAGCGGCCATCGAGGTTCGCGAGCTTTCGGTGCTTGAGAAATTCATCGGCTACACGAAGGAAATTTCCGTCATCGTCGCGCGCGGTATCGATGGCGCGATGGAGACTTTTCCTGTGTGCGAAAACATTCATCGCAATCACATTCTCGACGTCACCATCGTGCCGGGAAATGTCAGCGAAGCCGTGAAAAAATCCGCACGCGAACTCGCGCTCGCCGTCGCGGAAAAGCTCGATCTCGTCGGTCTGCTCGCGGTCGAGATGTTTCTGCTGCCGGATGATTCGCTGCTGATCAACGAGCTCGCGCCGCGTCCGCACAACTCCGGCCATTTCTCGTTCGACGCGTGTGTGACGAGCCAGTTCGAGCAGCAGCTCCGCGCGGTCTGCGGCCTGCCGCTCGGCTCGACGGAATTGCTGCACCCGGTGGCGATGGCGAACCTGCTCGGCGACGTGTGGGAAAAGGGCGAGCCGGACTGGAGCGCCGCGCTGCGTTTCCCGGAGGTAAAATTGCATCTCTACGGCAAATCGCAGCCGCGCAAAGGCCGCAAAATGGGGCATCTCGTCGCGTTCGGCACGGACACGACCGAAGCCGCGCAGCGCGTGATCGCCGCGCGCGAGGCGCTGACGAAATAGCGCGCAATGGAGACGCGCATTTGCAAAGACGAATTGGATTTTGCCGTGGAGCTTCTCGAACGCGGCGAAGTCGTCGCGCTGCCGACGGAAACAGTTTACGGCCTCGCCGCAGACGCGATGAACCCGGACGCTGTGCTGAAAATTTTCGAGGCGAAAGAGCGCCCGTTTTTTGATCCGCTCATCGTGCATTTGCCGGATCTGGATTGGCTCGAGCGCGTCACGATTGTCGATGAGCCGCTCGTAAAAAAGCTGATCGAAAAATTTTGGCCGGGGCCGCTAACGGTTGTCCTGCCGCGTTGCAACATCGTGCCGGATATCGTCACGTCCGGTTTGCAAACCGTCGCCGTGCGAATGAGCGAGCATCCGGTTTTCCGCGCAGTCATTCAGAAATTGGGCAAACCACTCGCCGCGCCGAGCGCCAATCGTTTCGGCCGCATCAGCCCGACTGCTGCGGAGCATGTTTTGGCGGAGTTAAACGGACGCATTCCGCTGATCATCGATGGCGGCACAACGCAGCACGGCGTGGAATCGACAATCGTCGCGGTGCAAAATTCGCGTATCGAAATTTTGCGCAGCGGCCCGGTCACGCGCGAACAGCTCGCGGAATTCGGCGAAGTCGAATTGGTCTCACGCACTGAAAATCCCGTCGCGCCCGGTCAGCTAAAATCACACTACGCCCCGCGCACACCACTGCGGATTGCGAATTGTCGATTGCGGATTGCGGATAAAACGTCCGCTTTGCTCGCATGGAACAAACCGCAAGATCCAGCGCTTTTTAAACACATCGAAATGCTGAGCCCGACACAAAATCTGCGCGAAGCTGCGGCGACGCTCTTTGCCAAAATGCGCAAGCTCGACGAAAGCGGCGTTGACTTAATCGTCGCAGAATTGGTGCCCGACGAAGGTCTCGGCATCGCGATTAACGACCGGCTGCGCAAAGCCGCCACCGAACCCACATGAACGATCATCGAAAAATAAACACGAAGGCCGCAGGCGCGGTCGGCATCGCGGTGATGTGCTCGCGCGTGCTCGGCTTGATTCGCGAGCAGGTGTTTGCGGCGCTGTTCGGCGCGAGCGCAAACATGGACGCGTTCATCGTCGCGTTTCGCACACCGAATTTGCTGCGCGATTTGTTTGCCGAAGGCGCGCTCTCGACGGCGTTCATCACGACGTTTTCAAAAAAAATCGAAGGCGAAGGCGACGAGTTGGCATGGCGGCTCGCGAATAAAGTCGCAACGCTGACGGCCGTATTCATGAGCGTGGTGACGCTGCTCGGCATCGCATTTTCCAAACAGCTCGTCTGGCTGCTCGCGAAAGGTTTTGAGGCGACGCCCGGCAAGTTCGAGCTCGCAGTGCATCTCACGCAGATCATGTTTCCGTTCATCCTGCTGGTGTCGCTCGCCGCGCTCGTGATGGGAATGCTCAACGCGAAAAACGTCTTCGGGATGCCGGCGATGGCATCGACGTTTTTCAATCTCGGCTCGATCATCGGCGGCGTCGCGCTCGGCTGGATGCTCGACCCGAAATTCGGCACGAAGGAATACGGCACCGCGTCGCTCGTCGGGCTCTCGATCGGCACGCTGATTGGCGGCGCGGCCCAGCTCTTCGTGCAATTTCCCGCGCTACACAAAGTCGGTTTTCGTTTTCGCCCCGATTTTCAATGGCGTGACGAGGGCGTGCGGCAGATTTTGATTTTGATGGGCCCGGCCGTCATCGCTGCGAGCGCCGTGCAGGTGAACGTGATGGTGAATGGAAATTTCGCGTCGCATCTCGGCAACGGGCCGGTGAGCTGGCTGAACTACGCGTTCCGTTTGATGCAGCTTCCGATCGGGATTTTCGGCGTGGCGATTGGAACCGTGACGTTGCCGGTTGTTTCGCGTTGCGTAGCGTTAAACGACATGCCGGGCGTGCGGCACAATCTCGCGCGTGGCATCCGGCTCGCGTGCTTGCTGACGATCCCGTGCGCAATCGGGCTCTGGTTTTTTTCCGAGCCGATCATTTCGCTGATTTTTCAACGGCGGCGTTTTGTTTACACCGACACGCTGCAAACCGCCGCGGCGCTGAAATTTTACGCGATGGGACTCGTCGCCTACTCCGGCATCAAAGTGCTCGCGCCCGCTTTTTACGCGATCGACAAACGCAACGCGCCGATGATGGTCAGCTTTTTTTCCATCCTGACGAACTACGTGCTGAACCAGATTTTCACGTTCAATTTGCACTGGGGACATCGCGGGCTCGCGTTCTCCGTCGGCCTCGTCGCGATGATCAATTTCGCGATTCTTTACGCGCTGATGGCGCGTCACGTGAATGGGCTGGAGACCAAATTCCTGCTCGTTTCGCTGGCGAAAATCGCTGCAGCCGGTTTTCCATTGGCGCTCGTTTGCATCGGCGCGCAGCGCTTCTTTCTGCCGCATCTGGCTGACATCGGTTTTACGCATAAGGCGATCGTGACGCTGGCAACGATTGCATTCGGCGCGATGATTTTTTTCGGCGCAGCCTGGCTGCTAAAAATCGACGAGGTGCACGATGTCTCGCGCCTAGTCGCCCGTAAATTTTCCCGCAAATAATGCGCGCAAAAGCGCGGCGCATTCCGTGTAAACAAATGTAAGCAATGCCCGACCCGACGCTGCAAATCTACGCGGATCCGACGTTCGCGATGGCGAGCGAGCAATTCCGCGTTCTCGCCGATTATCTCAACCTCGACTCGAACATCCGTGCACGGCTTATCGCGCCGAAGCGTGCAATCGCGGTAACGCTGCCGGTGCATCGCGACGACGGCAGCATCACTGTCTTCGAGGGCTATCGCGTGCAGCATCACCTCGCTCTCGGCCCGACAAAGGGCGGCACGCGTTTTCATCCCGGCGTCTCGCTCGGCGAAGTCGCCGCGCTCGCGATGTGGATGAGCTGGAAATGCGCTCTCACCGGCCTGCCGTATGGCGGCGCGAAAGGCGGAGTGACGTTGAATCCGACGGAGCTTTCGCGCCGCGAGCTCGAAGCTGTGTCGCGACGCTACATGCAGGAGATGATTCCATTCGTCGGGCCGCACGTGGACATCATGGGCCCGGACATGGGAACGAACGAGCAGGTCATGGCGTGGTTCATGGACACGTATTCGGTTTATCGCGGATTCGCCGTGCCGGAAATCGTCACGGGCAAACCGGTGTCGATCGGCGGGACGAGCGGGCGGCGTGAAGCGACCGGGCGTGGCGTGGTTTATCTGATCGAACGCGCGTTAAACATGCTGAAATTGCCACCGCATCAGTGCACTGCGGTTGTGCAGGGGTTCGGCAACGTCGGCTCCGTCACCGCGCTCGGCCTCGCGTATCGCGACGGCATGAAAGTGATCGGCATCAGCGATGCGAGCAGCGCGTTTTACAACGAAAAAGGAATCGACATCGACGCTGCCGAAAAACACGCGCTCGAGCACGGCAATCTCGCGGGATTCGACGGCGCGGACTCGATCAATGCGAATGAATTGCTAACGCTAAAATGCGACGTGCTCGTGCCTGCAGCAGTCGAAGGCGTGATCACCGAGCGCAATGCGGCAAAGCTCCAATGCCGCGTGCTCGCGGAAGCCGCAAACGGCCCAACGACGCCGGATGCGGACAGAATTCTGTTCGATCGCTGGGAAGAGATTTTTGTCATTCCCGACATCCTCTGCAATGCCGGCGGCGTGATTGTTTCCTACTTCGAATGGGTGCAGGGATTGCAGAACTTTTTTTGGAACGAAACGGAAATCGCGGACAAACTTTTCCGCATTCTCGAGCAGGCTTTCACGGCGATGATCAAGCGTTCGCGTGAAGCGAAAATCCCGCATCGCATGTCGGCAATGGCAATCGGCGTCGAGCGCGTGCTCGCCGCTAAAAAGAGCCGCGGGCTTTTCCCGTGATTTTCCGTTCGCGAAAAATGCGCGCGCATTTCAAAGTGGCGCCATGAGACTTGGATTTATCGGCTGCGGTAAAATGGCCGCTGCGCTCGCCGAGGGCGTGCTGAAAGCCGGCGTGTTTTCGCGCGAGGACATTTTTGTCAGCGACCGCTACGCGAAAGCGGCTGAAGCCCTCGCCAAAAAAACCGGCGTGCAATTGCGCGCGAGCAATGGCGAGGTCGCCGCGGATGCAGACACCATGCTGCTTTGCGTGAAACCGGGCGATGTCCCCGACGCGTTGCAGGAAATTCGCGGCGGGAAAAACAAGCTCGTGATTTCCATCGCAGCCGGCGTGACGTTGCACACGCTGCAGCAGCACGGCGGCGACAGCATCCGCTTTGTTCGCGTGATGCCAAACACGCCCGCGCTCATTCACAAAGGCGCGACGGCTTACGCCATTGGCGCGAGCGCGACCGGGGATGACGCGGCGCTGACGGAAAAGATTTTTGCCGCAGTCGGAAAAGTATTTCGCGTGAAAGAAGAGCTGCTCGATGTTGTGACCGGCCTCAGCGGAAGCGGCCCGGCGTATGTTTACGTGGTCGTCGAGGCGCTCGCGGATGCGGGCGTGCTGATGGGATTGCCGCGCGAACTCGCGCTCGATCTCGCCGCACAGACTGTTGCCGGAGCGGCGGAAATGGTTTTGCAGACGAAGATGCACCCCGCGCAACTCAAGGACATGGTCACGAGTCCCGGCGGGACGACGATCGCCGGCCTCGAGGCGCTCGAGGCGGCGGGAATCCGCTCGGCATTTCTCAGCGCCGTTCGTGCCGCGACGGAGCGTTCGCGCGAGTTAGGCGCAGAAAATTAAACTCGTGAAAATTTTCGTGTTCGCGATTTTGCTGCTGTTTACTTCTGTCACATTCGCGAAAACGCCAGCGCATCCTTCGCCTGCTCCGCTGGTCGTGCCGGACTCGCCGGATAAGCCGGCAATTTCCCCCGAAGTAAAAACCGCTGCCGAAGTCGGGCTCGCCGCATTCGCTAAAAACGATCTCGAAGCTGCGCGTAAACAATTTCAAAAACTGCTCCAGCTTTCGCCGGGGAATCTCACGGCGCTCGTAAATCTTGGCGCGATTGAATTTCGCCTGAATCATCGCGATGAAGCCGAGCGTCTGCTCAAGAGTGCTGTGCGCATCAATCCCGACGCGGCGCTTGCGTGGCTCACGCTCGGCGTGATTTACAACGATGAAAACAAGCTCGATGCCGCGCTCGCCGCACTCAGCCAGGCCGTGCTGCTCGAGCCGAAAAACGCGCGCGCGCACAACGCATTCGCCGATACGCTCTGGCGCAAAGGCTGGTATTCCGGCGCGGAGGATGAGCTGCAAAAAACCGTCGAGCTCGAGCCTAATTTTGCCGACGCGCACTACAATCTTGCGTTGGCGTATCTGCGTCACACGCCGCCGGCGATTGAGCTCGCACGGCGCCATTACCAAAAGGCGCGCGACCTCGGCGCTTCTCCGGATCCAAAGATCGAGCAACAGCTTTCAGGAAACTAACGTTAAACACACGCGGTAAATTTTCTTTTGCGCTAAGCTTGCGCTGCACGAATCTTCTTTTTAGTTACGCACCGACATGCGCCGATTTTTACAACTTGCGACTTTTACACTTCTTCTCGCGCTGGGCTGCGACGCGTCCGCCGCGACGAAGACGAAGCGACACACAACGCCGCACAAGCAAGCCGCTCCGCAGAACGAAGTGGAGCAACCGAAGGAAACGAACGGCGTTCCCAATGTCCGCGCCTCCTCGGTCGTTTTGCTCGATGCTCGCACGGGCAAGATTCTCTACGAAAAAAACGCCGATCAGCATCGTCCGCCTGCGAGCACCCAGAAGTTGCTCACCTCGCTGATCGTCGCCGAATCCGGCAATCTCGACAAACCGGTCACCGCGCAAATCGAGGACACGTATGCGGAGCCGGTGAAGCTGAACCTGCAGCCGGGCGATACGTATCGCCGCATCGATTTGCTGCAAGTGCTGCTCGTGCACAGCATGAACGACGTCGCGCGCTGCCTCGCCCGCGATAACGCCGGCAGCATCGATGCTTTTGCCGAAAAAATGAATCGCAAGGCGGCGGAGTTGGGTGCGACCGACTCGCATTTTGTGAACCCGAACGGCCTGCCCGCGCCAGGCCAGTATTCGACCGCGCGCGACATGGCGCGCATCGCGCTCGCGGCGTATCAAAACCGCACGATCCGCTCGATCGTCTGCCTGCGTGATTTGTATTTTCAACGCACCGACGGACGGGTGCAGCATTTTGAAAACACGAACCGCGTGCTGCGCTCGTTTCCTTTGTGTAACGGGATGAAAACGGGCTATACCGAAGCCGCGGGGCACTGCCTGATATCGAGCGCAAGCAACGGCAGCCGCGAAGTCATCTCGGTCGTGCTCGGCGATAATGAGTCGGTCTGGAAAGATTCCTACGCGCTCCTCGTCTGGGGCTTGAACGGCGCCGATCGGCTCGGCTCTCGCAACTAAATGCCGCGTTCAATCGAGGCGCAGCTCGCGGATTTGCGCGCGCGCTCTTTGCTGCGCAAATTGCGCGAAATCGATTCGCCGCAACAACCAGAGATCGAAATCGGCGGCAAACAAATTGTTAACTTTTCGTCCAACGATTACCTCGGCTTCGCGAATGCGCCTTTTCTACGCGAAGCGGCAAAGGCCGCGATCGACGACTTCGGCGTCGGGTCGGGCGCATCGCGACTGGTTTGCGGGACGCTTGCGCCGCACGTTGCGCTCGAGCGCAAGCTCGCAGAGTTCAAGCGCTCGGAGGCGGCGCTCAGTTTTTCGAGCGGCTACGCGACGGCGATCGGCACGATCTGCGCCTTGGTTTCCCGCGAAGACATCATCATTCTCGATAAGCTAGCGCATGCGTCGCTGATCGATGGCGCGAAGCTGAGCGGCGCGACGATTCGCGTGTTTCCGCACAATCACGTCGGCAAACTCGAGAGCCATTTGCGATGGGCGAAAAGCAACGCACCCGATGCACGCGTGCTCGTCGCGACCGAATCGGTTTTCAGCATGGACGGCGATCGCGCGCCGCTGAAGGAAATTGTCGAAATCAAAAAGCGCTACGGCGCATTGCTGCTGCTCGACGAAGCGCACGCGGTCGGGGTGATCGGCGAAAACGGTCGCGGGCTTGCGGACAAACGCGGCGTGACGGCGGACGTCGACATCCAAATGGGCACGCTCAGCAAGGCGCTCGGCGTAAGCGGCGGCTATGTCTGCGGAAGCAAAACATTGATCGATTTGCTCGTGAACCGCGCGCGTAGTTTCATTTACTCGACAGCCCCGCCGCCCGCGATTGCCGCTACGGCACTTACCGCGCTCAAATTCTTGATGTCAACAAAAGGCGAGAATCAACGCATGTCGCTTTGGAAAAATGTGAAGCAGCTTTTTGCCGAAATGCCGGAGTCGCTTGCGCCAAACCCGCCGCTGCAAAGCGCAATCGTGCCGGTGATTCTCGCCGAGGAGCAGACCGCACTGGCCGCCGCGCAATGGCTGCTGGAGAAAGGTTTTCTTGTTCCGGCGATTCGTTATCCGACTGTGGCAAAAGGCACGGCGCGGCTTCGCATCACGATTTCCGCGGCGCATACGCCGGAGCAAATCAGCACGCTTTGCGACGCGTTACGCAAACTTCCGGCACGCACACACGACGAATAGACATTTGCGCGCTCCGCTTTTATAAGCGCGCATGGCCCGCAAACTCCCTCTCATTGTTCTCGACCAACTCGCCGGCGCGCGCTCGCAACTCGCGAAATCGAATGCGCTTATCGGCTTCGACGGTTTTGTAGACACGATTTTACACATTGTCGACAAGCGGGAATCCGCCACCAAATACACACGACTCTCGAAAATGGGCGAGTTTGCGAAACGGGTTCAAGCTGCAGCGGGCTTCAGCGCGAATTTCGAGTTCGTCACACAAATGGTGAAACTCGGCGGCAACGGTCCGATCATGGCAAACGCGCTCGGCAGTTACGGCGCACCGATCACTTACGTCGGCAGCCTCGGCGCGCCCAGTGTGCATCCGGTTTTCGCCGATTTTGAAAAACGCGCGCGCGTCATTTCGCTTTGCGAGCCAGGCTATACAGACGCGCTGGAGTTTGACGACGGAAAGCTGATGTGCGGTAAACACGAAAGTTTAAAACAAGTGAACTGGCCAACTCTTGTTAAACATTTACCTGAAGCCAGGCTGCTCGCTCTTTTCCGCGATTCGTCGCTCGTCGCGCTGGTGAACTGGACGATGCTGCCGTTCATGAGCGCGATCTTTCAAAAGCTGCTCACGCAAATCGCGCCGAATCTCAAAGGCGAAAAGCGCTGGCTCTTTTTCGATCTCGCCGACCCGGCAAAACGCACTCGCGAGGACATCGCGCAGGCACTGAAGCTAATCGCGAGATTTCAAAAATATTTCCGCGTCATTCTCGGATTGAATTTGCAGGAGAGCCGCCAAATCGGCGAGGTGCTCGGCGTAAAACTCGTGGATGATTCCTACGCCAGCGTGACCGAGCATTCCGCGCTGATCCGCGAAAAAATGAAAATCGAGACTGTCGTGATTCATCCGACGAGTTTTGCGGCGGCGGCGGACGCGAATGGCGCGACGCACGTCGTCGGTCCATACACTGCAAAGCCCAAAATCACGACCGGTGCTGGCGATCATTTTAATGCGGGCTTTTGCATTGGTCGATTGATCGGCGGCGACCTCGCAACGAGCCTTCAAATTGGCGTCGCGACTTCCGGCTTTTACGTGCGCAACGCGAAAAGCCCAAAACTCGACGATTTGAATAAGTTTCTCAAAACGCTGTAAAACAAAAAGGCGGCCATAATGGGCCGCCTTTTCGCGTGGAATTGAGTTTCGGTTTAGGACTACTTCGCTTCTTTCTTTTCCGCTTTTTTAGCGGACTTCGTTTCGCCCTCGGGTTTTGCGCCGACTTTGATTTTCACGACTTGCATCGAGCCGTCGTCGGCTTTCGTGTAGGACCCGCGCACTTCCTCGCCGGTCTTCAGGTCATCCCAGCTTGCGGCGGTCGTTCCGTCGCCTTTGAAAATTTGCGCGCTCGATCCAACCATAAGCGTGCGGCCTTCGCCCGATTTCGACTCGAGCGTGATCGACTTTTTGTCGTTATCGACGCTCGCGATTTTGCCGCGGAACGGCAGCGATTTGGTTTTTGTCTCCGCTGCGGCCGGTGAAGCCGAGGCTGCTGCCGATGCGGCGGGTTTGCTTTTGGTTTTCTCCGCGGCATTCAGCGGCAATGCGATGACGGCTGCGAGAGCGGTGATGGTGAGGAGATGGATTTTTTTCATATGTGATACCTCTGACGAGTGCCGTTCTAATTTAATCAAAAAAGTTTTGGCAATCTTTTTGTTAAATGATTGCAGCGGCTAAAAACCGAGCAGCCACGTGAGCTCGCCCGACTTCGGCGTGACGCGCGCAGAGGGAAAATCCGATCCGCCGCCAAGAATTTGCTCCACCATCGGCGCTTTGCTTTCGCCTTCGACCAAAAAACAGACGTGCCGCGCGGCGTTGATCAGCGGATAGGTGAACGTGATTCGATGCGCAGAAAATTTCGGCACGAAATTCGCCACGACATTTTTTTCCGTCTCATCGAGCGCTGCGGTCCCAGGAAAAAGCGAAGCCGTGTGGCCGTCGTCGCCCATGCCGAGCAGCAGCAAATCGTGAACATAGCGCGACTCGTCGTAACGCGCGGCGACTTGCGCGAGCTTGCGCTCGTATTCATCGGCAGCGGCGCCGGGATCGATCTCGCCGCGCATTCGGAAGATGTTTCCCTCTGGAATCGGCACCAGATCGAATAGCGCTTCTTTCGCCATTTTGAAATTGCTTTGCGCATCATCGGGCGGCACGCAGCGCTCGTCGCCAAACGTGATCTGCACGTGGTCCCACTGCACATCGGCTTTCGTGAGTTCTGCGTAAATTTTGCGAGGCGTGTTTCCGCCGGAGAGCGCGATGCGAAAAATGCCGCGCTGTGCAATCGAGTCCCGGCCGCTTTCGACGATGATGTTGATGGCATCCGCGACAAATGCGCGGCTGTGAATGACGTGTGGTTTCATTACATTAACGAAGCAGGGAGTGAAAACTCTAGCGTGCCGCCGCCCGCGCGGAGCTGCTTTACGTCGATCAGCGTGAGCGAGGATTTGCGCAAATGGATGCGCTCATTCGACGGCAGGCCGAGCAACTGCGCGGCGAGCCGGCTGAAATCCGGCTCGTGACCGACGATCATCACGCTGCTGTTTTTTGCATAACTGCGCAATTCCGCGATACCGGTTTCCGGATCCATTCCCGATGCGAGGAAATTCGCGATCGTCACCTCTGCATTCATTTCCGTGGCAGCGAATCGCGCGGTTTGTTCGGCGCGCCGCAGCGGACTGCTCAAGATGATTTCCGGTGCGATCCCGTTTTTTTTGCAAAACCTGCCTGCGCGTTTCGATTGCTCATGTCCTTTTTCGGTGAGTTCGCGTGCGGCGTCGTTTTCATTGTGAGGAACCGCGTCGGCGTGACGGAGAAGATAAAGCTGCATGCCTTACATTACCATTCCACCATCGACTGTTAAACACTGGCCGGTGATGTATTTTGCCTCGGGACTGGCGAGAAAGGCTACCGCTGCAGCGATGTCCTCGGGTTCACCAAATTTTCCGAGCGGAATATTTGCGAGCACGGATGTCTTTACGTTCTCCGGCAGCACACCGGTCATGTCGGTCGTGATGAAGCCTGGCGCGACGACGTTCACCGTGATGTTGCGGCTCGCGAGCTCGCGCGCCAGCGATTTCGACAAACCGAGCAGGCCCGCTTTGCTCGCGGCGTAGTTTGACTGTCCCGCGTTACCGGTGAGTCCGCTCACCGACGAAATATTCACAATGCGCCCGCTTCGTTGCTTGATCATCGTGCGCATCACGCCCTGCATGAAATTGAATGCGCCCTTCAGATTCGTGTCGATCACCGTATCCCAATCCTCCTCGCTCATGCGCATCGCAAGACCGTCGCGCGTGAGTCCGGCATTGTTGACGAGCACATCGACGCGGCCGTAATCGGCGAGCACTTTTTCGCAAACTTCGCCGACCGATTTTTTATCCGCGACATCGACGGCGTAACCTTTCGCGCGTCCCTCGTTGATGGCCGCCACAGCTTGATCCGCGCTCGATTGCGAGCGGCTGATGGCGGCGATTTTCGCGCCTTCATCGGCGAGACGTTTGGCAATGGCGAGGCCGATTCCGCGGCTCGCGCCGGTGACGATGGCGACTTGGTTTTCGAATCTCATAAGCCGTGGAAGTTCAGCAGGAAATAGTGCCCTCGTAAAAAGCAAAAGCTTTGGCGCAGCTTAAAAGCAGCCGGCTTGCAGTTGCTTAAATGCAGTGCCGAGATGCCGCGTGATGTCAGTTGCCGCGAGCGATTCCTCCGATTCCGGCCCGTGAAAAATCGCGAGTTCAGCTGCGCGTCCGCACAGCCACGCGCCAAGCCGTGCCGCGTCAAAAAGCGCGAGCTTTTGCCCTGTGAGCGCGGCGCACACACCGGTTAACACATCGCCCATTCCGCCTGTGGCCATTCCGGGTGAGCCGGTCGTGTTGTAGCTCAGCGGTTTTCCTTTTTCACCAATGACGGTGCGCGAGCCTTTCAGCAAAAGCGTGACGGAAAATCTTTCCGTAAACACGTGCACGATTTCGCTGCGTGAGCGATTTTCGGTTTCAAAAAGCCGGGCCATTTCTCCCGGATGCGGTGTCAACAACCGCGGCCCGGCGCAGCGCGTGAGCAGCGGAATATTTTTTGTTTTTGCCAATGCGTTTAACGCGTCCGCATCGACAATCATCGGGCAATCGCTGCGCTCGATGAGCTGCAAAATCTCGTCGCTCCGTTCGCTGCCCAGGCCGGGGCCGATCGCGAGCACGTCGCGTTTCGAATCGGGCACTTCGAGATACGACGCGATCGGTTTCACCATTACCTCTTTCGGCGCGGTGGAGGCTAAAATCGGCTGAATCTCCGGCAGCGCGTAAAGCGTGACGAGCCCCGCTCCCGCGCGCAATGCACCTTCGGCCGCGAGCAATGCCGCGCCGGTAAAACCGACCGAACCGGCGACGATGCCGATGCGTCCGTAATTCGTTTTGTGCGATTCGAATTTCCTGCGCGGAAGCAGCGGCGCGAGATTCGCGGGAGTGGCTACTTCATCATCCGTTTTCGTTTTGCCAACGAGCTGTTCCAGCGGCAAAACCGCGAGGCGTCCGACGAAGTTCGCAGCCCGGTCTGCGACAAGACCGTGTTTTGCAAAACCAATCGTCAGCGTGAAATCCGCGAGCACGCAATCGGCATCCGCCTCCCCGGTTTCGCTGTCGAGGCCGGTCGGCAGATCGATCGCGAACGTGTGCGCGCCATGCTTGCAGCGATAGCGGTTGATCTCGCGCGTGAGCACGCGAATGTCGTCGCGCAACGGCCCGCGTGCACCGATGCCGAGCAGCCCGTCGAGAATGACGCGTGGACGCTGCGTCTGTTTTTTTTGCGGGCCGAGCGCGTCCAGCTTGATGCGCGTGAGCTCGCTCAATTTCGCCGGATCGTTTTCCTGTGCGCGCAAAACGATGCGCCAGCCGACCTCCGCGAGACGGCGTGCTGCTACCAGCGCATCGCCACCGTTGTGTCCTTTGCCGTAAAAAACGAGCACCGTCGCGGGCGCGGGATAAAACTGCCGCACGGCTTGCGCGATTTGCGCGCCGGCCTGCTCCATCAAGTCGTTCGCGGTCGCGCCGGAGGCGAATGCGGCCTCCTCCATCGCGCGCATTTCGTCGCCGGTAACAATCATAAATCAGCGGTCGCTTTGTTGAATAATCGCTTGTGCGAGCAAATCCGCAATGCGCTGCCGGGTTTCCGGACGCGAGATCAGCGCGGCTTCGTGCGGATTGGTGAGAAAGCCGCACTCGCACAGCGCGGCTGGAATACGCGTTTTTCGAATCACGTAAAAACCGCGCCGTTTCACGCCGCGATTTTCGCCCGGCCACGCGCGGACCAGCCTGGAATAAAGCCGCGCGGCCAGCGCCGCCGATTGGCGCGTGTAGTAGTAAGTTTCAAATCCGCCTGCGCCGCTGCGTTTCGCCGAGTTAAAATGAATGCTGACGAAAATGGCATTGCGCTGCGCATTTGCGATCGCGACGCGATTCGGCAGCGAGACAAACACGTCGTCACTTCGCGTCATCACCGTGCGCAATCCGGCTGCGCGCAGGTTCATTTGCAAACGCTGCGCCACATCGAGAGTCGCAGCTTTTTCGGAAGCCCGTTGCCCGGGAATGCCGCCGCGATCGTGCCCGCCATGGCCGGCGTCGATGACGACGGTGGAGAAGCCCGCAAACGCCGATGGCGCAAGGCCCGCGAGCAGAATCGAAATGAAAATCGCGATGCAGTTTTTCATGAAAGCCCGCACGGGAACCGAATTGCGCGGCATCATCCGGGCGCGAGTTTTTTCTGTCAACCCTTTTGCCCGCACGCATACGCCGCACAGGAGCGTGATGCGACCTGGAAACTCGCGAGCTAAGCGGGCGTGCTCTTACTGCGCGGGCATTCCCGCGGGACGATCGGAAAGCTTCGGCGACGGCGGACCGTTCGCGGCCTGGGCGGCGGGAGCGTCGATCGCACCGCCGATGACATCGACTTTGCCACTCGCCAATCGCTTCAGCACGGGCCGGCTTTTTAACTCCGCGTAAGTTACCTGACCGAGCCATTCGCCGTTCGGCCCGATGCGCGAATAGGTGAATGTCTTCGGCCCGACGAGTTGCAGCACGTGCAGTTGATTTTTTTCATCGAGCTGGATTTGCGGTTCGTTGCCGGCGATGAGCGGGCCGAGCGGAAAGGTCGCGTAAATCGCGCTGCCGTCCTTGTCCTCAACGCGCACGTAAAGCACGTTGTCCTTCGGCTGGCGGAAGCTGAGCAGGGAGTAAATGCGATACGCGTCCTGCTCGCCGGGCACGCCGATGGTTTGCTGCCACAGCAGTTTGCCTTCGCTGATTTCAATACCCATCGGCGAAGATGAAAAATAGCGGTGCAGATCGGGAAAATAGATGCTCGCCTTGATGCGATAGAGACCGAAATCGGTGATCGGATAAAGCGAGACGAGATTCACGCTGCGCTTCACTGTTTCGCCGCTCGGGATCATCAGTGGCGCGATTTCGTAGTTTAAATCGCGCGGCGGAACGAGCCGGTCTTCGCCGGTGAAGATTTGGAAACTAAACCATTTTTGGCCGTCGATCTCGTCGAGCATCACGTCACGCCCGCTGCGGTTCGTTACCGAAACGGTCGCGATGACCGGCTCGTAAACCATGTATAAATGGCGCGGGATGTGGAGTGAGACTTGCAGTTGTGCGTGCGCCGAAATGGCTGCAGACACAAATGCTAAACAGAGCAAAAAGCGGCGGGCGAACATGGGCGAGAGACTACGCGAAATTGCGGAAGTTGCGAGCGGGTATCGCTATTTTTTCTCAGGCGCTTTGTCGCTGACGGTGCGGAAGCCGAGATATTCCGCGGCGTAACTCGGCAGGGCGTTGGTGACGCGCTTCGTTACCTCTGCACCGGGCGAGTGGTAATTGCCGCCGCGTATCACAGGGTATTCGTCGTTGATCCACGTGTCGGTCCATTCGCTCACGTTGCCGGCCATTCCGACTACGCCGTAAGGACTGCGGTCACCGGATTTTGCATCGACCGGGCACCACCACCAGAAACCGTCCACGGTTGCCTTCGACGTTTTCAAATCGGGCTTGTCGATGTAATCGCCGTTGCCGTTAAAGCGATCCGCTTTGAGATCGTCGCCCCACGGATATTTTCTTCCGTCGGTGCCACGGGCCGCTTTCTCCCACTCGATTTCGGTCGGAAGTCGATGGCCTTTCCAATTCGCGTAAGCGTAGGCGTCCCAATACGTCACGTTAAACACTGGACAGTTCAGATCGATCGGCGTGTTGTTCGCATTGCGATACGACTCCAGTCCCGAACTCGCGCGGCCGTAGTAGATTTTCCACGCATTTTCGTCCTTCGGAAAATGCGAGAAGCCCGCTGGTTGCTTCGGGTGGTCGTATTTCGTCGTCGGATTGCGCGCGAGGTCGTCGAGGAACTTTGCGTATTGGCCGATGGTGACTTCGTATTGGTCGATCCAAAACTGATTCGTCGTCTTGTGCTCGCCGTTTTGGTAAATGAAATCGCCCGCGGGAATTGCGACCATCGTCTCAAGTTCCTTGCGCTCCGTTGTCTTGAAAAACGTGCGGTGAATGAGCCAGCCGGAAATCACCACCAGCACGACCGCCGCCACAGCGCTGTAGATAAGCGACATCTTTTGTTTTCGGCGCGCTTGCTCGACAGCGCGGATCGCCGCTTCATCCTGCGCGGTCAGTTTGAACGCGTCCGCCGGCTTTACTTTCGGCTCGATCGCTTTCACCGCCTGCAACAGCGCCGCCCACGACAGAAAACCGTTCGGGCCGCTCGCCTGCATGCGCGAGAGCATCGCCTGCAAGCCTGCGGTCGTCGCGCGTCCGCCGAGCAACACGCCCGCCACGGCACGCCCGAGCGTCTGGATGTCGCGCTGCACATTCGATGTTTCGCCTTCGAGCGTTGCGAGATTGGCCAGGCGCGGACGCGAGTCGTTTCCGATGTAGATGCTGTTTGCTTCAAGCGGAGCGTGCGCGATTTTCTGCGCGTTTAAAACCGTCAACGCCTCGCCGACGACCTTGATCGTTTGCAGCGCGACATGCTCGTCGATCGTGCGGCGTTGCGCGGCGAGGTTCGCGAGGTTTTCTCCCTCGACGTATTCGTGCGTAAAATAGCAGTGGTCGTCCGCCTCGCCCGCCTCGTAGACGGAAAGAATCGACGGATGTTGCACATTGGCTTTCGCGCTGGCGTTGCCGATGAATTGTTTCTTAGCGTCCGGTTGATGCTGCAATTCCGGCGAGAGCACTTTCATCGCAACCGCGCGGCCCATCGATGTCTGCTCGGCTTCGTAGACCGTGCCCCATTTTCCATCGCCGAGCTTGCGAACGATTTTGTAATTGCCGAGGGTTTTGCCGACGAGCGGATCGGGTGCGGCTTTCACCGCGACCACCGGTTTTGCGACCACTGCGGGTTTGGCTGAAACTGTCGCCGCTCGTGGCGTCGCGACAGGTTTTGCCGCCGGTTTTGGAACTGCAGTCGGCGGCGCAATTTTCGGAATCGCCGGCACGGCGCTCGCGGTGGGAGTTGCCGGTTTCGGAACCGCTGCCACGGCGGGACGCGCGACCGGTGTCGTTTGCGGTGAAACGGCGGTGACTTTCGGCTGTGCAACAACTTGCGGAGTCGCTTTTGGCACGAATGGAATTGCTCGTGGTGCTGGCGCGATCACAGTCGGCGCGGCAACCGGCGCTTGTGTTTGCGTCGGCGCGGAAGAGACGTCCGGAGCGTGCGTGATTTGCGGCGGCTCCGGCTCGGGTGCGGGAGCGGGCGCGACCTCAGGCGCGGCAGGCGGCGCCATCGTTTTCGCAATTGCGACCAACACCTGATTCGGCTGCACCGGTTTCGCGACGACTTCGTAGCCGCTCACGTGCTCCGCGTAATCGGTCATGTCGTATTCACTGAGAAATACCGTCTTCACGCCCGGGAAGCGGTTCTCCAATTTATTGCGCAGCGTGATGCCGTTCATCGGCTCCATGAAAACACCCGTGATCAGCAAATCCGCGCCGCCCCATTCCATCGCGGTCTCGAGCGCCTTGTCGCCATTGTTCGCCGCGCGGACTTCGTTGCCGGGTGTGTTTTTTAAAAGTGGAAGCAGCGCCTGGATCGTGGCGGGATCGGAATCGACGAGGAGGATTTTCATTGCGTCTGGTCAGGGGAAAGCGTGAGAGGCGGCGGGAATTTCGCGCGGAGTTTATCCTGGTCCGCGCGCCAATCCTGCAGTTCGCCTTTGTAGTAAACACGCACGACGTAGCCGAAATAATTCCGGTTCTCGGCCGTCTTGCCGGCCTTGGGTTGCGGCTGCGCGTATTCGACTTCGAGAATCTCCACATCGTCGTCCTTCCAGTCAGCCGGCAGTGTGCTCCAGCGCGACGAGACGTTCGCGTTTGTTTGCACTATTGTAGTGTTATCGATCAGGTCGTAAAAGAAGACCTGAATCACCACGTCCTTGACCTCGATGCTCGAGTTCGGACGCGCCTTGAGCGGAATTTTCAAAACGAATTTTTTCAGCGAGCCCGATTCCGCCTGCTCAACCGCAGTGATGCTGCCAAGTCCGAGCACCGAGCCGGGCTGAATGCCGCTCGTGTCGCTCTCCTTCACTGTCGTGCGCGACGCTGCCTCGCTCATTTTCAGCTTTGCATCGGCGGCCTGATAGTAAATGCCCGCCGATTCGCCCATGTCGTAAATGCGCCGCCATTGCTCCAGAGCCTTATCGGTTTGCCCCATTTTTTCAAATGTCGTCGCCAGCTCCGAGATCACGAGCGCACTATCCGGCGACATCGCCTGCGCCTCGCGCAACCGGGTCAACGCCGTGCTCGTGTCGCCGTTCTCGCGCAACGCGCGCGCCTGGTCGATCAAATCGCCGAGCCGGGATTCCATTGTTGCTTTTGCCGCGGCAGCGGCGGCTGGCACCGGGGTTGGCTTCGGCAAACTCGCGAGTTGCTGCGGCGGCTGTTGCTGCACGGGCGCGGGAGCCGGAGTCGCCGGCTCGGGCGCAACGAACGGATCGACGAGCGTCAACTTTTCCTGCACATCACCTTTCGCTGCATTTGACGGCAGCGGCGGCTCGAGCGAAGTCGCGTGATATTTCGACACAAATGCCCACGCGACAGCGCCGACCTGCACCAGCGCGGTTAAACCGAGCAGGCTGATCGCGACGACAAATGTCTTGCCGACATGCTGACGGGGAATCGGAGACGAAACTTCCACGAGTCCAGCAGCGTAGTTTTGCCGCTGCGGAGTGTCAATTACGCGGGCGGATTTGCCGTCCCCGCAATTTATCGAGCAGCAGATAGAACAAAAACAGGCTGTTAAATTTCACATAACGCCGCCACAACCGCCGCGGCTCGGTAAGCATGCGAAATAGCCATTCGAGGCCGGCGCTTTGAATCCAGAGCGGCGCTTGGCGGACGAGCCCGGCGTGAAAGGCGAATGCCGCGCCAACGCCGGCATAGATCGCGACAGGCAGGTGCGATTTGTTGCGCGCGATCCAGATTTCCTGCTTCGGACAACCAAGGCCGATCCAGACGAAGTCCGCGCGGGACACAGCGATTTTTTCGATGATGCGCGCGTCTTCGTCGTCTGGCCATTCGCCGAACGGCGGAGAGTAAACACCGGCGATGCGCAGGTTCGGGTATTTTTCACGGAGCTTTTGCTGAAGCACTTCGAGCAGCTCCGGCGATCCGCCGAGAAAGAAATGCGAGAATTCATTCTGCGTCGCCTCGAGGCAGTGCAGCATGAAGGTCGGCCCGTAAACGCGGTCACTCAGCCCGGCGTTGCACGCGCGATTCATTACCCAGACAAGCGGCATGCCGTCCGGCAGCACGAGGTCGAATTTTTCCAGCGCAGCGCCAAAACTGCGGTCGTGCCGCGCGAGGGTGACCACGTGCGTATTCGCCGCCGCGACGACGCGCGTCGCGGTGCGTTCGCCTGCCCATGCGCGCACGTGCGCGACGGCTTTTGTGTAGTCGGTGATGGCGAGCGGAGTGCCGATCACGGGACACGTTTGAAGCGGCTCGGTCGCGGTGGATTGCATGCGCGTGCGCATGGTTGCACAAAAGTGTTTTTGCCGTAAAGTGTGCCGGTTTCTATGGCTGACGCCCCCAGCTCGCCGTCACGTGATGACGGAATCCTCGACTCGCTTTCGCGCTTCTGCAAATGGTGCGCGGCGAATCCGCCCGCAGCCGCGCTGCTCGCGTCGATGCTCGGCACGCTCGTTTATTTTTACGGCTACGTGCGACTATTTGTAAACGGACAGCAAACGCCCGCGGTTTGGGCTTGGAAGGCATGGAACCCGGAAAACAATCTCGATCACGGTCCGCTCGTGCCGGTGATCGCGCTCTTTCTCGCGTGGTATCATCGCGACAAAATCGCCGCCGCGCCGAAGCAGGGCTCAAATCGCGGACTGCTCTGGCTCGGCATCGGCATCTTGCTGTTCGTGCTTTCGGCGCGCTGCATTCAGGGACGTCTCGCGCTCACCGCCGCGCCCTTTTTGGTCTATGGCATCGTGGAGTTTTTATGGGGGAAAAAAGTCGCGCGGATCGTTTTGTTTCCATGCGCCTTTTTGATTTTCACGATTCCATTTGCCGCGCTCGAGCAGGCAACTTTCCGGCTGCAATTCGTTATCACCGGCATTGTCGGTTTCCTCACGAACATCCTTGGCATCGGCATTCAGGCAATCGGCACGACGCTCAACGCGACAGACGGCAGCTTCAATTTTGAAATCGCCGAGGGTTGCAGCGGAATCCGCTCGCTGACCGCGATGGCGATGCTCACAGCCGTATTTGTGCACCTCACGCAGGATAAGTTTTGGAAAAAAATCGTAATCTTCGGCGGGTCGATCGTCTTCGCGATCATCGGAAATGTCGGGCGCATTTTTACGGTCATTCTCGTCGCGAAATTCTACGACCCGAAAATCGCGAGCGGTATCTATCACGATTATTCCGGCTACGTTTTTTTCCCGTTCGCCGTGCTTGCGATGCTCGGGTTCAGCAAATTGGTAAACCTAAATGTGAAACACCTGACGATGCCGATCGACAAAGGCGGAGGCGACGGCAGCACACGCGAAACCGTTTCGTATGACTACTAAACGGCTCGTCATTTTGCAGATCGTGCTGCTGCTCGGCCTGAGCTGCGTTTATGTGCTGCCGGCACGCCCAAACTCACAGCCAAGCGGCGTGGAGTTGAAACTGCCTACACTCGTCGGCGACTGGTTTGGAAAAGAGAGCGAGATCACAGAAAAAGAGCATCAGGTCCTCGGCCCGGAAACGGAGTTCGCGCGGAAACTTTATACGAATAAATGGGGCGACGAGATTTTCGTCTCAATCGTCCTCGCGGGCCAGGACATGAATACCAGCATCCATCGCCCCGAGCGCTGCCTTCCCGCGCAGGGCTGGATCATCGCCGATTCGCGTGTCGTCGACGTGCCGCTCGATGATGGCGCGACGCTGAAAATCACGCGGCTGCACGACATGCGGCCAATCCACACCACGAACGGCGGCTCGGTGAATCTCTACAACCTGAACTACTACTGGTTCGTCGGCTACAACGACATCACGCCTTCGCACATCACACGCAACTTTTACGACATCCGTGACCGCTTGCTGAAAGGCTACAACCAGCGCTGGGCATACGTCACCGTTGCCGCCACCGTCACAAAAGGCTTCAAGGAAAACGGAAAATCAGAAGAGGAGATCGACGCGATGATCCGCGAATTCGTCAAAAATCTAGCGCCGAAAATCCACAAACCGTCGGTGAAATACGGCTGACGCAAATTTCTCGTTGCGCTTTGCCGTGCAATGTTTGCAGTTGAACCGTGAACGTTGCCAACGAATCCCCGGCGCCGCCCCGGCGCAAGATGCTCATCATGGAGCTGTGGGGGCTCGGCGATCTCACCTTCGCAACGCCGGTCATTCGCGAGGCACAGAAAAATTTCGACGTCACCCTGCTCGGAAAAGGTTACGCGCGCGAACTGCTGCACCCGTCGTTTCCGTCGGTGGAATTCATTCACTACGATGCGCCGTGGACTGCGTATCTCGGCAAGTATGATCTCTGGAAATGGAACTGGGGCGAACTGTTGCGCTTGATTTTTCGCCTTCGACGCGAGCACTTCAACATTGCGATGTCGGTGCGAAACGATCCGCGCGATCATTTGTTTATGTGGCTCATCGGTGCTGGCGAGCGCTACGGTTATCCGCGTCACGGCAGCCGGATTTTTCTCACCCACCCGCTCCAGCGCCGGCAACCAAAACAGCACAAAGTCGAGGACTGGCGTGAGATCGGCGCCGCCATTGGATTACCCGGAATGGAAAGCGCCGACCCGGGTCTGCGCACACGCGGTTATTTTTCCGACAAAGTGGAGTCGCTTTTTGCGGAAATTACAAAGCCGGTCGTTTGTTTACACACCGGGGCACGCATTGCGGTGCGGCGCTGGCCGGAGGAGTATTTCGGCGAAATCATAAAACGTCTGCGACGTCATTTTGATTTTCATCTCGTGCTCATTCCAGAGCCCGACGGCTACGGCTCAGGACTGGCGCCGCTCGCGAATACTTTCATCCGAAAACTCTCGGTGCGCGAACTCGTCGATGTGCTCTGCCGCAGCGATCTTTTGCTTTGCAACGACAGCGGCCCCGCGCACATCGCGGCGTGCTGCGGCCGCCCCGCGATTCCGATTTTCGGTCCGAGCGATCCCGACTGGTTTCGTCCGTGGGGCGACATTCACAAAGTGATCATCCGCGACATCTGCCCGTGGCGTCCGTGTTTCGACTACTGCAAATTCCGCGAGCCGCATTGCATGACGAAATTGCTGCCCGACACAGTCTGGCCGGAGATTCAGCGGCACATCATGCACTTGATTTCCGACGGCGCGTTAACGTCGCGTTTGATGAAAACCGAGCCGGTGTTCGCGCAAACATGACACCGTTCGTCGTCGCCGTCACCGCCACGCGCAACCGCCCCCGCGAGCTAGCACGACTGCTTGCGTCGCTTGAAAAGGTAAAGGGATTCGAAGCGGCGGTAATCGTGGATAACGGTGGCGATCCCGAAACAGAAAAGGTCGTTATAAACGCGAGGTTAAAGACGTGTTATTTCGCGCCCGGCGAGAATCTCGGCTGCGGCGGCGGACTTGCGCTTGCCGAAAAAACCGCACTCGAAAAATTTCCGGCGCTTACACACATCTGGATTCTCGATGACGATGCAGTCGTTTCGCCGGACGTGCTCGAAATTCTGCTCCGGGAAATGCAGCGCGAAGCAGCGGACATCGCATGTCCGATGATCGTCGATGAACGTGGTCAGGTAGGCTGGTTTCCGGGTTTGCTCGACCACGAAAAGTTCGATGCCATTCGCCAGCCGCAAACCCCCGCCGAGTTTGTCGCGAAATGTGGCCCCGAACCGATCTGCTTTTCCTGGAGCACAGGCGTCTCGCTACTCGTCACCCGCCGCGCCATCGACCATCTCGGCTTTCATCGCGCCGATTTCTGGGTGCGCGGAGAAGATCTGGAATTTTCGCTACGCATCACGCACCGGCGCAAAGGCATTTTCGTTCCGACAACAACCGTTCAACATCTTCCGCCGCGAGAAACTCCATCGACCGCAGACGCCGAAATGCCACGCCATGCCGCGATGCTGCAGAATATCGCATACGTAAGCATCTACCTGCCACACGGCCACCGCATCCTGCACACCATCCCCGGCAATTTACGGCGTTTCTTTCGCACGTGGCCGGCTCGCGACTGGCCTCAAGCCGCTTTCGCGTTTTGGCGCGGCGCAATTCTGGGACGTCCTGCGGGCTATAACGACAAGAATTCTTTTCGCTGCCAGTTCGAAAGGTTGCATAATTCCAAAAACGTAAATCGCATAATCAAATGAAGCTCCTTGTCTTCGCCCATACGCCGCCGCCACATCACGGGCAGAGCTACATGGTGAAGTTGATGCTCGACGAGCTTGGCGGGGATCGGCGCAAGCAGCACGGTGAAGCACAAGGGCCGATCGAGTGCTATCACGTGAACTGCCAATTTTCCGAGGACATGGAAGACATCGGGGAGGTCCGTTTTGGAAAGGCGATGCTGGTGCTGCGGTATTGTGCGGAGGCGATTTGGTGCAAGTTCCGCTACGGGCTGAATTGCTTTTATTACGTGCCGGCACCAGGCAAGCGCGCGGCGCTGTATCGCGACTGGATTGTGATGCTTTTGTGTCGGCCGTTTTTTCGGAAGTTCGTTTACCATTGGCACGCGGTCGGGCTCGGCGACTGGCTCGCGCGCGAGGGCACGCGACTCGAGCGCTCCATCACGCGATGGTTGCTCGGCCGCCCATCGCTATCGATTGCGCTTGCGATCCCGAGCATGCGCGATGCGCTTTGGTTCAAAACGCGCGACGTGGAAATTGTGCCGAATGGAATTCCTGATCCGTGTCCGGCGTTTCAAAGTGAAGTTCTGCCGCGGAGAAAAGCGCGTGTCGCTGCGCGGAAAAAACTGATCGCCGGTGATTCGCTCACGCAATTAGAACGCGATGCAGCCGGCGGCGATCCGGACGTTTTCAAAGTGCTTTATCTCGCTCACTGCACGACCGAGAAAGGCATTTTCGATACGCTCGATGCAGTCGCGCTCGCGAATGCCGCGCTAAAAGGATCGCAATCGCCCCTGCGGATTCGCCTCACGGTTGCAGGCGCTTTTTTTAGCGAAGCGGAAGAGCAGCAGTTCGCGAAAAGGATCGGGCAACCCGACCTCAACGGGACGGTAACGCACGCTGGTTTTGTTTCCGGCGATGTGAAAGCGGCGCTTCTGCGCGGAAACGATTGCTATTGTTTTCCGACGTTTTATCCGGCGGAAGGCCAGCCGGTGAGCTTGCTCGAGGCGATGGCGTTCGGGCTTGAAATCATCACTACCCGCTGGCGTGCGATCCCGGAAATTTTGCCGCCGGAATATCCCGGTTTTGTCCCGCCTCGAACGCCGCAGGAAATCGCGGCGGTGCTGCGGCTTTGTTTTACACACGATGGCGCTGAAGCATTGCGTGCGCGTTTTGTCGAAAAGTTCGTTGAGGAGCGCTACGCCGCGCGAATGGCGGAGGTTTTGCAAAACCTGAACTGTTAAATCACGATCGCCGCAGCGCCGCCACGTTCGTGCAAACGAGCGTGGAGAAGCTCTCGGCATTGCGCAAAAGCTCGCGCGCAAACGACACGAGAGTCACGTGTGGAGATGCAATGATGAGGAGCGCGGTGAGCACGAGCAGGTTCATCAAATAAATCATCACGAGCGAAAAAAAAGTGCCGTAGTAGGTCAGGTCCGTCTGTCCTTTCGGTATCATCCAAAGCGTAAACGAAATGTGAAACGCCCACGTCACGCCGATCAGCGCATAAAGCCAGCGATGATATGGCTCGAGGTTCCAGAAAAATCCCGCGATGCCGTAGAGCGCGATGACGCCGATCGAGTAGAGCGGAAAAAAATAGGGCGCGAGTGCGATCCAGAAATTGTGTTTGTTGCTGATGATATGCCCGCCGTCACTCGACACGCGAAACTGCGATACGCGCCCGCCCATCATCCAGACCCAAAGTGCATGCGTCAGCTCATGGCCGAACACGTAGATCCAAAGTGGTCGCGGCAATCCGAAAAACGCGATCACCCACAGCACCGCGCCGAGCGCGAAAAACCAGAATTCCTCGCTCGCCCAAAAATGATGCTGAAACGTCGCGCGCGTAAAACAGGTGAGAAATGTCTTCGTCCAAATGCCGGCGAGCGGAAGCAAAAACAGCGCGATGATGCTGTTTAGCCACCAAAGCGGAATTGTCAGCGTCTCACGCTCGCGCGCCGCGTGCGCGGAAATGCGAAGCTTCGAGCGTTTGCGATTTCTGCGCATTTCCTTTTTTTCTGCGAGCGAAGAAAAAGAGCAAGGAGAACTGCTTTCGCGCTCAGCCCCTGCAGCAATTTTTCAATAAAAAGACGCGTGTGAACTCGCATCGCAATGCTGCACCTCGCTACATTTCTCCTCACATGAAAATCGCGACATGGAACGTGAACGGCATTCGCGCGCGGCAGTCGCAGGTGCTCGAATGGATCGAGCGCGAACGCCCCGACGTGCTCTGTTTGCAGGAAATCAAAGCGACGTCCGAGCAAGTGCCCGCCGCTTTGTGCGAGATGGAAGGCTACTGGTGCTACTGGCATGGCGCGCCACGCGGCTACTCGGGTGTGGCGCTGCAGGTGCGAAAGGAATTTTGTCCGACGCAACCGTGCTTCGCGCATCCGGATTTTGATTTTGAAAATCGCATCGTTACAGCCGAGGTCGGTGGCGTAACCATCGCGTCGATCTACGTGCCGAACGGCGGTAAGGATTTTCCGGCAAAGTTGCGTTTTCTCGATGCGATGAGCGCTTACGCGCGTGTGTTTTCAGCGACAAAAAAGCCGCTAGTTTTGTGCGGCGATTTGAATGTGGCGCGGCTTGAAATCGATGTGCATCCAAAAGAGCGCAGTCCGCGTTTCACCGGGCAGACGCCGGGCGAGCGTGCGTGGTTTGCGGATTTGCTTGCGCAAGGTTTTGTCGATGTCGCGCGCGAACTCGATCCGCAGAATGAAGGACTATTCACTTGGTGGCCGCCGTGGCGATCGATGCGCGCGAGAAATATCGGCTGGCGGCTCGACTACATCATCGCGTCCGAATCGCTCGCGCGAACGGTCAGCTCGTGTGAAGTGCGTGCGGCATTTGGCACCAGCGATCACGCGCCGGTGGTGGCGCAATTTTCCGCGCTGCAATAACTAAGCGCGGCCCATGTAGGCGCCGGTGCGCGTATCGACTTTGATCAACTCGCCTTCCTTGATGAACAGCGGCACCTGGATGACTTTGCCGGTCTCGAGTGTGGCGGGCTTTTGAACGTTGTTTGCGCTGTCGCCGCGCACGCCTTCCGCCGATTCGGTGACTTTCATCGAGACGGACGACGGCAGCTCGACCTGCGCCGGTTTGCCTTCGATCGAGAGCACCTGCACTTTCAAATTTTCGACGAGATAATCCTTCGCGTCGGCGAGCAAATCCTCATTGAGCGAAATCGTCTCGTAACTCTCCGGATCCATGAAGTGAAAGCCGGTGTGATCTTTGTAAGAAAACTCGAGTTCCTGCCGCTGCACATCGACGAGTTCGACCTTGTCCGTCGAGCCGAAGCGCACGTCGGCGCTTTTGCCCGTGTTGATGTAGCGGATGATCGCCTGCACAAACGCGCGCAGATTGCCGGGCGTGCGGTGCTGGACTTCGAGGACAATAGCCGGGTTGCCATTGTAGCGGATGGCCATGCCTTTGCGGAGATCGTTTGCGAGTGCCATAAAATCGTGGGTTGTTTTGAAAAAAGGGAGCGTAGTATTGCACGCGTCCGTGCCGAGTCAAAGAGGAACATCATCGCGCAATTTCCCGTCATTTTTCGCAACCTCGAGTGGATTGCGAAAAGTGATCTCGCGCTGCGGATTCGGGATTTCGATTCCGGCGGCGCGGAATTTCCGCTCGATGGCAAAATTTAACTCGCTGCGAAAACGGCGCGGGCGATAGCTCATTTCGTCGCTCCAGACGACGAGCTCGAGATTGTAGGTAAACTCGCCGAACGAATCGAAAAACACTGCCGGTGCCGGATCGCGCAACGCGCCCGGATGTTCGTTCGCGACTTCGATGAGCAGCGCGCACGCTTTTTCGACGTCGCTGTTCGTCGCGATTCCGACCGGCAGACGGAAACGAACACGCGGATCGTCGTGGCTCCAGTTCGTAACCGTTTCTTTAACGAAATGCGAATTCGGCACAATCAGCGCGATATTGTCGTTCGTCACAATCGTCGTGCTTCGCGCGCGAATTTCCCGAACCGAGCCGGCGAGTTTTCCGATCTCGATCCGGTCGCCAACGGCAATCGGTCTTTCGGTTAAAATCACGAGACCGCTCAGAAAATTGCTCGCGATATCCTGCAACCCAAGCCCGACGCCTACACCCGCCGCACCCGCAAATACCGTGAGCGCCGACATGTCTATGCCCGCATTTTGCAGCACGATGAAAAATCCGAACACGAGCGTTACGTAGCCGATGATTTGCGCGACGCTGTATTGCATCGCGCGCTCCATTCCGCTGTTGCTGAGAAACCGGTTAAAAATGAATCGCTTCGCCGCGGATGACAGCCAGAAGACCGCGACAACCATCACAACGAGCCGAATGATTGTCGTGAGGCTGACGCCGATTCCTGGCAGCGGCGTGTGCCAGTCGACCGGCAAACCTGCAAGTTCGAGCCCGACTAAAATCGAGCCGAGAAAAACGCCGAGCCCTGCAAACGCGGTGACGAGCGCGACGAAGTTTTTGTCGAGCCCGAGCCTGCTCAGCCATTTTCGGACGCGATCGCTTTGTAAAAAGCTCGAAACGGAAATGCCGAAAATTAACGCAAAGGCAAACGCACTGATTCCTGCAATGGAAAGGTGATGGCCGAAAACCTGAAAACGCTCGGCGAAAAACCACGTGGAGTTCACGTTTCTGTTTCGCACTGCACAGCCGGCGCGTGCGTGTTTGCCGCTGTTTAAATCAGTTTATGACGTGCGAGATCCTGCGAATCGACGATGCCGATCGGCGCGTTTTGTTCGTCGACGACGACCAGATCATCAATGGCGTGATGCTCCAAAATGTGCAAAACCTCGGCGGCAAGTTTGTCGCTGCGCACGGTGATTGGATTGCGCGTCATGAAGTCGCCGACGCTTTTTTCGAGCAACTGCGGCTCGGTTTGAAAATGCCGGCCGAAATCGCCGTGCGTAAAAATCCCGAGCAGCGCGCCTTTTTCATCGATGATAATCGCGCTGCCCGCGCGCTTTTTCGCCATCTCGTGCAGCACTTCGCGGACAGTTGTCGAGGGTGTGACAAGCGCCATGCGGTCTTCCTTGCGCATGATTTGCTGCACTTTTAGCAGCAGCGTTCGGCCGAGTCGTCCACCCGGATGATAACGCGCGAAATCTTCTTTTTGAAAACCGCGCGCCTCGAGCAGCACCATCGCGAGCGCATCGCCAAGCACAAGCATCGCCGTCGTGCTCGAAGTCGGCGCGAGATTGAGCGGACAAGCTTCCTGCTCGATCTGCACGTCGAGATGCACGTCGGAATTTTGCGCGAGAAATGATTTCGCGTTGCCGGTCATCGAGATGATTTTTACGTCGAAGCGCGCGAGAGCCGGCAGAATATTGATCAGTTCATCCGTCTCGCCGCTGTAACTAAGCGCGAGAATCACGTCGCCATCCGCAACCACGCCGAGGTCGCCGTGCAGCGCGTTGAGCGAGTTGAGCACGACCGCGGGCGCGCCGGTGCTCGTGAGTGTCGCCGCGATTTTTTCGCCGACATGCCCGGATTTGCCGACGCCGACGACCACGATCTTGTTGCGATTTTCGAGAGCGCGTTGCAGCAACCCGACGGCGCGCACGAACGATTCATCGACGCGCGCGAGCAGCCGCTGAATTTCATTCAGCTCGATCTGGATTACGCGCTTGGCTTTTTCGACAAAATCCACGCGCTCAATCTGCAATCTGCAATCCGCAATCTGCAATCCCAATCACTCCTCTTCCTGCCGCTTGAACTCCTCCATCAGCGCCGCGAGTTCGCCCAGCGCCTTCTCCGCATCGGGTCCTTCAGCCCGCAAAATCATCATCGCGCCGCAGTCGAGATTCGCGCTGAGCACGTCGAGAATGCTCGCCGCCGAATACTGCTCGCCGTCCTTGTGAATGTGGATTTCGCTCCTGAATTTGCGCGCGCACCGCACGAACTCGGCAGCGGGCCGCGCGTGCAAGCCGAGTTTGTTGAGAACGGTGAGCTGAATTTCCATCGATGCGCAATCACGATAGGAGAACTTTTTTGCGCTTCAACCATTTCGTTTTTCGACCGGTATTGAGCGTGTTCCCGTCCGAAGCAGCATGCTGATGCGATGATTGTTTGGAGGGAAAAATGAAAAAAACGCTGCTCATCATCGCAATCTCCGCTGCTGCGGGCACGGCATTCGCGCAGGAATTTTCCGCGCCGTTGCGCCGCGGTCCGGAAGTGACGAAGCCGCCCTACAGCTACCGCATTTTCCGCGAAGGCGGCATTCAGCGCGCCGCGCGCATGGGCAATGTCGCGCAGGCGATTAATCCATTTGCGCCGCGCGAATACGGCACCGGCGCCGAGTTTGTGGAGTATCGCGGCGAAGATCCGTTTTTCAGGCCGCGCGATGCGAGCCGCAACCATCCGATTGCGCTGCGGCTTTTCGCGTTTGAGTTTTAAAATTCCCTCCGCCACGACTGCCGGCCCGCGGCCCAGTCGTGGTTTTTGTTGCGGCGACGCGCGATTTTCAAAATGCTGACGCGGCTTGCAAACGCATCCGCCCGTTGCCGTCCAATACTGCGCCACATTTCTGAAACCGGAAATGCTGCACGTTTACCGGCAGATCACCGGGTTGCGGAATTTTAGCCCGGTCGTTTTCGCGCAAAAACGCGAGAACGTCGCGCAGTTCCCATTCGACGATGTTATCGTCATTCCGAAAAATCCGCTGCGGGAGCTGCGGCGATTTTGGGCAAAAAAAATACGCAACGCGCCGCTGCAAATTTCGCGCAGTGAAACGGCGCGGATTTGCGCGGAATTACGCGGCGTTAACGCGGCGTTGATGCATATTTATTTCGGGCATATCGGCGTGCTTTTGCTGCCGCTGATCGAATTGCAGCCGGTGCCGATCGTTGTTTCGTTTCACGGCGCGGACGCGATGGTCGATATGGACAAGCCGCGTCATCGCGCCGCGATGCAGCGAATGCTCGCGCGCATTACTCTCGCGCTCGTGCGCTCGCATTCGCTTGCCGATCGCCTCGTCGATCTGGGCTGCGCGCGCGAAAAAATTCGCATTCATCGCACCGGAATTCCGCTCGAGCAGTTGCCATTCGCGCAGCGAACTCCGGCCGAAAATGGCGCGTGGAAATTTCTGCAAGCATGCCGCCTCATTTCTAAAAAAGGTTTGCGCGTGAGCCTGCGCGCGTTTGCGGAATTCGCGAAAAAATTTCCCGCGGCGACATTCACGATCGCGGGCGAAGGGCCGATGCTTGATCAGCTCAAAATGTTCACGCAGGAACTCGGCATCCCTGAAAAAGTTCACTTCGCAGGCTTCGTGTCTCAACAGCAATTGCGCGAACTCTTTTATGCATCACACTTTTTTCTGCATCCGAGCGAGCTTGGTCGCGACGGCAACCAGGAAGGAGTCCCGAACTCGATGCTGGAAGCAATGGCGACCGGCCTGCCTCCGCTCGCGACGACGCACGGCGGAATTCCCGAAGCCGTCGAAAACGGCGTAAGCGGTGTGCTCGTGGACGAGCGCGATGACGAAGCGCTCGCGCGAGCCATGCTCGAACTCGCCGGCAACTCCAACGCTTACCGCACAATGAGCTCCGCTGCTGCGCAAGCGGTCGCGGAAAAATTCGAAATGCACGCGCAGATTCGCGCGCTGGAAAATTTCTACAACGAAGCGTTGCTTTCCTGATTGTCGAGCATCGTGCGAATTTTGTGCGCGAGCTCTTTTGGAGCGAATGGCTTTCGCAGAAAATCGACGCCGCCGGCGAGTGCGCCGATGTCGTCCAGTTCGTTGTTTGGATAACCAGAGACAAACAAGATTTTCGCCTCCGGCTGCGACGCGCGAATCCAAAACGCGAGGTCTTTGCCGCTCATCTGCGGCATCACGACATCGGTGATGACCATGTCGAGTTTCTCGTCCGCATGTGTTTGCATCAGGTTAAACGCTTCTTCGCCATTCGCCGCCTCGTGCAGGCGATAGCCCAGCGCACGCAGCACCCACATCGTCAGCTTTCGCACGAGCGGATCGTCCTCGACGACGAGGATCGTTTCCGTTCCGCCTGGCAGCTCGCCGAACTCGAGTTCGTCCGCGACTTCCTCCTGTTCTTCCGCGGTGCGTGGCAGGTAAATCGTGAACGTCGCGCCGCGTCCTAGCTCGCTGTCGACCGCGATGTGGCCGCTGCTTTGGCTGACGATTCCGTAGCAGGTCGCGAGGCCGAGACCGGTGCCGTGACCAACCGGTTTTGTCGTAAAAAACGGCTCGAAAATGTGCGCCTTCACACTCTCGCTCATGCCGATGCCGGTGTCGCTCATCGCGATCGTGATGTAATCCCCGGGTTTCATTCCCGGCACACGCTCGGCGTCCTTTTCAGTCGCGGTAAAATTCGCGGTGCGGATGGTCAGCGTGCCGCCGTGCAGCATCGCGTCGCGCGCATTCACCGACATGTTCATTAACACATTTTCGATCTGGCTGATGTCCGCTCGAACCTGCCCGAGCTCCGGATCCAGCTCCGTCACGAGCTCGATATCTTCACCAATGATGCGACGCAACATCTTTTCAACGCCTTCAAGCACAGTGTTTAAATTAAAGATTTTCGGCTGGAGCACCTGCTGCCGGCTGAAAGCGAGCAATTGATTCGTCAAAGCAGCCGCGCGATCCGCGGCTTTGCCGACCTCCTCGGCATTTTCACGGCGCGGATCGCCGTGCGGCAGCGACTCGAGCATCATCGAGTTGTAGCCGCTGATGACGGTCAACAGGTTGTTAAAATCATGCGCGACGCCACCGGCGAGCCTGCCGAATGCGTCCATTTTTTGCGCCTGCAGATATTGCTGCTCGAGGCGTTTTCGGTCGCTGATGTCTTCGACAACGGTGATGAAGTAGTTCGGGTTTCCTTCGTCGTCGCGTAGCAAACGTGCGGTGACGTGCCCCCACACCGTCGACCCGTCCTTGCTCAAGTAACGTTTTTCGCCCGACCAGCTCTCCATTTCACCTTTGAGCATCGCGTGCATCTGCGGCGGCCCGAGATCGATATCGTCCGGATGCGTGACATCGTGAAACCGCTTTTGCTGCAACTCTTCGCGCGAGTAACCGAGCATGTCGCAAAAACGTTGGTTGACGCGAATGTAATAACCGTCAAGGGCGACGTGTGCGATGCCGACCGCGGCCTGCTCGAATGTGCCGCGAAAGCGTTCCTGGCTTTCGCGCAGCGCATCCTCGGCCTGTTTGCGCGCGGTGACATCGCGGAGAATCCAAAAAAACTGCGTGATCGCACCGGCGGAATCTCGCACCGGCGCGATGTGCCATTCCATCCAGAATTCCGAACCATCACGCCGGTAATGTATCGCCTCGCCGTCGAAATGTTCGTCGTGCGAAAGAGCCTCCTGCATTTTCGCAATCACATCGCGCGCCGTTTTGTTGCCTTGCAGCAGACGCGGCGAAAAACCGAGCACTTGGTGTCCGGAGTAGCCGGTGAGCTTGGTGAACGCTTCGTTAACGAACAGAATACGCGGACCGGGCAGCCGCAGATTTGCGTCGGTCACAATGATCGATTCGCGCGTTTGCTCGATCGCGGAATTGAGCAGGCGCAAAGCCGATGTCGCGCGGTTACGCTCGAGCGCGCTGGCGAGCACGTTGCTGATCGTTTGCAAAAACTCCGCGTCGCGTTCGCTAAAATTGCGGCGCTGCTTTGAAAATGCGGTCATGACGCCGAGCTGGCGGTCGTGCATGGAGATCGGTGTCGCCAGGCCGCTGACCATTTCCATTTTGCTTAAAAACGAATTTTTGTCGAAACGCGCATCGGTCGCGAGATCGAGAACGAACGTCGGTTTTCTTTGCAGCGCGGTGTAGCCTCCGACAAGACGAGGCGAGACGGCGAAAACCTGGCGCGTGAATGAACTTGCAGCTGGAAAAACAGAGCGAGCTACAAACGCGTCACTGTTGTAACACAACTCCAAAACGGCGCAGTGATCGACTTTCAGCACATCGGCTGCTAGCGCCGTTGCTTCATCCAGCAGCTTGTCGAGATCGGATTCCTCGAGCGCACGTTGCGAAATTTTTGCAATGGCTTCGTGCCGGCGCTCGCGTTGCATCAATTCTTGTTCCGCCCGTTCGCGCTCAATCACACGGCTAAGCTGCGTGCCGACGTAAAGCATCACATCAAGCAAACGCTGGTCGTGTTCGCGGTATTCGTTCGAGTAAAATTCGAGCACGGCGAGCACTTGTTTTCCCGACGAAGCGGGCAGCGCGATGCCCGACTGAATGCCGAGTTTTTCGGCGATTTCGTGCCGGCGGAAGTCTTCGGTTTGCGCGAGCGATTCGATCCAGATTGGCGCATTTTTCGCGAGAACGTGGCCGGGCAACCCATAACCTGAGCCGAAGGGGAGAGCCTCGGTTGCTTCAACGAATTCGCGGTGCTCGTCCGAATTTCGCAAATACCAGATGCCGGTCGAGGTCAGCGCGTCCGAGGAGGGGTCGAACAAATACGCGTGGCCGATTTGAAAACCGGCATACGCGCAAATCAAATCAACGCCGGCCTGCAGTGCATCATCGAGCGTCGCCGCTTCATTCGCGGCTGCGGCGATGACTTGCTGCAACTGCAAAAGATTCGTGCGTTGCCGCGCCGTTTCCTGCATGCGCTCGCGCTCCTTGCGCTCGGCGTTTTCGAGCAGAGCGCGGTGCGCGAGGATATCGAGCCGCGCGAGCTGGTTTTTCAAAAGACATTCCGTCACGCCTTCGCGGAAAAGCTGCAGCGCCGCTTCCTCGGAGAGCGAATCCGCCACAATGACGATCGGCACATCCGGACAAATCTCATTGCGCAACGCGAGCGATGCCGCGCCGTTAAAATCAGGCGTGTCGTGATCGCACAAAAGCAAATCGAACGCGCCGGCGCAGAGCGCGTGTCGAAGCGCTTCGCCGCTCTCCGCGATTTGCACGGTGAGGCCGGCATAGGCACTCAATGCGCTTTCTAAAAGCGCAGCGGTCTCGGGATTATTTTCCAGAATTAGGGCACGCACGTTTGGGGAACGCCGGATTTAAAAATTACATAAAGCCCGCGTTACGGCGAGAAAATGACGCATCTTCAATGCCCGCCGAAGAACTTTCGGAACGAGCGCAAAATGTTTCCTGGCACGCTTTCGATCTCACGCTGCGGCGAAACCGGCGAAGCCGGCTCGCCGCGCCAGGGGCCTTCCATTTCGGGCGCGGGATATTTTTGCGACGACGCCGCGTTCATCGTGTCGATCCAGACTGGCAACGCGAGCGTCGCGCCGTAACCGCGCGGCACGATCGTTTGCGGACGATCGAGCCCGACCCAGACGCCGCACGTCAGCGATTTTGTGTAACCGACGAACCACGCGTCCTTATAATCGTTCGTCGTTCCCGTTTTGCCCGCAGCGGGGCGATTCCAGCCGAGCGAACGGGCGGTCGCCGCGGTGCCGCGCTGGAGCACTTGTTCCAAAAGCGATGTCACGAGCGAAGTCGTGCCCGGCTCGAGTGCAGGCGCACTCACATGTGCTGCGCGATAAAGCACGTTGCCGTCGGCGTCGTCGATGCGTTCGATGACGTAAGGCTGTATTCGCGTGCCGCTGTTTGGAAAAACGGTGTAAGCCGCGGTGAGGTCCTTCAGCGTCGCGTCGAATGAGCCTATGTAAATCGCCGGCGTTTGCGGAATTTTCCCGAGTCCGACCGCAGCAGCAGTGCGTGTAACATTGTCTAATCCCGCGAAATCGCCGACGCGCGCCGTCATTGTATTGCGAGACATGATCAATCCTTCCGCTGCGGGCAGTGGTCCGCGATAAGTGCCGTCGGAATTTTCCGGGCTCCAGTTCGATGCGGCGCGCAGTTCGCCCGGATGTATGCGGTCATCGTCAATCATCACATCCGGCCGCAGCCCGCGCGCGAACGCCGTTGCGTAAACAAACGGCTTGAATGTCGAGCCGACCTGGCGCTTCGACAATAGCGCGCGATTGAAGCGGCTCTCGGCGTAATCGCGTCCACCGACGAGCGCCCGGATTCCGCCGGTGCGATTGTCGATCGCGACAAGCGCGCCTTGCAAATACGGCGTCGATTCCGTCGCGGAATCGGGCGCGAACTCCGCACGCCGCGGATGCGAATAGCCGGGCCGTTGCTCGATCTTGCGCAATTCATTTTCCACCGCGGACTGCCCGGCTTTTTGCAGCGTTGGATCGATCGTTGTGAAAATTTTCAGCCCGCCTTCTTCGAGTTGCTCATCGTCGAGAAGCATGTCCAAATCGCGCCGCACCGCGTCCATTGCGTAATTTTCCTGCGGCGCAGTCGAGCGCTTGTGCGCGAGTGCGAGCTTTGATTTTTTCGTCGCGTCGGCTAACGGGGGCTTCATCATTTTTAACTCGACCATGCGAGCGAGCACGAGGTCGCGCTGCGCGAGCGCGACGCGCAAATGACTGAACGGCGAATAGCGATATGGACTGCGAATCAGCGCGACGAGTGTCGCCGCTTCGTTGAGATTTAAATCGACCGCGTGTTTGCCGAAATATGTCTGGCTCGCCGTCTCCACGCCATAAACGCCCATGCCGAAATAAATGCGGTTGATGTAAGCCTCGATGATTTGCCGCTTCGTGAAGTTTTGCTCTATACGAATCGCGAGAAACGCCTCGAGCAATTTACGGTTGATGCTGCGTGTGTGGCGGCCGCCGAGAAAAGTATTGAGCGCAAGCTGCTGCGTCAGCGTGCTGCCGCCCTGCCGGATGTGACCATGCGTGATGTTGCTGACGAGCGCGCGCAAAATGCCGATCGGGTCGATGCCGTGATGGCTGTAAAAACGCGAATCTTCACGCGCGATGAGCGCTTTTTGGAAATCCTGTGACACCTGGTTGAGCGGCACTACTACGCGATTTTCGCCCGCGAGCCGGCTGTAATATTTGCCGTCCATGTCGAACACCGTCGAGCGCTCCGGAATGTTCTCCACCTGCTTCAAATCGAACGTCGAAGCCCAAATTCCATAGATTAAACAAACAACAAACGCCGCGAAAAGCGCCAGCAGCGCAAACCTCAGCTTCCAGTTTGCTTTCGATTTTTTCGTCGGTGATTTTTTAGCCACAGGAAGAATGTAGAATGGAGAATCGTGCGCTCGTGTAGCACGAATTTAATTCATCATTTTTCATTCATAATTCTTAATCTCATCGTGCGCATCGATATCCTCACGTTGTTTCCGAAAATCTGCGAAGGCGCGCTCGGCGAAAGCATGATGAAACGTGCGCAGGAAAAAGGCCTCGCGACGATCCGCGTTCATAATTTGCGCGACTGGGCACAAGGCAAACATCTCACGACCGACGATGCGCCTTATGGCGGCGGCCAGGGCATGGTGATGAAATGTGAACCGATTTTTGCAGCGGTGGAGGAACTGCGCGGGCCGGCGACAAAAGTCGTGTTGATGTCGCCCGGTGGCCGCCGTTTCGAGCAAAAAATCGCGGCGCAATTCTCAACTGCGGAGCATCTCATCATCCTTTGTGGACACTACGAAGGCATCGACCAGCGCGTCATCGATCATCTCGCGGACGATGAAATTTCCATTGGCGATTACGTGCTGACGAATGGCGCAATCGCCGCGCTCGTTTTCGTCGATGCCGTCGTGCGGCTTATTCCATGCGTGCTCGGCGACGAATGCTCCGCAGCCGATGATTCCTTTGCGAAAGGTCTGCTCGAATTTCCGCAATACACGCGTCCCGTAGAGTTTCGCGGATGGCGCGTGCCGGATATTTTGCTTTCGGGCAATCACGGCGAAATCGCGAAGTGGCGCGAGCAAAAAGCGATCGAGAAAACGAAGCGCGTTCGTCCCGATATGCTGGAGCAATAACAGATGGATTTGGCTGCATTCCGAAATCCGCCAGCAGCGTATCGCCCGATGCCGTTGTGGGTGTGGAATGGCGAAATGACCGAGGCGCGAATCACAGAAATGCTCGAGCAATTTGCGGAGCAAGGCATGGGCGGCGTCTTTGTTCACCCGCGTCCCGGGCTTATCACCGAGTATCTATCCGAGCGGTGGTTTGAGCTATGGAGCTTTGCGTTAAGCGAGTGCAAAAGACTAGGTCTGGAGTGCAATATCTATGACGAGAATAGCTATCCAGCCGGCTTTGCAGGAGGTCATGTCTCTGCCAGGCTGCCACACGCCGCATCGCAATTCGTCGAAGCGGTTTTTCATAAAGAAGCACCAGCTCGCTTTGAAGGCCAGCTACTCAAAGCCTATCAAATCGAAGGTGAAAGGCTCATAGAGTTAAGCCCAGCCAGACTTCATGAAGCTTTAGCTTCCAATCCCGTTCTAACTTTAGCTCTGCGCCGCGCGTCCGGCAGCCCATGGACAGCATGGTTTCCGATGGTGGATACAACACGCCCCGAAGTGGCGCGTGAGTTTATCGCGACTACTTACGAGGCTTACGCGAGTCGATTCCGAAATGATTTTGAAAAAGCGATCACCTCGATTTTTTGTGACGAACCTTTAGTTGCTACATCGAGTGCATATTCGCGCAGCATTGGCCTGCCATTGTCATGGCCCTTTCTAGCTAAGTTTCGCAACGAGCATGGGTATGACCTATTGGACAAGCTCGCCGATCTGTTTGTAGATCAGGAAAACGCGACAGCTACTCGCTTCGACTACTACAAAACTCTTCAGCGATTGTGGACGCATCATTTTCTCAAGCCGCTCCACGAATGGTGCGCTCAAGCAGGCCTGCGGCTTTCCGGTCACTTCATGGAACAGGAATGGCCTTACCCATATCTTAGTCCGTCGTGCATGGACGCCTATCGCTGGATGCAAATGCCGGGTGTGGATATGCTCGCTCCGCAAATTGATTTTGAAAGCGCAGTCGCCAGCGGGCATTACGTCATGTCGTTTCGCGAACTCAATAGTGCAGCGAATCAACTGGGTTTAACTCGCCGGCTTTGTGAAAGCCATGGAGTTGGCGGCTACGAAGCCACCTTTGAAGAATTCAAGCGCGCATCGGACTGGCTAATGGTGCATGGCGTTAACTTCATTAGCCAGCATCTGAGCTATGAGACGATTTCCGGCGCCAGGAAATATGATCATCCACAAACCTTCAGCGATCATAGTGCATGGTGGAAGAGCTATCGTTTACATGCCGATCACGTAGCAAGGCTTTCGTTCCTTTTGTCGCAAGGTGCGCAGCGCAATCGCGTGCTGGTGCTTCACTCGACTACATCCGGATGGATTCACGCCAATCCTGCCCGCGAGTCTTCAGAATGCAAAGTCTCAGTGCCCGCGACTGTATTTAGCGGCGACAACAAGCTTGAAGCTTTACGTGATAGCGAGGCACAACTTGTGCAATGGCTCGCCGGGCATCAAGTGGATTTCGATCTGGGCGACGAGTTGTTAATGGAAGACTCTGGCAAAGCTAATAACGGTAGACTAAGCATTGGTAATTGCAGCTATTCAGTCCTGATCATTCCTAACGGCATGGAAAACTGGTGTGATAGCACTTTAAATCTAGTCGAGAATTATCTTACGACTGGCGGTATCCTACTATTGCTTCGTGAACCGCCTGAGTTTGTAAATGGCATACGTGACGAGCGAGCGCGGGTATTAGCCGGTAAGTTCCGCGACCAATGGCAGTGTGTCGCTTCTTTCGAAGAGTTGCAACAAAAACTGGATGAGCTGGTGCCGCCGCTTATCACCGCTCACAAAGGGGGACACCTTCCTTCCACGGTTGGACATCACATGCGCATTTTGGACGAAGACGAAGTATTGCACTTCGTCGTAAACCACAGCTCTTCGTCCGTGTTGTTCGAGTTATCCATTTCTGGAGACGATGTCTATGAGTTGGAGACGATAACAGGCGCGACACTAAGACCGGACTTTCGGCGCAACGGGACAGAAATCGTAATTCCATTGAAGTTACCTACTGCCGGGCACACGGTATTATTGGTAAGCAAAACATCGTATCCTGCAAAGAAGCGAGCGAAGCTTCGCGGAGATAGAGCTATAGCAATTTCCAGTTTTGAACGTATTGAGAGGACTTCGCCGAATGTGCTTGGTTTGGACTTTTGCGATCTCACGCTCTCTGATTCGATGCGTCGGGGTCTGTATGTAACGCACGCAAATAGACTCTGCTGGCAGGCGCACGGTTTTGATCGCGATATATGGGATCGTGCGGTGCAGTTTCGGCGCAACTACTTTGACTTTCAATTCAGTGCAAACTCAGGATTTAGAGTCGACTATCATTTTGAGATAGCTCAACTGCCGGTTGGCGGAGTAGAGTTAGCCATTGAAAGACCTGAACTTTACCGTGTGGAAGTAAATGGCCGGCTTATATCCTTTGAAAATGCGCATCGATGGTTCGATGAAACAATCCGTGCCGTTAAAATCGGGGAGTTTCTACACGCCGGACGAAATACTGTCTCGCTGACAGCCAGTCCTTTTCATGTCCTTTGCGAGATTGATCGCATTTATTTACTAGGTGATTTTGCAATCGAGCCAGCTTCACCGGGATTTCGCATTACTTCACCTGTTCCGCTAAAGATCGGCGACTGGACCAAACAAGGACTGGCTCAATACCCAGGCAGCATACTCTACACGGCGCGTATTACTCTCGATGAAACTACAACGCAGTTTGCAATCGAGACGCCGGAATGGGCTGGTTCAGTGATTGCAGTTACACTTAACGAAGAACCAGCCGGCGACATCGCTTTTCCGCCTTATCGATTGCAGATTGAAAAAGAGTTAGCGGCAGGCACTCACGAGTTAACTCTCGAAGTGATCGGCACGCCGAAAAATCTGCTTGGCCCGCATTTTTGCAAGCAGCCGCGCGGTCAGCGCTGGACCGGACCAAATGCTTGGGAGACTTATCCCGACGCTCCCGCCGATGGCGCGGATTACGAAATCCTGCCTTACGGTTTGCTCGCTCCCGCGAAATTTACCTATTAAAATCGGGCCGGCGGGATTCGAACCCACGACGGCAAGAACCAAATGCTCATCCTTTCCGATATTGGAATGGATAAAACAAGCTCTTGGTTAACCAAATTGAGTAATATCTATCCAAACGCTTTTCCCAATATCTGGTTTGACAAGCTTTTTAGACGCCGCAATGGAAAGTTTGTCATATCCAAGAACATTATCCTCAAAATGGAGTCGCTGCGTTTTCGTCCATTACTGTTGTCACACGTTGAAGATAGCTCAAGCCAACCAACCAAATTCGCGTCTGTGCCACGCTGAGGCATAGTTACATTAAGCCCTTTTAAGGCGCAGTAACAATAACCCTGTAAAAACGCCTTGAAAGGATAGCTCCTCCGAAATGAATGGCTTGCACCACACCTCCTGTGCCGTCGATTCCGTCCTGCACCGTAGTCCATACTCGCAGGTCGTCGGAAGTCTCGAGGCGATAGTGCCAGCCGGTAATCGTGAGAAAACTAACCAACACATCATGGCCGTTAATTACTATCGGACCAGTTCTAAAAAGACTTGCACTGTCGTTCGGGTCGGTGCCCGCGATTCGCTCCTGGACATTAGTCATTCCATCACCATCAGGATCAGCGGAATCGGCAGCAGCACCTGTGTTGGTTGTCACTCCGAAGTGCGAATACCTCCAATTCTCAGCTGAACTGTAAGTTGTCGCACCAACAATCAAAGAGTCGGCGCTATTACCAACAGAGTTAAGACTGTCAAGTTCGTAATAGTAGCTTCTTCCCGGCAGCGTCGTCGTGTCGACGTAGTTGGTCGATGTAACGACTGCGATCTGCGCGAAAGGACCGGAGTTTATATCTGCGCGTTTTACGATGTAGCCCATAGCACCGCCTATTGCATTCCATGAAAGGGCAATCTGACTGGAAGAGGGAGATACAACTGCAGCGAGACCTGTAGGCGTAGGGGGCACCGCTCCAGTAATTCGAACAAAATCGAGAAACACAGTCCTATCAGATGAGGCAGTGCCTGCGAAACTCACGATTTGCGTAGTGGCTGAAGCGGTAAAGCTCGCTGTGTAATCGGTGTAGGTTGTCGGCTCGTTGGCGAAGGTGCCTATCGTAGTTCCACCGACCTTAACGCTCCAGGATTGCGCGCCATTGAAACCCGACGTAGCGCGGTTCGCTGCCGAGAAGGTAATGGTATAAACGGCGCCGGGCGCAAAACCGTTCAATGTCTGAGAGATGGTGCCTGTCTTCTGCAAGAATGCCACCTGCACGCCCTGCGGTGCATTGGCATTGCTCGATGTAAAAATGCTTCCATTGCTGGTAACACCCGAACCGTTTCCTGCTGCTCCGCTAAATGTCCACGAGCTTCCGGCGGGATTATAGATGAAACTAGAGGTAGCCGGGGCTTCGAATCCAAAATTCGGAATGTTGATGCTAATTGCATTCGGGGCGGCGCTCGCTTCGTATGAGTCGCTCTCACCTGTGGCATCCACGCCTGATATGACGTAGTAATAGGTAACACCGTTACTCACTGCATTATCGATGTATGTTGTGCCTGTGACTCCCGCGGCAACAGTAGCGTAAGGCCCGCCACTGGTGAGCGACCGCTTCACTTTGTAACTGCTCGCGCTGGATGCGGCTTGCCACGTCAGGGAAACCTTTGCATTGTCGGGTGTCGCTGTTACTCCGAATGGCATGTTGGCCGGTGCTGCGATCATCCGCACGTTATCGATGAAAACCGTCGTGTCTCCGGAATTCAAGTTAGTCCCGGCAAATGAGAGCGTGTGACTGGCCGCAGTTGCTCTAAAGGCGGTGGAAAAAGTGGAATAGGTAGTCCCGGCGGCGCCAGGCGCATAGCTGGCAATGGCATTTCCATCAATGCGAACGTCCCATGACTGTCCGCCGTTATAGCTCGAAGTCGCACGGTTCGCTGCTGAAAAGAGCACGGCATAAACTGTCCCGGGCGTCAGTCCGGTTATAGCCTGACTAATGCTGCCTGTCTTTTGGAGAAAGGCTACCTGCACACCTTCGGGAGCACTAGGATTGCTCGCCGTGAAACCGCTTCCATCGCGTGACACGCCAGAGCCATTTCCCGATGATCCGCTAAAAGTCCACGCGTTGCCGGATGGGTTATAGATGAAGGTGCTCGTAACCGGCGTCTCGAATCCGTCATTCAGCACGAAGCGCGGCTGGGCGACGACTTCTTTTGAATTATCGCTTTCCCGCGTCGCGTCCACGGCGGATACGACATAGTAGTAATCTGTGCCGCTTGTGAGATTAGTGTCGGTGTAGCTCGTTCCGGTTACACCAGACACAATCGTCGTGTAAGGGCCGCCGGATGTCTGCGAGCGCTTGACGTTATAACCTGTAGCGTCCTGAATAGTAGTCCAGGTAAGCGTGGCGCTCGTTCTGCCGGCAGTCACGCCAAGGCTTGGCGGAGCAAGGAGCGGCGCGGCGCTTGTAAATACGTATGTTCCAGAGCCCACGAGGAACTGCGCGCGGCTGTTCTCCCTTTGCAAAAGCTGCACACCGTTCGCAGTCTGGGCGGGCGCGCCACTTTCATAAACGGTAGTCCCGGCGTTCGCCGGCACATAGACAACCGCAGTAGTGTTGACCGGCACTTCAACCTGCAAAGCGATGTTTTGCCCTGAAATGCTCCAACTCGTGGCGAGGCGTCCAAACACAGTTTCCTGCGAGCAGGTTGCGGAAGTCAAACCTCCGTAACCAATGAGCGGAGCAATGAGCGATTGTTTATAGCCTGGCTGCAAAGCTTGAATGCCGCCGATGTTCCCAAACATCCAATCGGCAACCGCGCCATAAGCATAGTGATTAAATGAGTTCATGCTGGCGTCGCCGAATGTTCCGTCGGGCTGGATCGAGTTCCATCGTTCCCAATTTGTAGTCGCTCCCATCGAAATCGGGAAACCCCACGATGGATAGTCCTGATTGAGCAGGAGACGAAATGCGAGGTCGTTACGGCCAATGCCGGTTAGCGATGGCAACAGCCAAGGCGTGCCGAGGAAACCAGTCTGGAGATGATAGTTATCGGCGGCGACCTTTTCTACAAATCGTGCTGCGGTCTGATCGCGTTGCGCCGCGTCGGCGATCATGTTCATACCGAGCGCCAAGTCGTAGGCGCACTGAGTGCCTTGGTAAATGGAACCATCCACGCTGCGGTAAGCCGACACAAAAGCACTATGAATCTGAGGCACCAATGCCGCCCATTGCGCAGACTGATCGGACTCACCCATCGCCGCAGCCATCTCGGACATCATCCGCGTGTCCTCGGCAAAATAAGCAGTAGCGATTACCTTGTGCTCTTCGAGCCGATTCCAGTTAGCTTCAAGACTCAGCCAGTCGCCGGAGAACCAACTGCTGCGGCCTTGTTCGAGCAAATCGCCATCGGCGGTGGCGCTGTTGTAGACAAAGCTGTAGAATGCTTTCATTGCGGTCCAGTTTTGGCGGATGATTTGCTCGTCGCCGGTAGCTTTCCAAACCGAGTATGGAACTGTAATAAAGCAGTCCGCCCAACCTACACCCGTGTCATCGAACTGAGTTCCCGGCTGGGGCACAACCGCCGGAATATTTCCGTTAGCCTTCTGCGTATCGCGCACGTCGGCCATCCATTTCATCAAAAAGGCGCGCGTGTCCTTGTAGCGTGCCGCCGCGGGCGCAAAGACGCTGATATCGCCCGTCCAGCCAAGCCGCTCGTCGCGCGCTGGAGTATCGGTCGGGATGGAGAGAAAGTTACTACGCTGTCCCCACCGGGTATTACTCACCAGCTGGTTGAGCATCGAATTGGAAGTTTGGAGATCGCCGATCTCGGTAAGATCGGATGAAATCACGATTCCCTGCACGTCTGCGGCGACCGGCGGAGTTGGCGTTCCGGTAATTTCGACATAACGAAACCCGTGCTGTGTAAATTTCGGCTGATAAGTAACAGTGCCGCTCGTAGCGAAAGTATAAGTGTCGGTAGCCTTCGCACCGCGAAGGTTCGCAGTGTATAGCTGGCCTGTCTGGCTGCCGGTCCGGTAAATCTCCTCGCCGTGTCGAATGGTGATGGTTTGGCCGGCGGTCCCGCTAAGCCGGACCTTTATGACGCCGACCATGTTCTGGCCAAGATCGTAGATGAAAGTTCCGGGTAAGATTTGGGTGCGGCTTTTCGCGGTCAACACAGTTACCTGCCGCACGGGTTCGTCAGGTTGCGGCACAAGCCGTGACGAAACATTCGTAACGGTTGTTACGGCGAGCCAGCCTGAAGCATCAAAGGCCGTGGTGTTCCAGCCAGAGTGCTCCAGATTTGCATTATAGGTTTCACCGTCCTGAAGGTCGGCAGCGACATAGGGGCCGCTTCCGGCCTTCCAGCTCGAGTTAGTCGCAAACCAATCCGTAGAACCATCCGCATAGGTGACTTTGATTTTTGCGATAAATGCGAGCTGGGTTCCATACTGGTTTGTCCAGTCGAGACCTACCTTGCCGCGAAACCATCCATCGGCCAACGCCGCTCCGATGACGTTGGTTCCGGTTTGCACCAGATTCGTGATATCGTAGGTTTGAGACTGAATCCGTGCGTTGTAGTTCGTCCAACCTGGCGCGAGGAATTGGTCGCCCGCTTTTTGGCCATTGATGGATACCTCGTAGAGACCCTGAGCCGACGCATAGACGCGGGCGGAGGCGACTGCGGCTCGAGCCACGAACTGGCCCCGCAGCAGTGGAAGAGAAGCGGTGCCACTGCTACTGGGTCGGGTGATCCAATCCGCCCCTGTCCAATCGGACACTGTAAGCAAGCCTGTCTCGAACCAGGCAGGGCTGCTCCAGTCACTTGTGTATCCTGTCGTATCCCAAATTCTAACCTGCCAATAGTAGCGCGTAGCGGGCTGAAGCTGAACGCTCGAGGGCAGCGAGACGGCAACCTGTCGCGCGGATTGAATCAGTCCTGAGTCCCAGACATCCTGAAGACCGGCGTTTGTGCCGACACGCACTTGATAGGCCTGCTGCTGTGTGCCACGAGCATCGGAAGTAGCGCTCCACCCGAAAGAAATATCCAAGGCCGAAATGCCGAGCGGATTGACCCGGCCATTGATGGTTACCTTTTTAACGGCAAGCGAAGATGCTCCAAAGACCTGGACAGAAAGCAGGAGGTGAAAAGTTAAAGTAATACATAAGATCGCCAAAGCGCGCGAGTATTGACTCCGCACCGAAAAAGCAGAGCAAGTGCGAAGGATCATAGTTGCTGCGGGCGAATGTTTTCTTGAATTTGGTTTATCTGAAAAATGGTGCCGCCGCGGTGCTCCCCCGAACACCGCGGCGGCTTTGATTTTCCGCGTCCCGTAGCCGATCCCCATCGGCATCGCGGAAAATCCGATAAGTTGTAATTCGTTGCTTTGGAC
>Ga0070741_10000468_pt1 | contig 147396 bp, 124 predicted proteins | sample Coa_R1_4_FD_66440 | JGI IMG/M metagenome (GOLD analysis project Ga0070741, IMG submission 66440) | Surface soil microbial communities from Centralia Pennsylvania, which are recovering from an underground coalmine fire - Coalmine... | ecosystem: Environmental > Terrestrial > Soil >... | reverse complement strand
ACGGCGAATTGCGCATCGACCGCTACTGGGACTTGCCCCACGCTCCTGAAGAGCGTCCCCGCGGTACCGACTATTACGTTAAGACCTATCGTGACCTGCTGGAGCAGGCAGTCAGTAGCCATCTGATGAGCGACGTTCCGCTCGGCGTGTTCCTAAGCGGTGGCCTCGACTCGAGCGCTGTCGCCGCCCTGATGACCAGGATTCGCCGCGAGCCTATCGAAAGCTTCTCTGTCGGATACGCTGAGCAGAGTTACAGCGAACTCCCGTACGCTCGAACCGTCGCACAACACTTGAATTCGAAGCACCATGAAGTAGTCGTAAGTAGCGATGACTTTTTCGACGCGTTGCCCAAGCTCATCTGGCACGAAGATGAGCCTATCGTCTGGCCATCGAGTGTCTCCTTATATTTCGTGGCGCGACTCGCCCGCGAAAGAGTCAAGGTAGTACTGACCGGCGAAGGTAGTGATGAGACGCTCGCAGGATACACACGCTATGCGTTTACGTTGAGAAACGCAGCCATGGATCATGTTTATCGATCCCTGGTGCCCAAGGGTCTCCGCGCCAGCATTCGAAAGGGCCTCGCCCATTCCAATCTGATCAACGCTACCGCGCGCCGTAAGCTGAGCCACACTTTTCTCGCGCGCGACGGCGAAGCGTGGTCATCGTTCTACTTCGATAACTTCCTGTCGGCATTCAGCGAATCCGAGCAGGCCGAACTGCTCACGCAAGAATTTCTGCGCGAGACGCCGATTAGTTCCGCGTACGACAACGTGCTGAACGCGTGGGAGAGTTCCTCCGGAGCGATGCTCCGTCGACTGCTCTACACCGACCTGAAAACTTACCTCGTCGAATTACTCATGAAGCAGGACAACATGAGCATGGCCGCATCGATCGAGAGTCGTGTTCCGTTTCTAGATCATGTGCTCGTTGAATTCGCGACGGCGATCCCACACGAAGTCCAGATTAAAGGTCTTGCAGGCAAAACAATCCTGAAAAAAGCGATGGAGGATCTATTGCCTCACTCGATCATCTATCGGCCCAAGCTCGGATTTCCGACTCCCTGGAGCGGATGGCTCGCCGGGCCTCGACTGGACAGCATTCGCGACCTCGTTCTTGAGCCCCGCAGTCTGAATCGCGGCTACTTCCGCCGCGATGCCATTGAAAAGCTGTTCGATGAACACCGCGCCAAACACCGCGATAATTACGATCGTATCTGGCGTCTGTTGAACCTGGAACTTTGGCACCGGGTGTGCCTGGAAGGCGAACCGCGTGGCGAAAGCGACCGGGAACTGCGGATGGTGTCAACGCACTAGACTACGGACTCCTCGACACGGTTGGCTGACGTCGTCAATTCCTCGCGCTGTGACGGGCTAAGATGGTGGTACACACGCAGCCATTGTTCCCGCACCGCTGTCCACGTGTATTTGCGCGATTCCTCGTAAGCGGCGCGTGCTATGCGTGTCGCCAGTGCGGGATCGCGGAGCAACCGGATCACATTCGACGCGAGACCTTTCGCATCTCCGACCGGCGAAAGCATCCCGGTTCGCTCATTCTCCACCAGGTAGGGCATGGACTCCGGACAAGTGGTCACAACCGGCGTTCCCGCGCCAAAAGCCTCGATGATTGAGACCGGCATATTATCGAGCCACGAAGCATTAACGAATATGTCTGCCTGCTCGTAGTACCGGCCAATGTTCTGTCGAGTAGCTATCCCGCAGAAATTCACATTCGCAACTTTAAGATCCTCTGCCAACTTGCGAACCTCCGGCTCAAGCGGTCCGCCTCCCACCAGGTCGAGCACAGCATTCGGGTACACCTTCTTCACCTCAGCGAACGCCCGCACCACGACGTCGACACTGTAATAGGCCGAAAAACCGCGCGTGCACACCAAGTGCGGGCGCAGCGGATTCCGCTCCCGAAAGTGAAATTGTGATAGGTCGACCAGGTTCGGCACAACAACCGCTTCTAACCCGAACTCACGGAAAACATCCACCAGGTAACCGGATGGAACCACTATCTGGTCCGTGCGAGCCAGGACATACTTTCCCGACCGAAAACGCCGAAGATGATCACGGGCTTCGCCACTTCGATAGTTAATCAGCGACTTCTTGCCGCGTAGCCGCGCAAACAACCAGGCCGGAGCCGGCGCAAGCAGGAACGACCAATACGAAGCCGAAAATATATGAGCTACATCGATGTCCTTAAGCCCGCGCCATAGATGGAGAAAGTAGATCGGCTCGCGGAGCAGTGTTCGGAGGCCGGGTATCTTTTCCGCCCAGGCGAATAAACGTGGGAGAGGCGGGTCCACGGGGATAAAAGAAACTTCCACCGCAGGGTCGTCCTTCCAGAGCCGCAGCAACAGGTCTGCCTGGACAGCTTGCCCTCCCACATAACGAAGGCTCGGCGCCACGATTGCTACTTTCAGGCGCTTCACAATGCCTCCCGGGCCGACCACACGCCACGTGCTCGTTTCACGCCCTTCCTCGCGAGTAGATGCTGGTAGAGCTCCTCGTACCGGCTTCGTACTTGCTCCAACCGAAAATTATCCTGCACAAATTCTCGTGCCGCACGGCCCAAGCGCTCCCGCATCGGGTTCGCCGACAGCAAACCGACAACCGCGTCGGCAAACGCCTTTTCATCTCCGGCCCGAATTAGTGCGCCACGTTCTTTGCTCACCAGTTCCGAATTTCCCCCAGCGTCATACGCCACTACCGGCAACCCCGCAGCCATCGCCTCCAGGATTACGTTGGACAAGCTCTCCGAGTCCGAGGTTAGAACTGCAACATCCATCGACGCCAATACGTCAGGAATATCGCGGCGGTCCCCCAGGAAAACCACCGACGCCCTGATCCCGAGCTGTTCCGATTCCTTCTCCAGATCTGGTCGGAGTGGGCCGTCGCCCGCAAGCACGAATTCAACGTCCGGCACCCGACTCTTGATATCGGCCGCGATCCTCAAGAAACCAGAATGATTCTTGTACCGCGCGTTCATTCGCGCAACCATTCCCACGCGCAAGCGACCAGGTATTCGGGGCAGCGCTGGCGAACCTGCGGCAAAGGCTTCTCCCGGCAAAGCATTACCGATCACGAAGAGCTTTTCCTGTTGCAGACCAGTTGCCGCGAGACGATCGGCCGCAGCGCGCGAATTACATACGATCGCATCACACCACCTTAACGTTACAGCCTGCGCGCGAAACTGTGCCGGCGTTTGCAAATCGCCAAGTTGACGATGGCTTCCGATTACCACCGGGACCCGCGCCAGCCGTGCCGCGGGAATTAAGGTGAGGTCAGTATAGAAATCGAATGCATGGGCAATATCAACTCGTTCTTTGCGGAGATGTCTCGCCAGCCGGATGCGGGTGCGCATGGCTCGCCACCCGAACAAGCTTCCTCCGAGTCGAAATTCCGGCACATCGTGAAATTCGTTCTCGAAGGTTCCTCGCCTGGCAATGCATCCCAGGTGCACTTGGAATTGTTCTGGTCGAAGATTTCGTGCAAGTACGGCGAACTGGCGTTCGGACCCGCCGGTCTCGAACGTATTCGTCATCAAGAAGAGACTGATTCGCTGATCCGGGGATTGGGCCTCGGCAGGTGGCGACAACTCACTCTCCCGCCGGCGCTGAGGCTAGCGCTGCCGCCGCGCTCGGGGCGCGTCGCCGCGAATCGGCTACTACCGGCAGTGACAACAACCCCGGCTGTTGGATGTATTTCTCGAGGAAGTTACGATGCCAGAGTTCGAACATCAACAAACGCCAAAGCCTCCCGGTCACGCTCTTCGCACGGTGCTGGTAGTCGGCCATGAGCCGCCGTATTCCGTCAGCGACAAAGTATCCGCGATTCAGCGAACGAGGCTCCAGCAGAATCATGATCATGTCTTTCAACTCATTCCTCATCCAATGCTCAAGCGGCAGCGCGAAACCTTGTTTTTCGCGATACAGAACTTCCTTGGGAACCCCAACGCGCTCTGCCAGTTTCCGCAAAATGTACTTCTGCTGTTTTCCTTTCAATTTCCAGCTTGCAGGCAGTGTCGCTGCCCACTCGACGATTTCCTGATCAAGAATGGGAACGCGCACCTCAAGAGAAGTTAACATGCTCATCCGATCGACTTTCGTCAGAATGTCGGCAACCATGTACGTCTTGGTATCGACATACAAAATCTCGCTAACGGGATCTTTGGCGGGCGCTTTCGCGAAGTATCGCCGCAGCACGTTGGCCGGGTCGTCACCGCGCCGAAGGACCTGCCTGAAGTCGTCGGAAAGCAGCGGTGCGTCGCGCTCAAACGCGGGCACAAACGACAAACCGTCGATATATCGTTCCTGAGACGGCAAAGCAATGTTGTAGCTGAACTTACGGCCGTGCAGGCTCTTGGGCAATCGTGGAAACACCTGGTCGCGGTAGAGTTTGCGTGCCCACCCAGGAACGTGTTCGAAGATGCGGCGATTGGCGTGAATGCGGTAACGGTCGTACCCTGCGAAAATTTCGTCTCCACCGTCGCCAGAAAGCGCGACCGTCACATGCCGCCGCGCCAATTGCGACACGTAGTACGTGGGAAGCATGGACGAGTCTCCGAATGGCTCCTCCAATGAGCTCGTCAGGTGTTCGACGGTTTCGACTACGTCGGGTTCCAGCATCAACTCGTGATGCTCAGTGCCAAACTTGGTTGCGACGATCCGTGCATAATGCGCTTCATTGAAATCGTCTTCCTTAAATCCAATGGAAAACGTCTTGACCGGCCCCGCACTGGCACGCGCCATGAGCGCAACGATCGTCGACGAGTCGGTCCCACCGCTGAGGAACGCGCCCAATGGCACATCGGAAATTAAACGGATGCGCGTCGCCTCGAACAACCGCCGTTCAAGCTCCTCGAGACATTCCTCCTCACTGGCCGGATGAAGAGTTCCATACTCTGGCACATCCCAGTAAGCACGTACCCGGACCTCTCCTTTTTCAAACTCCAGCAAGTGCCCTGGCGGCAGCTTTTGAATTCCGGTGAAAGCGGTGATGGGATCAGGAACATACCCGTAATACAGGTATTCCAGCAGGCCCTGGGCATTCACTTCTGCCAATTCCGGAGCAGCCGTCAAAATCGACTTGATCTCTGAACCGAAAAACAAGCGTCCCTTGTGGAGCGCATAGTGCATCGGCTTTTTGCCAAGTCGATCGCGCGCGATCAACAGCTTCTGCTTACGCTCATCGTAGAGGGCGAACCCGAACATCCCACGCAGCTTGTGAACACAATCGGGTCCCATGTCTTCATACAGGTGCACAATCATTTCCGTATCGCTGTGGGTAGCGAATCGGTGTCCGCGTGCCTCCAGTTCCGGACGCAGTTCGGGAAAGTTATAGATTTCGCCATTGAAGACGATCCAAATGGTCCCATCTTCGTTGCTGATCGGCTGATTGCCCCCGGCAAGGTCGATGATGCTCAGGCGGCGCATGCCAAGGCCGACGCCATCCTTCACGCGGATACCTTCATCGTCGGGGCCTCGGTAGACGATCGCCTGGCACATCCGGTGGATCGTCTCGCGATCAACTCCTCCCCGCTCCGAATTGACTATGCCTGCAATGCCGCACATCCGGGTTACCCTTTCTGCAATACTTGGGACTCTGCGCCTGCCGTAACCTCAAGGGGCGAGTCCGTGCACACACGTTTTAGACGATAGTCCCGGAACTCACCCGGGTTGCCCTCCCTGCCGTCGCAGGCAGCCAGGATAATATTCGTCATCTCTCTAGCCGAAACAAAATGGAGAATCTCTCGTCTCTCCTCCGCGCCTTCCACCAATTCCTGCAAGAAGCGCTTCATGGGCTCACCGAGAACAACGTCGTCTTGGGTCGGGTCCATGCTATGGCAATGTACCTTTATGAAGATCCAATCGGCACGCCCAATCACGGCAATGCCTGCCTTCTTCCAATTCTTCAGCCGACGTAGCGTTGCTGGGTTCCGTCCCGTCAGGGAACTGTTTTCAATCCCCACCCAACGTGCACTAGTGAAATCGAGCATGAGTGGACCTTGGATCATCAAAGGAAAGGTTTGCGGAGCACGTCCGCGACGCAAATCTCGACCCCGGCGATGCGGCGCCTTAATGTTGAGAGGCAGCGCGCACTCGTAAAGAGAATTGATCTTTCCGATCTGGGCACGATCGAAACGCGCGGCGGGCAGAGTCAGATCGGCGTAGCAGCCCGTCTCGGCCAATATCTGCATCTCTGAATTCACGCCGCACACGTGATTTCCAGCCGAATTCGCAAGCCCGAAGTTGCCATGAACAAAAGCATAGCGGGGCAGTCCCACACCATCCATGTACGACAAACAACGATGTTGCAAAGCGAGAGCATCGCGGAATTCGGTCAACTGCCTGCGTGTGTTCTCGGCATTATCGTGACTGTGGTGAAGATGAATCTCCACTTCGCCGTATCCGCGCCAGCAATGTTCCGCAAGCCGTTCAATTAAGGTACGGTCATACTGCTCTGCCGGATAGAAGTACGTATGCGCGAACGGACGTCCTTCGTGATCACGCCAAGCGTCGGCAACCCGGGGATACTCCCGGCACCATCGCTCGAGTCTGCGCTCCTGCTCGGCGAACGGGGCGCGTGCCTGTCCGTCGTGGGGAACAATCGACGGCTCAAAGTGATCCGCCAAGGCGATCATCAAGTGGACGCGGTCCCCAGGCACACGGCGAACCACACGTTGCCACGCGTAGGTTGGCAACCATCGCGCCCCATAAGAGATCATGCGGGACAGGTTCATAATTTCTACAAAACTGTGTACAACGGTTCACCGCTGCCGGGTGCGATCCTCACCGTCAGAAAGCCACGGCGATTGCAGCCTCGGCCCTGTGCGAGAAGGTTCGAGTTCCCGGGTGACGTGCACCTCACGCAGGCGCCACGACTGATTGGCCGTGGTTGCTGGTAAATCCACCTGTTCGTGAGACTTTGCAATCGCCAAGAGTGCAGACGTATAAGCCACCGCAAAATACGGAAAGTACTGATACGCCTCGGGCGCAAATGACGCTCCGACGATGAAACCCACAAGCGAACTGTGCAGGGCTCCGGCAAAGAGCTTCATTTCCGCGCTTGTCCCCTGAAATCGCTTGAACTTCCTGATATTCCCGAATCCTCGGAGGAAGAACAAAGCGTAGAGAATGAGAACCGGTATCCCTCCCTCAGCGCCGATCTGGAGATACGTCACGTGAACTTCTCGCCAGTATCCTGAGTAGCTCGGAAAATTACGTACCCCGATCCCGAATAGCGGATAAGTCCCCATAACTTTGAACGACAGGATAATGAGTGCTTTTCGTTCTTCGTACGATCCGTAAGCTTGCTTCTCCAGTCCTGTGTGATACTCACCCGAAATCGCGAAGAATCGGTTGACCAGCTTATCGCCCTCCGTCGCGAACAGGATAACCACGACGAGCGTGGTTGCCAGGATGAGGTGGAACCTTTTCCCCCGCACGCCGAAGTGCCACAGCATTACCGCACCAGCGACGAGCAGAGTAATGAATCCGCCGCGCGACGCCGTCATAAACAGCGACACGACCATCATCAACATCGCTATGCCCCACACCGACTTGCGGAAACCGCCGCGTGCAGTTAGCAGGAATGCGCAACAGAACGGCAGCGACAGCACAATCGCGAAAGCCAGATCGTTGGGGTTGCTGTAAATTCCTCCCAGAATCCCTTCCAGCCGCGCGTGGCCGCGACTTTTGAGAATCGAGACGACCGCGATCACCGCCACCGAGCCAGCCTGAATAAAAATAATGCGCCGAAGCTTTTCAAAGTTCGTGACTAGAAATAGAGTCAACACCCAGGCAATGCTTACCTTGGCAAAATCGAGTGTCCGCGAAAGCGCGCCGCCTTTCCAGACGGGAGAAAGCGCCCCCGAGATGAAAAGCAAAACGATAATCGCCAACAGGTAAAAGGCTTCCTTGGGAAGCGGTCCCGATGCCTTCTTCAACTTCTGAAAACTGAAAGCCAAGCCCAGAAAAGCAGCGATGCCCGCAATCTTTGCGAGCGGAATATACGCGAGTCCCGGAATCCAGTCCTCCGGGCGTGCGCAGTAAACAAGGTAAAAAGCGCAGAGCCAGAAAAACGCCGTACGCCCTGTCTCGGTCGTGTTGGCGGGCTGACGAATTGCCGGAGTTGCCGTCAATGTACTCACTGCAGGATCCCTCGATCGAACGCCGGCACAAGCAAATCTGCGATCAACTGTGTCGCGTAATTGGGCTGGTTCGGGTTCATCACTCTCTAGCTTCTTTACTTGTATGCCTCGGCAATGAGATTTCCCTCTGTTATGCCAAGTACTCCCGCCGTGAAGCGTTCCACTTTCCTGATTACGGGAATATTGTTGAACGTGGGCATTGCGCGGGTGATCGTCACATCCACTTTCCGGAAGCCCAGCACCCCACACAATTCCGTGATCACCTCTGCAGTGTTCGCCCTATAGTGTGTCGGATAAATATCTTCTTCTTTACGCTTTGCAATGACATTTCCTGCCAGCCAAAGCTTTGCGGCTCTCGGTAGCACGCGGGCGATACGAACAAAATAGCTGCGTGCACTCGGCGTGCGGAACAGGAACACTCCTCCTGGACGCAAAACGCGAAACACCTCCGAGAACGCTACCCCGGGGTACTTGAGATGCTCGACCACAACATTGGCGGTCACTATGTCGAAACTTTCGTCAGCAAAAGGAAGTCTTTCTACCGATCCGACTACTTTCTTTCGGATACTCCGATGCCGGGCTACGGCTTGGGTGTCCGGATCAAGACCCGTAACATTGGCGCGACTGACCAGTCCTTCTTCTCGCTTCTGTTCCCACGGCCAGTCGAAGTGCCATCCACAGCCAACGTCCAGCCACTCTGGCTGCTTCTTCATGTCAATATGCCGGCTCACCACGTCTACAAAGTAGTCGTGCGGATGCATCTTCACGTCCGCATTGCGGATGAGACCGCGGAACCCTCGATTCCCCTCGGTAGTCACAACCTGGACCACCGATTCGGTGCTGATCTCATCTGTAGGCGCGTCCATGATTCTCGTCATACCGCAACAACCGGCAGTGAAGACACCCGGCTCCGGTCCCCACAAGCTACCCTCGCGAGTACTTCCCCAAATCGAATACCAATAGCGGACCAGTCATGCCCGGCCGCAGAGTCAGCCGCAGCGCGTTCTAATGCACGCCGCTTCTCGCCGTCGGTTAATAGTGCGCAGACCGCGTCTCCAAATTCAGTGCCCGTGTCCGCCAGAATGAGGTCCTTCCCGTGACACACATCAAGGCCCTCGGCCCCGACCGTCGTCGAGACGACGGCTTTGCCGGCGGCCATGGCTTCGTAGATCTTGATGCGAGTGCCTCCTCCGATTCGCAAAGGAACTACGACAACCGCGGCCTGGTGCAAATGCTCCAGAACTGATGGCACCGACCCAGTCACTTCGACGCTGTCCGACTTCAGCTTTTGCACCCGGGCGTTGGGGTTCCTCCCCACAATCCGCAGCCGGGCCTGAGGAACTCTGGCCTGCACCGACGGCCAAATGTCTCGACAAAAATATTCCATGGCGTCGACGTTTGGCTCCCAATCCATCGCCCCCACGAACATCACAATTGGCTCAGGATCGTGTCCTCCCTTTTTCGGATGAAAGCTCTGCAAGTCGACTCCCGTCGGGACCACGGTTATGCGGCGTCTGTCGGTCCAGGTACTCATTAAGTCAGCATCGTGATCGGAGACCGCAATCACGTGATGGAAATTCCTGACTGCTGCCTCCTCATACGACCGCATTTTCTTGAATTCGGTTTTGTAAACAGCACGCTTGACCGGGTTCGACTCGGTTTCCGAGTGCCGTCTCCAGATTTCGCTCTCCACGTTGTGCTGGAACAACACCGTTGGCACGGCTACATCGGAAGGAATATTGACGGCGGCGTCCAGGAAATCACAAACCGCGACATCGAAGCTGCGTTGCTTATATGCTGCCTCCAGGAATCGCCGAACCTCTGCCGACGCGAACCTCCCTACGGCATATGGCGTGTGATCAAAAGTGCTTGCAACGTAGTCAATAGCTCCAGCAAGGCTTCTCACAGCTTTTTTGCCGGTACATATAGCGACAGCTCCGGGGAAATGCTTCTGCAACTCTTCTTCGTATACTCGATCTGGCTCACCTTCGTAGTACGACAGAAAAACCAACTCGTACTGTCCCCCAAGACGCCGTGCAATGTGATAGGACCGGATGTCACCACCGCTACTGACGGGAAGCAGCTTGTTCGCCTTAATCCAAAGGATCTTCACCGGACTTCACCTGCCTGCAAGGGCATCTCGGGTTTAGAGGAAACCCATTCGACATTCCTGCCGACTACCCAGTTTAAGAACGCCACAGCGGCCGCCAAGTTCAGCATCACGAACGTCCGTGCTGCGTCAGCTGCTCGTCCCAGCAAACCACTTTTAAAAATGTGAAGAGTCCCTATCCCGCTCAGGAGATAAAACAACACCTGAGCCACAAGCGCCGTTCTGAAAAAGCTGCCGGACAACAGAAGCGAGGATATAAAAATCGTTCCGAGCGCCAACGGCAGGAGGAGCCGCAGCAGCTTATGGCTGACAAACTCAAAGCGAATTGGATTCTTTGTGCTGAGTAGCCACGGAGCTAGCTGCAACAACTGATAATTGCCGCTGAGCGTCCTGACTTTTCGGCTGAACTCCCGTTTGTCGCCGAGGTTAGGAGCGTCCCACGCACGCGCGCGATCGTCGAACACAACGCGCGCACCCTGCCGCACTACGTGCATAGGCAGATACACATCATCCAGAATCGTTCCTGGAGGAACCGTGACCAGCAGGTTGCGCCGCACGGCATAAATGGCACCTGTCGCCCCAACCACGGATCCCGATGCCGATTCCAGTTGTCTGACCTTCTTTTCGATTGCCCAGTAAAGACCAGTTCCTTTCTTGGATTCGCCTCCTGAGCGATCACCCAGCATCAACTCGCCACTGGCGCAGCCAACGGATGAGTCCGCGAAGTTTTGGCAGAGTAGTCGAAGCGCATCCGGCTCAATTTCCTGGCGGGCGTCGGTGAACAGAATTACCTCGCCTTTGCTTCCCAGGATGCCGTCATTTAGACCGGCTGCCTTGCCGCGCGATTGACCAACGAAGATAGCTTGGAACCGAGGGTCGCTTTGCGAGCGCTCGCGGAGAATTTGGTCGGTCGAATCATTCGACCCATCTGACACGATCGTGAAATCCAGAAGCTCTTTCGGGTAATCCAGCAAAGCCAGGTTGTCCAGTTTTCGCGGAAGGACTTTCTCTTCATTCCGCACAACCATCACGACGGAGACATTCGGAAAGCAGCTGTCCCGTTCAATCGGCAATGCACGCATTCTGCTTCGAAGCCATAGCCACGCCAGGTAGCCGAATTGCGTGTATGCAACGACCAATACACTCAACCAGAAGGCCCATTTCATTGCGCGCCCCTGGCCAGGATGATGGTCTTGATGGTCTGGAACATGATGAGAAAATCGAGTCCGAAGGAGATATTCTTGATGTAGAAAAGATCGTATTGCAGCTTTTCCTTCGCGTCCTCGACGGTGTTTCCGTACTTATATCGAACTTGCGCCCAGCCGGTAATTCCTGGACGCACTACGTGGCGGACCGGGTAATACGGAATCTCTTTCGTAAGCCACTCGACAAATTCCGGACGCTCCGGGCGCGGACCTACGAAGGCCATGTCGCCCCTTAATACGCACCAAAGCTGCGGAATCTCGTCTAAGCGGCTCGCCCTGAGGAATTTGCCGACCCTTGTAATGCGCGGATCATCTAGTCCGGCCCAGACCGCACCTGTCACCGCTTCGGCGTCCTGCCGCATGGTTCTGAACTTATAAACATGAAATGGAACGTTATTAATTCCAACTCGCTTTTGCTTATAGAGCACTGGCCCTTTGGAATCCAGCTTGATGATGAGGGCTACAAACGGAATCACCGGCAATAGAATGATCAGGCAAGTGAACGCGATGAGTGTGGAGAGGATCCGGCGCAACAACATGAATCCTGCGCTGAACCGGAATCCTTCCGCGAAGATCAGCCAACTAGGGTAGAGATTGTCTACTTCGATCCTACCCGACATTTTCTCCAGCCAAGAAGTTGCGTCCTCGACCTTGATTCCCTCTAGACGCAGTGCCAGCAATTCGCGCACGGGCAGAGCGCCTCGCCGGTCCGGCATTGCCACAATGACTCGATGCACGTCATGACGGGCGATAGCAATCAGGTGCTCGGCAACGTCTTCCCGAGTGGGAACCCCTTGCAGGTCGCCCGTCCAGCCAACCACATGGAAGCCGAGCTCCTTTCGTTGCCGCAAGCCCTGAACCACCCGTTGGGCGCGCTCTCCGGTTCCGAGGATGAAAACGCGCTCCCTCAGATAGGGCTGCTGCGCCAACCAGGTATAGGCGGTTCTCCACCCAAGCAGTGCAAGGGTGAGAATAATCAGGCCGATCAGAAAGGCCCCGCCCAGCATCATGCGCGGGAAAAGATAGCCGATCCCTGCCAACAGGAACGCCAGCAGGCCAGGGATCAACAGTAGCCGGTAATACAGTTCGCCTTTTTCGTTAAACCGGGCCGGGTCGTACAAATCGAACCAGTGCGAACAAACCAGAACAATGCCCGTCAGCACGAGAATCTTGACATATCCGCCCTCGTAATTCAGGGCGATGTAGCTGTCCTCGCGCAGTTGGACCAGCGTACCCAACAGAAAGGATGTCCAGACAATCAGCGCTTCACCGGCCAGCAGAATCAACGTGCGGACCGGATAATACACATTGAATAGCCGGATCACTCTTTTCCTCTAGTTCTTTGCAGGTTCGGTCTGTCCGTAGCCGTAGTAATAGCTGGTGTAACGGAGGGAGTCTTCGTCTATGCCGTTCAGGACCACGCCTACCAATTGCTTGTCGCGGAATTCCAGTCGAGCTTTGCGCGCCGCGTCGAACGGTGTAACCGTGGAACGCACCACCAGCAACACCCCATCGCAGAAATTCGCGAGCAACGAAGAATCCGATACCGGCACCGCAGGCGGAGAATCGATGATGATCCAGTCGAACATCGCCTCCAGCCGGCTGAGCAGCAGCTTAAGGCGACCGTTGGCCACGAGTTCCGCTGGAGTCTTTACCACCGAACCCGCAGGGATGAAGAACAGATTCTCCATTGGGCCGCGTTGTACAACAGAAAACTCGTCGACTTGCCCCATCAGATAATCCGCCAGGCCCAGCTGACAGGGTGCGCCGAGACACTCGTGTAGCTTCGGACCACGCAAGTCCGCATCAATCAGAAGTACTCTTCGGCCGTGCTGTTTGACCATGACCTGCGCCAGGTTCGCTGCGACGAAAGACTTTCCCTCGCGTGGGAGCGCGCTGCTGATCAGCAGCTTTTTCAACGGCATCTTCTCGCGCATCTGGTACAGGCGCGAGCGAAGCGTCCGGAATTCCTCCATCCCAGGCGCATGTTCCTGCTGCTGGAAGAAGAGCATGGTGCGAGGGTCCGGCTGCCAACTGGCAGGCGTGCTACGTGCGAGCAGCGTCTCAAACGTGAACTGCGGTGCATAGTGCGGAGCTGCCGCCGACGTTCCGGGCATCCCGGACGAGTTCGGCGCCACCGGCATCTCCCCAAGGGGCTGAGCGTCCAGCGGAACGCCTTGACCACTGGCGCGTTCTTGTTCAGCTTTCTTGAGTGCTTCGTGGATTCGGCTCATAACTTCCTTTCCTTGGGGGCTTCTTGTTCGGACTGACGCAAGCGATCAGCCAGCGTGGCTAAAGTCTTCAATGCCTCAAGCAAATCAAAATTCTGGGTTGTGGATGCCGTGGCTTCTGCTTTTCCGCTGCCATTTCCATTTCCGTTGCTGTTGGCCGCGCCGTTCTCGTTCATGTCGAAATCGCGAGCAACCGCGTCCACAACCTCAGGAGAAATGGTCGGCTGTTGGTCCACAAACGCACTGACGAGCGCGTGTTCGCATATCAGGTTAATGACCCGAGGAATTCCTCCCGCGTAGCGATGAATTGCATCCATCGCTCCCGGAGTAAAAATCGTTCGCCCATTACACCCCGCGATCCGCAACCTCTGCACGATGTAGGCATGCGTCTCGTCCAGCGTTAATGGATGCGTCTTGGCCCTCAAAGTCAATCTTTGCCGCAATTGGCGGAGATGTGGTTGCCGCAGCTTCTGCTCCAGTTCCGGTTGGCCTACCAGCACGATCTGCAGCAACTTCTCGGTGAATGTCTCCAGATTCGTGAGAAGCCGAATCTCTTCCAGGACTTCATCGGAGAGGTTCTGCGCTTCGTCGACGATCAGAACTGCCGTTTCGCCTGCCCGGTACCGGTCCAACAACCAGTTGTAGAGCCGTAGCAGAATCTGGCTCTTGGAACGGGAGTCGCAGGTGACGCCGAAGTCCGCCATCATGTAGTCCAGGAACTGAGGAACATTCAGGCGCGAATTGAACACAAAAGCAGTCGCGACTTGCTGTAGCCGTAACCACTCCAGCAACTTGTTAATCAGAGTGGTCTTGCCTGTGCCGACTTCCCCGGTGAGGAGCACGAATCCCTTCCTGCTCTGAATGCCATAGGTCAGGCAGGCCAACGCCTCTTCCGTGTGCCGCGTGAGAAACAGATAGCGCGGGTCCGGGTTGACGTTAAACGGGTTCGCGCGCAGTCCGAAAAATTCTTTGTACATGACTCTTTCTCTAAACCTCTACTGTTTCCTTACGGCCGTTCGTAGCACGACTTGTCTCTGGGTATTTCTCGCCATTGCTGCTCTGAGTTTCGCCCACCCACGGCACCGCCACCAACATCGGCAGTTCCAGTGCGGCCTGAACGTCGAGTTCGTTGCGGATCGACTTATCGCGGAACTCGAGCATGAAAGCCAGCGCAAGTCCGATAGCCAGGCCGCCACCGAATCCACCGGCCGCAAACAGCAAGCGATTGGGGAAGCTTGGCGAAGTCGGGAAACTTGCAGGATTCAGCAAGCGGAACTGCTCGCCCTGTTGCTGGCGCTCCATGTCAGTCGCCATCTCCGATTGGCTCTTTTTGGCAAGTAAGTCGTCGTAAAACTTCTGTGCGGAGTCGTAATCGCGCGTCAGCTGTTTGTACTGCTCCTCGACGGCTGGGCTCAATGCCACGCGTCCCTGATACAGCTTGATCTGCTCCTGCAGCTTCTTCTGGTCAGAACTTCCCTGTGTGATCGTGTCCTGATACTGATGAATCTGCACTCGCAACTGGCGGATCTCGGGGGGTTCGCTCGCGAGTGGTTTCGCCGAATTGGGATCCGGCTTGGCCGTGTTCACCTGGTCTAACTGCTTTTGGACCTGGGCGACATCTGCTTTGGCCTTGATCACATCGGGATGATCCTCGGTGTAACGAGCGCGCAACTGAACCAGCTGCGCCTGCAGTGCTGCCAGTTGCTGTTCAAGCGCTTGCGGGCTGCTACTCGTACTGCTTGAGGCCTGGTAATTCGCTACCTGCTGCGCCAGCATGGACTCCGCGTACGCCTTATCCTGCTGGGCCCGGTTAATGGTTTGAGTTACCGCATCCAGTTGCGAGTTCAGCCCCATCAGGATCTTGAGGTTGCTGTCAGAGTTGTCCGGCAACTGCCCCACGTATTGCCTCTTGAAAGCAGCGAGCTTTGCATCTTGCTGGTCCAGGTTCCGCTTGGCTTCGTCCAATTGGCCGGAAAGAAATTCTGTTGTCCCTTGCGCCACCTGCTCGCGTGATTTGAGGTTCTCCTCCAACAGCATTGAGGTGATCTGGCTGCAGATCTCCTGCGCCTGCCGCGGCCGAGGAGCCGTGCAGTTCACGGTGAATCCAGGAATATCGTTTCCACCCGGCTTCTTTTTGCTGTTTGGCACTGTGGTGGGTGCCATAGGATCGATCTCGATGTTGCTCCGGATATCATCAATCGCGTTGTCGACGTCGCCGCCCTTCGCCAATCCCAGGCGCTCCACAACCGGCTGCAGCCGGCTTCGGCTCAGGACTTGCTGTTCCAGCGACGTTATGCGCTGCATCAGGTCTTGTGAAACGATGGGCATCACAAAACCCTCGGGCACCTTCTGCCCTTCCACCAGCACCGACGCCGTAGACGTGTACTTGGCGGAGAGCAGAAAAGAAACACCGAAGCCCACCGCGGGCGCCAGTAGCGCTGGGATCATAATCAGCCACAGGCGTCGCCGTAACATTCCCAGGTAATCGTCGATAGTTAACTCTCGGTTCGTCATCATCGGAACTTGTCCAATCCTGGTGCCCCGCAAGAGCACCCTGTCTGTTTAATCAATCCTAATCGGCTGTGGACGCCACGTAATGCCTATCCCCATCAGGTGGCGGTCGCTCGCGAGATCGCAGGTCGTGGAACTCACGCATGTACCACCTGTACGCAGCGCGTTGAACTGGTAGGTAACAAATCCGTTCAAGGTACGTGTGAAAGTTCGCGCTAATCGCGCTCCCGCAAATCCGTAGTTATAGGAGTTCGCATTCAAGCCCAGTGTGCTCAACTGTGTCCTGTGATTATGGGAATATCCCGTGTTGATCATCAGTTCCCAGCGGCGCGACAGAGGGCGGTTCGCGGACACGTGTACAAGATCGCTAGTCGCGCCAGCAAAGAACCCCGAGCCAGGATTCTCCACTCGCTCGTACATCAGCGCGAGCGCTGTTTTCGGGAAACGGTAACGCAGCGACGCCATACCGCTAGCCGAGATTCTGTTTGCGGAGAACGGTGTCGGCGGCACACCTGTGGAACTGTGAATCTGGACGATCTGAGGACCGGCTCCAATCTTCAGGTCCATTCGTCCTGAAATCTGGTGGCCATACATGAAATGTATGACATTGCTGTTGAAGTTTCCACCACCGCCCTGTGGAAACGTGAATCGCTGAAATCCATATACCAGCGCGATGCTATTTCGCCGGTTTAATGCATAGTTGTATCCCGCCTGTGCGGAAATCTGACGGCTGTCGATCAAACCTGTATTGGCGTGCGTGAAGTGAGCCAGACCATAGCCACCGGCGAGCGTGATCGACGTGCGCGGTGTCAGAGAGTTCTGAACATCAATGATGGCTCGGTCGGTGATTCTCGGGGCCACACCTAACGCACCGAATTGCCCAGTGCCAAAAAAGTTCGTTCCGCCGCCACCGCCGAAACCGCCGAGTCCGGTACCGCTCCCGCCCCCGGGAACACCTCCCATCCCCAGAGAGCCTCCAAATCCGCCCCCGAAGAATCCTTCCGGCAAGTAGCTGAAGTTGTTTCGAATTTGCATCAGGCCAGTCCGCCACATGATGGCCTGATCAAAATTAAGTGAATGTACCTGCGAGTTGGGCACCTGGTGGGGCCCGCTGTACAAAACTCCGCCCCCGCTGTAATCCAGCAACGTCTGGTAACGCCTCCAATACCTTTGCAATGCGAAGTTGCCGAGCAAGTGCGTGTCTCCGGAAAACGTACCGGTTCCGGTGATCCGTGCGTTGCCCGGATTTGAATCTGCCAATTCGCTGATCATGAACCCGGGAGAAAAGAAACTGCGGGTCGCGAAATGAGGCTCCAGCGACGGCTCATCCAGGCTCGACAAAGGAGGAAATTGCGCGACTTGGGGAGTCGGCGCCTCCTGGCCGAAAGCACCGGCGGGTGGCGTCGAGGTTTGTTGTTGCCCGCTGTCGGTGGATGTCTGCCCAGCGTCCGACTGCGCCCAAACCGTTGTCATCGATAGCACCAGGATGATTGCAAGCGTGATGTGTTGGGGTGCCTTCATCAATCTTCCTTACGGGACAACAATGGTGTCACCGGGTTTGAGAACTATGTTTTGCTTTATGTCTTCGCCCTTGATGACTTGCTTATAGTTGAATGGCAATTTCAATTGCTTCCCGTTCTCAGTTCGCAACACATAGATACCTTTTGTATTCGCAAACTGGGTGAACCCCGCACTTGCTATAGCCTGTAGTACCGTCATGTCTGGCGTCAGCGGCATAGCGCCGGTGTGAGTGACTTCGCCCAATACATAAATTTTTTGGCTGTTCATCCCTGTAACGACTACGGTTACGCGCGGATCGGCCAGGTACTTCTTGAGCTGTTGCGTAATCGAGTCAGCCAGTTTGGAAGGTGTCAAACCGGCGGCCTGAACGTCATTGAGCAATGGCATGGAAATCTTGCCATCCGATCGGACAGGAACTGTCTCTGTGAGATCTGGCTCTTTCCACACACTAACGTGGAGCGTGTCTTCCGGGCCGATCACGTAAGATGCCGGAACCGAAGATGCCGGTAACCCGGATTGGTCGGCGGTCGCCGGGTTTTTGTCAGAGTTGTCTTTCCCATCTCTGCTAGGTGCTTGGCCAAACACCTGGAGAGCCAAGCCCATAACCACTATTACCAGTAAAATTCTTCTCATTCTCCTCATCCCCTCCACTAGGAAGCTCCCATCTCCCCGTATCCGATCTGCTTAAGCTTATAAAGCAGGGCCTTGTAGCTGATCTGTAACTCCTCCGCCGCCCGCCGACGGTTCCAACGAGTACGCGTTAACACGCGCAAAATCAGTTCTTTCTCCGCTTCGCGCGAAGCTGCCTTGGCAGCTTCCTTCAATGAGACTCTCTCCTTGCCATTGCTCTTCTCTGCCCGAGCCAGCAGGGAGCGCAGGCCCCCCATCGCCAAAGCATCATCCCCCAAAGCCACGATAGCCTTGGTGACATCGGCCAGTTCCGGCAAATTCCCCGGCCAGCCGTATTCCTGGAAGAATTGACGGGTCTCCGCCCGCAAATGCGGAACGGGGCGTCGGAACTCGGCCGCATGTTTTGCCAGATAACGATCCACCAACTGCGGTATGTCCTCTTTTCGTTGACGCAATGGGGGTATTCGCAGACTCACTGCACTGATGCGGTAATAGACGTCTTCTCGAAATCGGCCGGCTCGAACCTCAGCCTCCAAGTCGCATGCTGTGCCGCAGATAATCCGAACCTTTGCTTCCGGAGAACCACCGTTGACCGACAGCGGGGGTGACAACCGATCAAGGAGCGCTCTTTGCGAGGCATTCGAAAGCTGTGAGATTTCGTCCAGGAAAACTGTTGCCGATACAAAAGCCTCAGTCGCATCCGCAGTGAAACCGGCCGCCGTCATGATCTGAAATTCCTCGGCCCCTCGCGCTGAAAGCGCATGAATATGGTGTGCAGCGATACGTTTTCCGCAACCCGGCTCTCCAATCAGCAAGACCGGCACGCTGCTGTGCGCTAACTCACGAATGATGCGTCCGACATTCTGTATCGCTGGGCTAACGCCCTGCATGAGCCAATGGTCGTTGCCGTTTACCGGCACACTCCCATTGCTCGGCAAAATGTCGGGAAATTCCTGTTCCATTAGTTAGCCTTCCGGGATTGGGGAGGAATGCAACTGTGCCGGACGGAATCTGGGTAATTGAAGTAGCAAGGAACTTGCCAATATTGCCCTTTCGGGGTCTTTTGCGGTGATTCCGTAGTCGTCATTGTTTCCAACAACTTAGACCACACCAGCAACTGCCCCGACATCCCTGTGGCGTTGAGCTAGAGTACTCTGCATCAGTACAAAAGGGAAATGTTTTGCCCTATTGTCGGTAATACCACCTGGGTTACGCTCGCTCGGCGGAGCCTACGCTGTCGATTGTGTCTTTTTGAATCAGTGACTTACAATGACTGACAGGCAGTTGGAATTATGGGAAAACTTTTTCCTACCCCGTTTTGGGTCCCGACTGCGGCACCCTTGGGCTATTCATGAGATAGTGGGAAAAAGCGTACCCTGATTCGGGGTAACGGAAGCAGCTTCTCCCGAATATCACCTTCTTCTTGAATCAGACGGTCCAAATCGCTCCCATTGCGACAGCGCCGCATTTAGGATCTCGTTGGCGTGTTTCGCTATGGCAGCTCTCGGCGATTGGAATCCTGACCATTTGGATTTATGCGCCGATCCTGGGCAAGCTTGTCGTCCAATGGTGGCAGGATCCGAACTTCTCACACGGCTTCTTCGTCCCGATGTTCGCGATCTATGTCGTGTGGCAGGAGCGCTCTCGATTAAGCTCGATTCCAGCGTGTCCATCGTGGACCGGATTGGTCATCATCGCCATTGCTCTTTGCACGCTGATCGTAGGCGTATTAGGTGCTGAGCTGTTTCTGTCGCGCGTCTCTTTATTAATCCTCCTGGCCGGACTCATCGTCCTCTTTCAGGGGTGGAACTACCAGAAAGCTCTGCTCTTCCCTTGGCTTTTTCTCTTCCTGATGGTGCCGATCCCGGCGATCGTCTTCAATCAGGTGACGTTCCCGCTCCAGTTGCTGGCGTCGAAGGTAGCCAGCTTTGCACTGGCGGCCGTGGGGGTCCCCGTTCTCCGGGAAGGAAATGTAATCCAGCTCCCGGCCATGCCCCTGGAAGTTGCCGAAGCTTGCAGCGGTATTCGCTCGCTTTTATCACTGACTACGCTGTCGATCATTTACGGCTATCTGATGGAAAGGCGAATCGCGGTAAGGTGGATGCTGGCCATTGCGTCCATTCCTATTGCCGTTGCCGCAAATGCCCTGCGAATTGTTGGCACCGGCCTCTTGGTTCAATATTGGGATCCTGAGAAAGCGGAAGGCTTTTTTCATGCCTTTTCCGGATGGCTGATCTTTGTCATATCGTTGCTGCTGCTGTTCGCCGTTCATCGCTCCGCTCTCGTAATATGGCCCGACCGCAATCGAGGACGATCGTGAAAGCAATACGAAATTCTCTTCGGTTCGGTATCACGGTCCTTTTGTTGCTGGGTACTGGCGTATTCTTGCAAGCGCGCGGACGTCGCGAGATCTTCCCGCAACGTGAACGCCTTGCGACGTTTCCCAGCGAAGTCGGTCCCTGGAACGGCACAAACGTTCCCATCTCGCAAGATGTACTGGACATCCTCGGCCCCGGGGACTTCTTGCTGAGGGTCTATCAGAATCAGCGCCAGGCCGAGCCCTATGTCGACCTTTTTGTTGCGTACTTCCCTTCCCAGCGCGCAGGTGACACGATTCACTCGCCGAAACACTGTTTGCCCGGAGCGGGATGGCTACCCGTCGATTCCCGGCGAGTGGAACTAGCATTTCCCGGACGCGCGGCGTTCCCCGTAAACCGCTACGTTATTGCGAAGGGCGGGGAAAGACAGCTGGTGTTGTACTGGTATCTCGCCCATGATCGAGCATTGGCGAGCGAGTATTGGGCGAAGTTCTATCTCGTTGCTGACGCCATGCGCATGAATCGCAGTGACGGATCACTGATTCGTCTGACTACGCCGATTCAGCGTTACGAGACGCCCGACACTGCCGAACAACGTTTGCGCGCCTTCGCTGGTGAAATCTTGCCAAGGTTGGATACGTATATCCCGAGATGAAGAAACCTCGGCGGAGCACCCTCTAACAAGTTAATCTTTGAAAGACGGGCGCCCCGCGCCATTTGGAGACTGTAATGATGAGGCAAGCTGTAGTGATTCGATGGGTACTGCCGTTGGTGATACTGAGCGCGCTGATCGGCTGCTCGCGTGACCCCAATGTACGCAAGCAGAAGTACTTCGAGAGCGGACAGCGCTACTTCGAGAAGGGTAAATATCCCGAAGCGGCGATCCAGTTCAGCAACGCAATCCAGGTCGATGATCGCTTCGCCGAAGCTCACTACCATCTTGCCCAGGCTTATCTGAAGATGCAGAACTACACGCTTGCTTTCCAGGAACTGGATCGGTCTCTGCAACTTCAGCCTGAGAATCCTTCCGCGCAGCTCGACATGGCGAACCTGCTGATCGTCGGCGGTCAATTCCAGCAGGCCCAGGAACATATTGACGCCGTCCTTTCCAAGGACCCTAACAACGCACAGGCCCTCATGGCAGAGGCCAACCTGAAGATAGGGCAACAGGACTTCGCCGGGGCATTGCAGCAGATGCAAAAGGCAATCACCGTCGCTCCGGCCCAAAGCGACTTCTACATCAGCCTGGCACTCCTGCAATTGCGTATGAATCACTCCGCCGAAGCGGAGACTAGTTTCAAGAAGGCTGTCAGCATCGACCCTCAGAGCGGCACCACGCAACTTGCTCTGGGTGCTTTTTATCAGCAGCAGTCTCGTTACCCGGAAGCGGAGCAGACATTCAAGCGCGCAATTGATTTGGATAACAAAAATCCCGAGCCTCGCGCAGCCTTAGCTCGTCTCTACGTCATTGAGGGCAAAAGACCCGAGGCGGAGAAACTTCTGCAAAACTCCAGGAACGAGTTTCCCAACAACTCCATGGGATATCGCATGCTGGGCGACTTCTATTTCGCCATCGGAGACCTTGATAAAGCGATTGCCGAGTACACCGCTCTCTTCAAGCAGCATTCGAGTGATATCCAGGTCAAGAAAAACTACATTCAGTTGCTGATCTTGAAAGATCGCGTCGACGAAGCTGCTAAGCTCAACGACGAAATATTGAAAACTAACCCCGGCGATAATGAGGGGCTGATCTATCGCGGCCAGATTCTGCTGAAACAGGGCCGTCCCGGCGATGCCGCCGAAACTCTTCAACAAGCGGTCCGCAACGTTCCCGATAATGGCGTCGCGCACTACCATCTCGGTGTGGCGTTTGACCAACTAGGAAACGCCGCTCGAGCCGAGCAGGAATGGCGCGACTCGGCACGGTTGCGCCCCGATCTTATGGAAGCGCAGCGCGCGCTGGCCGGCGTGGAGTTACGCGACTCCAAGTGGGACGCGTTGTATGACACCGCCGCGCAAATCATCACCAATGACGCTTCCCTGCCCGACGGCTATGCTTTGCGTGCGATTGCCGAGATCAATCGCAGGCAGCTGCCCCAGGGAGAGGACGACCTTAAGAAGGCTATGGACGTCGCTCCCAAGAGCCCCGTGGGCTTCATCCACATGGGCAATTTGCGACTGCAGCAGAAACAATATGCCGAGGCCGAGAAATATTACGAGCAGGCTCTCCAGAGAGATCCGAACGCCGCGGATGCCCTGGGCGGAATTGCCAATATATATCTCGCTCAGAAACAGCCCGACAAGGCGCTTGCGAGAATCCAGGCGCAATTGTCACGGCAGCCGCAGAACAGCAATTTTCACTACATTGCCGGTTCGTTGCTGGCTAACAACAAGGACTTCAAGTGCGCCGAGTCCGAATTGCAGCGTGCCATTGAACTCGACAAGAACAACGTTGATGCCCGCATCAAGTTAGGCCAGGTGCAGGCGGTCGAGGGCAACACCGACCAGGCAATCGCGACGTATAACAGCTCGATTCAGAACAACCCGCGCGACGTCCGCTTCTACATCCTTGTGGGCGAGCTGTACGAGTCGCAGAAGAAGTGGGACCAGGCGAAAGACATGTACCAGAAAGCCCTCCAGGTCCAGCCCGACAACCCGCTCGCCGCGAATAACATGGCCTACGTGATGCTGGAGCAGGGAGGCAACACCGACGTCGCTCTCTCCATGGCGCAAAATGCGCGGCGCGGCATGCCGGACTCTCCTAACGCCGCGGACACGCTCGGTTATGCGTACTACGTAAAGGGGGTTTACCCCTCGGCGGTGCAACTCTTCAAGGAAGCCATCAAGCTGAGCAAGGACAACGTGGACCCGACTTTCTGTTATCACCTCGCCTTGGCGTATCAGAAACAGGATCAGCGAAGCCTGGCTCGACAGCAGTTGGAGCACGCCCTCAAGATCAATCCGACCTTTAACAATGCCGAAGATGCGCGCCGGATCCTGGCAACCCTGAAGGAATAGCGCGCACCCAATCTCTTATTGGGGCGCTGACCGGCAGTCTGGAAATAACAACAACAGCCTTCCGTTTGAGCTGCCTCTGGTTACTTCCGGTACATGGGACTAACATTTTCGTAATCTCGTCCTGTCCGGCGAACCGTTGCACAATCGGCCAATGGCTTTGAGTCCATTTCTTATCGAATTCCTTCAGCACGTCGGTTTCGGGGCCGGAACCGTTCTGGCCTTGTTCCTTGTCGTCTGGTTCGGAATGCCTCGCCGCTCGCCAGCGCCCCTACGACGCCGCGAATCGCGCTAAGTCCGCTCTTCGCTCAAGCCCCCTTGCGGAGACCGCCAGAGCGTTCAGCAGAGTTCCGTCACTTCGCCTGGTGTTCCCACGCATTGACGCGGGTCGCGCCAAAGTGAGATATTGATTCGCTCCGTTGACTGCATCTGATTGTAGGTTCTGAGCTTAGACCCCCAATGGTCCATTTGATTCCCAGAGACACCACCTTCTTCGACATGTTCACGGCGATGTCGGACAACCTCATCGCCGGAGCGCAAACCCTGGTCGACCTGTTCGCCAACTACGACAACGTGGACAAGAAAATCGACCAGATCCGCCAGATCGAGCGCCAGGGTGACGAGCTCACGCACGCCATCATGACCAAGCTCAACCAGACCTTCATCACGCCGTTCGATCGCGAGGACATCCACCAACTGGCGTCGAAGCTCGACGATGTGCTGGACTTCATCCACGCGTCGAGCGCCCGCATTTCGATGTACCGGATCACCACGCCGCCGGCCGCCGCCGGAGCGCTGGCCAGGATCATCCTCGCGCAGAGCCAGGAATGCCAGAAGGCGGTGTCGTTGCTGCAGAAGAAGAACGGCAACGTGCTGCCGCACTGCGTCGAGATCAACCGGTTGGAGAACGAAGCCGATACGGTCTCGCAACAGGCGATTGCCAAGCTCTTCGACGGCGAGAAGGATCCCATCACCCTGATCAAGATCAAAGAGCTGCTTGAATTCCTCGAACGCGCCACCGACAAGGCCGAAGACGTAGCCGATGTGCTGGAAACCGTCGTACTGAAGAACACCTGAGCACCCAACTCTCGAGTCGACAGGAAAACTGGTGAACCTGCTGCTACTGATCGTCACGGTTATTACCGCGCTGATCTTCGACTTTCTCAACGGATTTCACGACGCGGCCAACAGCATCGCGACGGTCGTTTCCACGCGCGTGCTCTCGCCCAAGCTCGCTGTAGCCTGGGCCGCGTTCTTCAATTTCGTTGCCGCATTCCTGCTCGGAACCGCCGTCGCGAAGACGATCGGCGGAGGCATGATCCGTGTCGACCAGGTCACGCAGTATGTCGTGATCACCGGGCTGCTCGGGGCGATCGTGTGGGACCTGCTGACATGGTGGTGGGGCCTGCCTACCTCGTCGTCCCACGCGCTGATCGGGGGCTACGCCGGCGCGGCCATCATGCGCTCCGGCTGGCACGTCATCATTCCGTCGGGCTGGACCAAGACGCTGGTGTTTATCGTGGTGGCGCCGCTGATCGGGCTGATCCTCGCCCTGATCTTTATGATTTCGGTTTTCTGGCTGCTGCGAAACAAACCTCCACAAAGAATCGATGCCTGGTTCCGCAGGCTGCAACTGCTGTCAGCGGCCGCGTACAGCCTGGGACACGGCGGCAACGACGCGCAGAAAACCATGGGCATCGTGGCCAGCGCTCTCTATGGCGCGCATATCTTGAGCGCGTCGGAACTCCACGGGAACTGGGGCAAGTTTCACTGGCCCATTATTCTTGCGGCGCACACGGCGATCGCGCTGGGAACCTATTTCGGCGGATGGCGCATCGTGCACACCATGGGCTCGCGCATCACGAAACTGAAGCCGGTCGGCGGATTCTGCGCCGAGGCGGCGGGCGCGATAACTTTGTTTTCGACGGCGCTGGCCGGAATTCCGGTGAGCACCACGCACACCATTACGGGCGCGATTGTCGGCGTAGGCGCAACCCAGCGACTGTCGGCAGTTCGATGGGGCGTCGCCGCACGCATCGTGTGGGCCTGGATGCTGACGATTCCCGCATCCGCCGCCGTCGCCGCCGCCGCGTTCTGGATCGTGAGACTGATCTATCCCGCGGCGTAAAGTTGCTAGCTTTGAGCTGCTAGCTTCTAGCAATCAGGCTTCGGGCTTCGGCCGGGTGCCCCACTTTCAGAAACACACCCCCGATACTTGCGATCCTTACAAATCAAAGATTTAGCTCGGACGGCCCGCAAGATCTATGAGATCTGCGGGAGTTACAAGCAGAATCTTGGAATCAAAGCCAGCCTGGCGCCCGAAGCCCCTTCTAGGGCAGGATAACCGGGATGTCTTAAGAGTTAGACGACGACCCAACCAAGTCGTTCAGGTTGGCGGCTGGATTCTCACCAGCATTGTCCCGGCAGGCCCCAAATTATACGATAGCCTTCAACAATGCCTACACGGATTCGAACCAGGTGCCGGCAGCCTCGTGCTGAGTGACGCTAGCTACACCGGTCCGTACTTCCGGTCTGCGCCTTTTAGGTGGGTAAACCCGACATTTGTGCGGAACTCGATTTGCCGTGTTGTGAATGGGTTAGAAAAAATGTGGTGGCGAAGGGGGTTGACAAGAGTCTGGTGGCAGTTGACGGCGCGCTTGACAGGAGCTTTCACAATGTCCGCCAATGGTGACATACCTTGCACTTGACTGCATCGACGCTGAGGACAATACTCGTTTCAGCACCTAGTCATTTTTCCGTTTTGAAACCGATCTCAATCCTGAAAGCACGATCTCGCTCGGTTGAACAATCCGACGTAGACCAGCCTGCGTTGGCTATCGATTTGCACCACGAAAAAGGTACGAATTAACCTGCAAGGACTGAAATGCATATGGCCAGTTCTACCACTAACGTGTATGAAATCGACGACTTTAATTACGTCGACAATGAACCCGGAGCAATTGAGAAGCTGCAGGAATTGAACCGCTTTTATAGGCGGAACAGCTGGCCAACAGACTTTCGTACCACTACGCATCGCCTCTACCGTCGAGACGCACGCGATCTATCTGTTATCCCCAACGAAAGCGTTCACCTCGTGGTCACTTCTCCACCATATTGGACCCTAAAAGATTATCCGCCTCATGAACAGCAACTCGGTGCAATCCAAGACTACGAAGCGTTCTTGGCGGAACTCGACAAGGTCTGGCAAGAGTGCAACCGAGTTCTCGTCCCAGGTGGACGTATCTGCTGTGTCGTTGGAGACGTTTGCATTCCGCGCAAAAAGGTCGGGCGACATCACGTGGTTCCACTGCATGCGGACATAATGGTTCGCACCCGCAAAATTGGCTTAGACTCATTAACCCCAATTCTCTGGTTCAAGATCGCCAATGGCGTGACGGAGGCCGAGGGGAATGGTGCAGGATTCTACGGCAAGCCCTACCAACCCGGAGCCATTGTAAAGAACGATTTTGAGTACATTCTTTTTCTTCGGAAAGGTGGAGCGTACCGCTCCCCCTCGACGACGCAAAAGGCGTTATCGATGCTTTCCAAAGACGAGATGAAGAACTGGCTCCGAACTGCTTGGACGGACATCAAGGGGGAATCAACGCGAAAAGGACATCCTGCTCCTTTTCCTGTCGAGATCGCCGAACGCCTCGTTCGACTATTCTCATTCGCGGGCGATACGGTATTGGATCCATTCGTCGGGACCGGAACAACGTCGATAGCCGCTCTAAATTCCGGACGTAACAGTATTGGTGCGGACATCGACCCCAGTTTCATTCGCTTGGCTAAGGACCGGCTTCATAGAGCAGTCCTTACTATGCCAACTCCACAGCTCTTCGAAGCAAGGCTCGATATACAATCACCGTAAATGAGCGGCGTCGATTATGCGCTACTGAGAGAGTTCCGGAAACTGTTCGAAGGCAGACCCTACTATCATCGCAACTCTAGCCTCGGCGATCGGGTCGCAAGCTACCTGTACGAAGACCTCTACACTCTTAACAAGTCCGAGGCACTCCATCGTGGAATACAAACACGAACTCGGGTACTTGACTGTCAGAACATCACAGTAGGAATATCCCGCCGACGCGGGGATGGAACTTTTGGTGAGTTGGTTCCTGCAGTTCCTTCCATCACCGAGGAAGGTTTTGCGGTAGCGCGAGGGCCGATAGCTACAATCGAAATCGGAGTTGAAACAAAGGTCCTTGCCAAAGCCATGATCAAGCAGATTGACCGAGTTATTGGAGATCTAGTCAGACAGACGCAAGAATTTAAGAAAAGAACAACCGGCAGCCCAATTTGCGTTGCAATTGTTGGCGTGAATTTTGCTGAGTCTTACACGTCCTACGAGGGCACTCGGGAGTTCCCGACCGATGGGAAGCGCTATAAGCATCCAATTCAAGAAGCTCAGGACGCGATCTCTCGTCTCAGGCAGTATGCACACCCTTCATTTGACGAATTCCTGATACTGACATTTCGCGCATCTAACATTTCACCGTACCCGTTTTCTTGGCTGGACGAAGCGCGGACGGTAATGGAGTACTCTGCCCTTATAACGCGCGTTTCCCGAGACTACGATCGCCGATTTGGGTGAAGAGTTCCTACAAACTGGATACGTGATCATCTAGAACTTCGAGTATGGCGTTAGCAATTCTTTCTAGTAGGTCACAATACTCTCTTATCTCGCTTGGAGTAGGTACCGATCGAGCTGTTCCTGTATGTGCGCATTCGTGACGGACCAGCAAAAAGCTATCTAGTTGCGTCTGGAGCGCTCCCGCCGAAGTTCCCGTCCTGCTTGCTACCTTTTCCCAAGGCTTTGTTATTCCAAAGCGCTTTAAGTACTGAGAAACCGTTTCGGAGTTTGGATTAGCGTAAGTTTCGGCGAAAGCCTCCCATAACAGGTCGTAGGGCGTGGAAGCAACAGATGCAAGCCGTAGCGCAATGTTTTCCGTCGTCGCTTGAATCCGGCTCGCGCGCTTTGACCGGTCGTCTTGAGCCCTTCGAGAAAGTATCTGTCCGCCTATTTCATAGTGAGAACATTTTATCTTGTCTGGGAGAGAGCTAAACGGCCGATTGAGCGCGCAGAGGGAGGCTATGGATTCGTCCGCTGCCTGCTTCAAAAACGATTCAAAGAAGCCGCTCAGAATGACAGTAGAGGCACAACGGATCGTCTCGTACCGATTTCTTGCGCCAGCATCAGAGAGGATTGTAGCTATATTTCTGTCGTTCTCGTCGGCAATGTCCCTCACCCGAGCAAGAGAACTGGTTAGATCGCTTAGGGCAGTACCCATATCACATAAAACCGTAGACCAACGAACGCGCTAGCTCGATCCGGGTGCTAATTGCACCCTTCCCGTTTGTTCCCGCCGTGATCGCTTTCTTGAACGTCTCGTTCTCCGTGCATAACTGAACAAATCCGAGCTTTATATCTGCAGCATGGGCAGTCGCTCGGTCTGGAGACAGGACCGCGAGAGACACCATCTCGGCGTCGGCGAGGGGAGCAGACTTATTCGATGTAAGCTCTCCTGATTCATCCGGTTTTCGAAATGCATCATTACCAAATACGGTCCATACATTGTTTACTGCCGTCGTGAACAAACTAGCGTCTTGCTCGCGAAGTGCCGGATTCTCCTTGTAAGCACGATTTCTGGTATTCATAAAATCACTCAAGTAGTCTTTGAACCTGAGATTAATCTTTTCGGGTTGGAACACAGAAAAAAAACGTAGCACCAGTTCAACATCCAGCATTTGCGAGTACAAGGTATCCCTCTCCGCCTTAATATCGTCGAGCGGGATCTCCCACAGTCGTCGGAAACTGGGGTCTTTTGACAATTGCTGAAGATGACTATTGAAAGGGCCCTGGTATATCGCGTTCCGAATCTCCATCGGATTAGCTTCCATCCCGCCCGTGTTCAGCCTGTCAAATACGTCGTACTTAACGATCGGAGACGATTCCTTCAACACCACAATCGCAGGTATAAATCTTCTAGTAATCGCTGCGGACAGCTTTCGCCTTTGCAATTCATCGAAAGTCGTTCCGTTTAGCTCGCTCCACACGTCCAACTTCTTCAGCTTGTATGTGTTCTTTAGAAACTCACTAATGGCCGTAAGTCGCTGTCGTCCATCAAGGACAACGTATTTCCCGTACTCATCCTCACCTAGAAAGACGGGAGGGATAGGGACGTTCATGATGATCGACTCAATGAACCGGGATCTCCTCTCGTCGTCCCATCTGTTTCGCCGCTGAAACTCAGGTGTCAGGTTAATTTGATCTTTGATCATGCTGGGTAGAGTCGAGATAGGCAGCTCAATTTTCTGCGATACAATCTGCCGCATCTGCTCCCGATATTTTTCTTCAAGCGGAGTTTCGGGGTCTTGAATCAGTTCATCGCCCAAGTCGATATCGTTCGAAGCCATCACGTTCCTTCCTGGGAAATTGTTGTGGAACACGAAATCAGAAATGGAATAATAGTTGATCACGTTATTTGGTCCAAGTACATGTTTCGCGCGGAGGATAACCGCACTGCCCTCGCGCAACGCCCTAGTTCTTTGGCGGGTTGCTCACCGACTGGCGTTCTTCAATTTATACTTCCTCTCATGTCACCCAAGCTGCGATCGAGTCCACTTCCCTGCTCGTCGGTTGGACGGAAATCGATTGCCGTCCTCAACGCCTCTCGCGTCCTCCTCTCAACCCTGTTTCTAACCGTGCTGCTCACGGTCGGCGTCACCGTCCACGCGCAGCAAAATGCGCAGGCGCCGCCACCTCCGGTCCAGGCGCAGTACAAGCAAGACCGGTTCACCAGAGAAGAAGTCATGGTCCCGGTGAGAGATGGAGTGAAGCTGCAGACGGTCATTTTCACGCCCAAAGAAACGCATGGGCCGCTGCCGATCCTGCTGATGCGCACGCCCTACGGAGTTCCCGAGAATGAAAGCGGTCTCGACTCGGGCCGCTACGACGACATGATTGCCGACGGCTACGTGTTCGTCGTCCAGAACATTCGCGGGCGGTTCAAGTCCGAAGGACAGTTTGTGATGCAGCGTCCAGTGCGCGATAAGAACGACCCTAAGTCAATCGACGAGGGCACGGACGCCTACGACACCATCGACTGGCTGGTGAAAAACGTTCCCAACAACAATGGCCGCGTGGGCATCTGGGGGATATCGTATCCGGGGTGGCTGGTCACGCAGGCGCTGCTGGAGCCGCATCCGGCGCTGAAGGCGGCGAGCGAGCAGGCGTCGCCCGACGACATGTTCGTCAACGACGACTTCCATCACAACGGCGCGTTCCGCCTGAGCTACGGGTTCGAGTACTCGGCGCTGCTCGAGACCGGCAAAGAAGCCAACACCAATTTCGCTTTCGACCAATACGACACCTATACCTGGTATCTGAACCTGGGCGCGCTGTCGAATGCGAACGCGCGGTATTTCCACGGGAAGCTGCCGACGTGGAACGATTTCACCGAGCATCCGAACCATGAGTTCTGGGACAGGCATGCGGTGACCACGTATCTGAAGCACACGACGGTGCCGAACCTGAACGTGGCGGGATGGTACGACCAGGAGGACTTTGTCGGGCCGACGCGGATTTATGCGACGCTGGAGCAGTCGGACAAAGATCATTTGAATTATTTCGTGGCGGGGCCGTGGAACCATGGCGGCTGGATGGGCGACACGGGACGCAAGCTGGGCGATATCGATTGGGGCAGCGATACGTCGCGGTATTACCGGCAGCATGTGTTCGCGCCATGGTTTGCGCACTGGCTACACGACAAGCCGCTGCATCAACCGGAGGCGGTGACGTTCCAGACGGGATCGAATGTGTGGAAGACGTATGAGGAGTGGCCTCCGAAACAGGGCGTCACGCAGAAGAAGCTGCATTTCCGCGCGGATGGCAAGCTGTCGTTTGAGGCGCCGACCGACCGCGAAGGGTTTGATCAATATGTGTCGGATCCGGCGAACCCGGTGCCGTACCGGCCGAGGCCGATTACGCCGACGTATCCGGCGCCGGATTGGACGATATGGCTGGTGCGGGATCAGCGGTTCGTCGAGCATCGCCCGGATGTGCTGACGTGGCAGACGGAGCCGTTGAAGGAAGATGTCACGGTGACCGGAGATATTGTCGCGGACCTGTTTGCGGCGACGTCGGGCAGCGACAGCGATTGGGTGGTCAAGCTGATTGATGTGTATCCGGACGATTATCAGAAGATCAGCGAAGAGGATGCGGACAGAGGCGCGGGGCCGGTGATGAATGGGTACGAACTGATCGTCGCGGATGACATCTTGCGCGGTCGCTTCCGCGAGAGCTTGGAGACGCCAAAGGCGATCGTGCCGAACCAGGTGACGGAGTACAAGATCGATCTGCATCCAAACGATCACGTTTTCCTGAAGGGGCACAGGATCATGGTGCAGGTGCAGAGCACGTGGTTCCCGCTGTATGACCGCAATCCGCAGAAGTATGTGGACAACATTTATAAAGCGACCGACGCGGATTACGTGAAGGCGACGCAGAAGGTGTATCGGTCAAAAGATGCGGCGTCGGGGGTGGTGCTGCCCGTGGTTGGGAAGTAGCTGCTAGCTTCTAGCTCCCAGCTTTCACGGAAATAGCGCGAAGAGTGGGGCAGGTGCCGAAGAAAAGGTTTATAAAAAAACCCACCGTTGCCGGTGGGTCGAGGAATTAACGAGGAGCGGAAATTTGGGCGCGGGTGGACGGGCGAGACACCCGTCCCTCCACGAAGTTCTTAGTCGGCGGCGACCTGATGCATCGCGGCGGCTTCCTCCTGCCGTCTGCGTACCGAGCGATTCGAGGGCAGGCCTGCATCGCGAATCTTATAGAGCAGGGCGCGATAACTGATGTTCAACGCTTTCGCCGCCTGCTTCCGGTTCCAGTGATGAGCCTGGAGCACTTTCAGGATGACCTTGCGCTCCAACTCGCGGACCGCCTGGCGAGTGATTTTCTTTAAAGAGATCGGTCCATCCACCGGGATGTCGGGATTGAAGTATTCCTGGTCCTGGGTGGCGAGATCGCTTGAAATCGCTTCTTCGTTACCAAGAATCACGTAACGCTTGACCAGGTTCTCGAGCTCACGAATGTTGCCCGGCCAGTGATACTTCTGCAGCACACCCATAAGTTCTGTCGAGAGAGCGCGGGCGCGGCAGTTGTACTTGCGGTTGTAGTACTCGAGGAAGTAGCCGACCAACTCCTCGATATCGCCACGACGCTCGCGAAGCGGAGGCAGGTGCAAGTTGACAACGTTAATGCGGTAGAAGAGGTCCTGGCGGAAAGTGCCGTTTTCGATTTCTTCTTCAAGCTTGCGGTTGGTCGCGCAAACCACGCGGACTTCGACTTTCTTGTCCTCCTGCGCGCCGATACGGCAGAACTGGCCGTCTTGCAGGAGCTGTAGAAGCTTCGACTGGAGGCCGAGGTCAAGTTCGGAAATTTCGTCGAGGAACAGCGTGCCGCGGTGTGCCATCTCGACGCGGCCGGGCTTGGTTCCGTAGGCGCCGGTGAAAGCACCCTTTTCGTAGCCGAAGAGTTCGCTCTCCAGCAAGGTGCCAGGGATGGCAGGGCAATTGACCTTGACAAAGGGCCCCACCCGCCAAGGCGAGCGCGCGTGAATCATGCGGGCAATGATGTCTTTCCCCGTGCCGCTTTCGCCGTGGATAAGGACAGGGACGTTGGCGCCAGCTACCTTGTCGAGGCGCTCGCGGACGGACAGCATGGCATCGGAATGGCCGAAAACGACCGCCTCTGGCGGGATCTCGCCGAGCGACTGCACCAAGGAACTGACCGGATTTGTAGTCATAAACCGTCTCGATTCGCTCTTACGGGCTTAACAAATGCACCCAAGCGGCCAAACCGGCTGGGGTAGCCGGGCGAGACCTCCGGCGGCATGTATCTGTCCTGAGAACAACAATTTGGGAAGAAAAAGGCAGTCAACCTCGACTAGCTGCCGACTATGCCCGGGAGTGGGAAAGGACGGTGGGAGAGAGGGAAAACTTTTTCACATCGGAAGAATCATGCTTCCGGCGGCTCGAGGTGGCATGGCCGGGGGGCTCCAGCAGGGGCCTCGAGAACTTCAACCCTACCAAGTGGTAACCTTCTGCGTGAGTTACCCGAACGGAGCGCGCCCGCAACGTTCGGGAGGCTTTTGGCAATTTGGCAGTCGCGGCCAGCGGTGCGCTGGGGATTTCCAGGAGAATGCGGGCCGAGGATGGCAATGAGCGTCGAACCGCGAGCAAGGCTCCGGAGGCGCTGATGTTCAGAGCAGTGGCAAACTCGAGGAATTCCTTGCCTTTATCGTCGCGGCTGCGGACAAAAACCGGTATTGCAAGCGGGAGCCGAGGCCACTGTCGACGTTCCGTAATCGCAGGTGTAGTACGAGCCAATTAGGAGTCCTCAGACGCTAAAGCTATTCGTGAGGCACATTTAGGGCCAAACGCGAAGGCAAGACTTGTCCAAATTCTTTGCACATCAGGAGAGACGTGTAAAATCGAAGGGTGGTGGGCCGAAACCCGCTTCTCGCAAGCCATTCGGGCGCTAGAGCCTAGAAAATCATCTGGGTACCAATGGTTACCCGCTGCGTCCAAAAACCAACACAAAGTGAAAGTGTTTTCCCTTTCGTGGGTAATCTGTTGCATTTTGCGTTGACACACCGAAAACGCTGGCATACCATCGCGTTAACCAGCATTCATCATAAGTGCTGAGTTTTGCACCCTCCCCTGCAGTGATTTCCAAGCATGGCAACTCCAGAGAACTCGTGTCTTACGAGTAGTCCAGCCGAGGGGAGAGGTGATGCGTCGGAATTGTGTCCGACCAAGACGGAACATTCCTGTCCCGATCCCTCCTGCCAGCAAGAATTGCTTCAGGAATATACGCAATTGCGTGAGCGGTTCCAACGTTGCACGAACGCGCTGGCTTCTGCTGCTCATGACCTGAAGACACCACTCTCGATACTTTCCGGATACATCGAGTTGCTGCAAAGTGAGAAGCTTGGCGGGCTGAATGAGCGGCAACGACAGATCCTGCGTGACATGCGCAGCAGCGGTCAACGGCTGCAAGCATTTATCCAGGATTTCCTCACGTACAGCGTTCTGGAAACCGGCGAACTGCGGATGCAGTTCGAGACGGGAAACCTTAACGAGTGTGTTTCGGAAGTTTGCAACCTGTGGTCAAACCGCTTCCAGGAAAAGGGGCTGGCGCTCTATTTCCTGGCGAACGAAAAGATCCCACAGTTTGCGTTCGACTCGGCCAAGGTACAGCGGGTGTTGTCGAACCTGCTGGAGAATGCATCAAAGTTCACTCCTTCAGGAGGAACGGTGTGGCTGCACGCCGAACCGTACATGTGGGAGAGGCGTTCAGCGCAGAAACCGAGCACGGGTGGAGAGCGTCGACGGCAGAACCTGAGCCATCCGAACTCGGTGAAAGTTAGCGTGTCGGATACCGGTCCAGGGATCGCGCCGGAATTTCACATTGAGGTGTTCGACGATTTCTTCCGGCTGCCCCAGGCAGAAAAAGTTGCCGATGGCATGGGACTCGGATTGGCGATCGCGCGTCGGTTGGTGAACGGTTTCGGCGGGAAAATTTGGGTGGAGAGCGAGCCGGGATCGGGGTCGAAGTTCTCGTTTCTGGTTCCTCTTAAACCAACACAAGCAAATTCGGCAAAGGGAAAAGCGAAATGAGCGAGGCGGCCAACATTCTGCTGGTCGACGATGAACCGGGCATGCTGCGGTACATCCGCACGCTGCTCGAAGTGGATGACTACAAAGTCGAAACGGCAACGACCGGCGAAGAAGCGGTGGCGCGTGTCGAAAAGGGCATGCAACCGGACCTGGTCCTCCTCGACCTGCTGATGCCTGGTATTGATGGTATCCAGACGCTCGAGCAGCTGCGCAAGCTGAAGCCCGGGTTGAAGGTCGTAATGTTGTCTTGCGTCAGCGACACGAAAAAAGTTGTGCAGGCGATGCGGCTTGGTGCGCACGACTATCTCACGAAGCCGTTTCAGAAGGCTGAGCTGGATAACGTCATCGATCAGTGCCTGGGAAAAAACCAGCAGGTAGTCACAGGCGAGATCGAGGAGCTGGCCGACGAAGTGTTCTTCGTGGCTGCGAGTCCGGCGATGCGCAAGATCCGCTCGCAGGCGGCATTGGTCGCGAACGTCGACATCCCGGTTCTGCTGCTCGGCGAGAGCGGCACGGGTAAAGAAGTTCTGGCGCGGCTGATCCATAAGCTGTCGCCGCGGGCGCATCGGACATTCCTGAAAGTGAATTGCGCGGCGGTTCCAGCGGACTTGCTGGAAAGCGAACTGTTCGGATACGAAGCCGGCGCATTTACCGGTGCAACGCACGCGAAGCCGGGCAAGTTCGAGTTGTGCAACAAGGGGACAATCCTCCTCGATGAAATCGGCGAGATGCCGCCGCTGCTGCAGGCCAAGCTTCTCCACGTGCTGCAGGACCAGCAGTTCTCGCGCCTGGGCAGCCGTTCCGTGATCAAGGTAGATGTGCGCATTCTTGCCGCGACCAACATCAATATTCCGGAAGCGTTGGCGACGAAGAGGCTGCGTGAAGATCTTTATTACCGCTTGAATGCTTTTACTCTGCACTTGCCGCCATTGCGAGAACGCAAAGAAGAGGTGCCGATCCTTCTAAAGCACTTCATGTCGCGGATGTCGGAGCGGTATGCGCGCGCTCCCCTGCCGTTGACGCCGACGCTGTTGCAAGCGTGTCAAGATTATTCGTGGCCGGGGAATCTGCGCGAACTGAATAACTTTGTGAAGCGCTTCCTGATTCTCGGGGACGAGAACCTTGCCATCAGCGAACTGCAGCCGAAGACCGACGGACATGGGGCGCAGTTTGATCCGGCGACCGGGAAGAATGGGTCGGAAGGCGGCGGTGGATTGAAGTCGCTGGCACGCAGCGCGAAAGATGAAGCTGAAGCGGATGCCATCACGCGGGCCCTTGAAGAGACAAACTGGAACCGGAAACAAGCGGCGGCTTTGTTGAAGATCAGCTACAAGGCGCTGCTGTACAAGATTCGGCAGTACGGGATCGCGCAGGCAACGAAAAGCCATCGGTTGTCGGCCGGGGCGTAAGAGGATCTAACCGAGGGCACAGGGAAGTTTCTCGCTTCCCAAGCAATCTACGGGCGGGACGCCCGTAGCTCCACGTTCATCTTGTTCTATGGGCGGGGACGCCCGTAGCTCCACTTCATCTTGTTCTATGGGCGGGGACGCCCGTAGCTCCAAATAAGCTTAGTTCACGACGAGCGTCACGTTCTGAGAGCGGGTTGCGGCGCCAGAAGTTCCCGTCACTGTGACCGTGTACGTTCCCGCGGGAGTACCGCCAGTTGCTGGCGGGGTAGACGAGCTACTTCCGCAACCGGCACTCAAGCCGATCGTACCCAGCACAACGAGCAAGCAGATTCCCATAAGCCGTTTGCGGCGGCGCGAGCTGACGCCTGCGCCGATCAAGGTCAATCCTGAGACCGGCAGCAGGACCGCGTAGACCAGGCCCGAACCTTGGTGCAGCCAGGTTGTCGTGACCGGACGTGCGCCGGTAGAAATGGTCAGCGTTGAACTCACAGGGCTGGTACTCGGCAGCGTCACGCTGGTGGTCGAGAAATCGCACCTTGAGTTCGCCGGCAGGCCGCTCGAGCAGGACAAAGAAACTGAATTCGGGTAAGTGGGAATGGGAGTGACCTGGACCTGGTAGGTCGCGCTGTTCCCTGCCGTCACTGTGTTCGTGTTAGGGGTCACGCTCACAGAGAAGTCGTCAACCGGCACGCTGACGCTCGCTGCGTTATTTCCTAAGACAGGATCCGACGAGAACAGCGCATTCGCGGAAACCGACCCGCTGTTCTGGAAGGTGGACACAGTTCCGGTGGGTGTCATGGTGACGCTGACCGTAGCCGTTCCTCCACTAGCAAGCGTTCCAATGGCGCACTGCGCAACACCGCCGGTGGGCGACGTGCAGGTTCCCGGGCTGCTGGTGATCGATCCGAAATTACCGCCGGTCGCTTGAACGTTGTCGGCGAAGGTCACCCCACCGGTGGGATCGGGTCCGACATTGGTGATCGTGTACTTGAAGGTCACAGGGTTGCCTACCCCGATTGAGGTCGCGGAGACGGTGGGCTTGGTCACAAGCAGCGAAAGATCGCTGATCGGCTGGAGCTTGCTGATAAAAGCGTCGCTCGATCCGTTTATACCTGCCTGGAAGGGAGACACGGTTGGGAAGTTTCCGGAGACCGTATCGCCGGCAACGTAGGTAAAGAAGTTGGGATCAATCGCGATGCTTGTGCCGTGGTCGAGACCGGATCCTCCCAGGGCGCTGACGAAGTTGAGTGCCGTCGTGGAAGCACTGGTATCGATGCGCGCGACAAACGCATCACCGCCGCCAAGTGCGCCCGGAGTGAATGGTCCAACGTTCGCGCTGGGGAAGCCGCCCGACGTCCAGCCGGTGACGCGAGCATTACCAGAGCTATCGGCGGCAACGGCTGCGCCGACATCGTCGGCTCCAGCGCCGAGGTACGTGAAGTAAATAACAGAGACGGTCGCGCCGGCGGCTGGATTGTTCAGGCGGGCCAGGAATGCGTCAGAGGCGCCGCCGCCGAACGTGTTCTGGAACACGGTAGTCGTCGCCGGAATCAGCGTAATCGCATTGGCCGAATTGGTCTCGCCAGTCAGGTAGACGTTGGACCCGCTGTCAACCGCGACGCCATGGCCGATATCAGTTCCGCTGCCTCCCACGTACGTGGAATACATGAGGCTCGCGGCTCCGCTGGTATTGGGATTGATCTTGGCGACGAAGGCGTCAGGGGCGGTAGCGCTGGCGCAAGCGGTCGTAACCCCAGGCTGACCAAGGCAGGGTTCACCGGCATTCAAAATGGGGAAATCGGTTGAGGTGTTGCCGGTATGTTGATAGTTCGTGCCCCCGGTGATGTAGACATTTCCCGTGCTATCGACGGCGATGCCGCCGCCTTGAACAATCGCACCGGACGGGGCGTTTGAACCGCCGAAGAAGGTGGAGTAAGTCAGGCTGCTGCTGCCCGCCTTGGTGGTATCAATCTTAGAAACGAAGAACTGCGGAGTTGTGGTCGAAAGCGGGTTAGGCTGGAGGGCGTTGGCGGTAGTCGGAAAGTTCGGCGCTCCGGGCGGATTCGCGCTCACCGAATTCGTGATACCCATCACGAACGCTGCACCTTTGCCATCGATAGCCAACCCGGAGGCGGTATCGGCGCCGCTGCCGGCAAGGTAGGTCGAATAGAGCAGGCCGGAGGCATCCGGCTTAAGCTCGCTCACGAAAACGTGCGGCCCCCCGACCGTCGGCCCGGCGTTGAATCCGTTTTGAGTCGGAAAATTGGTGGACGTGGTCGTGCCCGCAACGTAAATGTTCCCGGCTAGGTCCGCGGCAACTCCGGCGGTGGTGTCGGTTCCATTGCCGCCAAGATACGTCGTGACCAGCAAATTGTTGCCAAGATCGAATTTGCTGACAAACACGTTGGCCGTGGCGCCAGCCGCAAGCGTTTGCTGAAACGAGGTGGTGGTCGTGCCGGGAAAGGTCGCCGAAGTAGTAGATCCGGCCACGTAGTAATTGAGGCCGGCGTCAACGGCGATCGCGGGACATCCCGGATTGGTGGTACCGGTGATCGCGCCGCAGGATTCCTGCCCCGCGCCCCCGAGGTAACTGGAATAGTTCAAAGTCGGGTCGATGACCAGGGGCTGACTGTGATCGTACTCGCCGACCGCGAACCCGACGTGGTTGTCAGCGGTGAGCACATAGCGCGATTTCACCAACCGCTTTTGACCTTCGACTTGCTGGTAGGCAAGCGGAGACTGGAAACGGAGAGCGCCGTTGGCGGTCTGGATCAGGAGGTCCCCGGAGTTGTCGATCGCGAGGTGTTGTTGGCCGGTGAAGCTCAGGCCAATGGCCTTGGGATCAGCTCCCGGAGCGACATTGAAGTCGTATTCCAGGCGACCCTGATTGCCGTAATAAACCAAATCGATTCCGGGGTAGACCTGCTCGTACTTAACTCGCACAAAATGCGGGATCTGGGTATGCCACTGGGAAGGGTCGTTGCCAATCAGGTAGTTGCTTTTTGCTTTAAGTTCACCCGATGCTGCGAGTGGCGCGGCGGGCGATGCTCCGACCAACCTCATTCGGATCGCTTCGGTGCTTGCGGGTTGTGTCTTTCGGGAGAACTGCTGGAGTTTCAGTACGGCTTCATCAGAGGTAAGAAAAAGTTCGTAGGAAGAACCGCGAGCAAGAAACTTCACCTGAGGGTCGGTCTGACCGTGGTTAGGCTCGAAGCTGAGGGGGGTAGCACCACCGGGAAAAACGGGAGTCTGAGCGACAGCAGGAGTCTGGAGGGTCTGAGGAACGGGGCCAGTGACGTTCGACCCGAAGGCGAGCACCAGGACAGCGGAAGCGACCAGCGCTACGGGTACGAGTAGGCGACCTGGCAGACGTTGACCCGCGATACGGCAAGCTTTCACGAATTCCTCCGGGTACTCATTCTGGGAGAAAGAGCAGAAATTGCGCACACTAGTATGGGATTGCCCGCGCGAGCGAAGCGGCATGCCTGCTAGTCACCAGAACTGGGAAAAAACAAATAACTACTTAAACATCTGACGGATAGACTGTCAAGCGAGCCACTCCAGCACGAGCTTCGTAGAGGTGAGATGCGGGGCGCAGGGTGGATAGATGCCGGGAAAACCGCCGTTGGCCATTAGCCGTTAGCCTTTGGCCCTTACCTCTGCTTGAGTTCTTACTTGAAGGACGTGACTGACACCGAGCCGGCGAAACACCAAGAGCCAAAGACCAACAGCGATGGGTCGACCACTAACGGCCAACGGCCAGCATTGCCACTTTTTGTTGTTGCAAATGAACTCAGATTGCGGGAATCTTTCGCCTGCGAGTTTTGAACCTCTGGCCGAGGTTTTGAGCAGGCGTAACCCTGCCAGGGGCCACCTTGTTATTGCGAGAGAGTCTGCGAATGACCGCCCCAGCGCAGGAACGCCGGGCCATGCGCCGCTTCGACATGCGCTTGCCGGCCGTCGTGAAACTTAGCGACAACGGCTTTCATGAAGTCCTCACCGAAACCCAGAATGTGAGCGCGCGGGGTGTCTACTTCTATCTCAATCAGAACGTCACGACCGGGTCCAAGATCGAGGTGACGTTGACGTTGCCGTCGCATGTCACGCTGACCGAACCGGTTCGCGTGCGTTTCACGGCTCGGGTGATCCGTGTGGATGCCAGCGTCCCCGTCGCACGCGTCGGCGTCGCTGCATTCATCGAGGAATACCAGTTCCTCAATTCGCCGGAATCGGATTTCATTAAGAATTTAGGGAAAATCTGAAGGTGTGCAGTCCTTAGGGGGACTCGTACCTGCTTGCCTCGCTACCCGTGGCTAAAGCCCCGGGCTATTCCGTGCCTGACGGCACTTGGACCCGAGCATGTTTGTAGTGGAGCTACGGGCGTCCCCGCCCGTAGTATTTACGAGCAATTTGCGATTGTGGATACGCCAACAGGCAGGGAATTCTAAGAGCTGCGCCGATTGATCTCATTGATCTCATCGATCTCGCGGCGGAGGTGGGTATATCGGGAAACGAGTGTGCCCAGATATCCGATGTGGATGAGCCAGGTCGCAACGAAGGCAGCGTAAAGAAATTTCATCGGACACCTCGGGGCTCGAGCAGGGCTTCAAGCGCTTGGGTCTCGTCGACTTCTCTCTTAACTTTTTCCAATCGATAGCGCGACCAGCAGACCAGGGCCGCGAAGCACATGAATGCTCCCCAGTTGATCAGGAGAACGTGCATCATGCGGGGATCAATCGATCCGCCGCCGCCGATCACGGGCGAGGGGTGCTGCGTGCGAAAGAACCAGATCGAGAAATAAACGAGAGGGACATCGAGGGCGCCGAAGACGGCGAGTACGGCGGCAATCAGGGGTGTCTGAGTGCCGCTGGAAAATCTTCGAAGAACAAGGTAGGCGACGTAAATCAGCCAGAGAACCAGTGTCAACGTGAGGCGCAGGTCCCATGTCCACCAGATACCCCAAACCGGCCGCGCCCAGATCGGGCCTGTGACGAGGACGACGGTACAGAAGACAACACCGACTTCGGCAGAGACGAGTGCGACCATGTCGGCCTTGGCATTCCTCTTGAAGAGGTACACCACCGAAGCTCCGAAGTTGATGAAGAACAGAAGGAACGCGGTCCATGCGGAGGGCACGTGGTAATAGAAGATGCGCTGCACGTCGCCCATGGTGCGCTCAGTGGGAGCGAGGACGAGCGCGGCATAGAGCGCGTAGCTCAGAAAAACGAGCGTCAAGACGGCGAGAAGGGGGAACAGTTTTTTCATTCTGCGTTCAACACCGTTTCGAAAAGCAGCAGACAGGCTGTAGTAAACACCAGGTCGTAGACCACAAGCAACACAATCCAGAACTTGGCGGAGGTCTCTCCGGTGAGGATGGCGGTAGTCGATTCGACCATGGCCAGCAAGGCCGGGATTGAGATTGGGAACAGCAGCAGCGGAAGCATGATTTCGCGGCTACGGGTCCGGATGGACATGGCCGCGAAGAACGTGCCATTCACCACCAGAGCCCAAGTTCCGAGGACGGCCACGGGAATGAGTTGCCAGGCAGGACCGAGAGCACGCAGGTTATAGAAGATGACGAACAGCGGCGTCATCAGGAGTTCCAGCACGGATACGAACAAGAAGTTCCCGAGAGCCTTGGCCAGGAACAAAGCATCGGCAGGCGCTGGAGACACGCGGTAGGCATCGAGTACTTGGTTACGAAGTTCGCGAGCCCAGGTCTGGTTGAGCGCGACGATCGCTGCGAACAAGAATGCGACCCAAACCAGTCCGCCGGCGATCGCCCGCGATTCTTCCGCCGTTGGGTTGAAGGAGAAGCTGAAGATCACGACGACCAACAGCGAGAAGAAGAGCATCGCGTTGATGGCGTCCTTGGAGCGCCATTCGAGACGAATGTCTTTGTGTAGAGTGGCGCGAGTGATAGCTGAGAGAGAGCTCATCGCACCTCCACGGGTTCGAACTCGCGGGTGCGCCGCACGATCTGGCCAGCTTCCATCCAGACGAATTCGTCAGCGGCGCCTTCGAGCAGAGAGGCCTGATGAGTGACGACGAAGATCGTTTTACCCGAGTCGCGCATTTGGGCGAGCAAGTGAACCATCTCGCGGGCAGAGCCGACGTCCACGTTAGAAAACGGTTCGTCCATCAGGAGGATTTTCGGGTCATGCAAGAGCGCCCGCGCGAGCGACATTCGTTGCCGCATGCCCTGCGAATACTGGCCGACGGGACGTTCGAGCGCGGGATCGAGGCGAACCGTGCGAATCACTTCGGCGCAACGGTCAACATTGACGATCCCGTACAGGCGCGCGAAGTAGCGCAGGTTCTCCATGCCCGACATTTCGTCATATAACAAGGATGGATGCGCCATGTAGCCCATCTCCGTACAAATCGAGCGGAGATTCTCGGTGCCGAGCATTCTGACTCCGCCGCGAGTGGGCTGAATTAGTCCAGCAAGCGTGCGCAGCAGGGTGGTCTTGCCTGCTCCGTTGTCACCCAGGATCGCGTACAAATTTCCTGCAGCGAATTCCGCAGTCACGCCGCGCAAGGCGGCAAAGCGTCCGAATTGTTTAATGAGATTCGTTACAACGACGATGGGCGCGGTGTCGTGAGCCGGGTTGGGACTGGTCACAATCGGCTCGAGTTCCTCATTGAGCAGACATCGAGTTGCCCGGCGTGTTCGCACTCGTCATGCTGTTTCCCGGAGCAGCACCATTCTGCGGCGCGTATTTCGAAGCGCATTTCGCCTGCAGGCCCTTGGCGTGAAAGACGCCATCGCGACCGAAGCTGCCTTCGGCCAAAGCTTGGGAATTGTCCTTGAAAGTATCGGGCGGCGCCTCGGTCCCGTTGTAGGTGACCGGGAGGCGAAGGTCGTTTTCGACGAGGATGAAGTTCACCTGGGTACCGGTCCGCTTGATGGATCCGGGCTCGACATTGCCGGCAACCCGGAGGCGCTTGCTGTAGGCGCTGTCGCCCATGCCGTGAAGTTCTTTGATGGTGACGTAGTAGCTTTTGCTCTCCTGTACGCCGGTGTAGGCCAGGTAGGCGAGGGAGAGCAGGATGACAACCGTCACCGAGCCGAATTTCAGATATCTGCTGGTTTGACTGGACATGGAGAACTCCACCCCACAGCTATTCTCAAACTGTACGCGCCCTAGTTTCAAGGGTCAATACGCGAGACGTAACCTGTGTACCATAGCAGTCTGGCAATCGGACAACCACTAGGGCATTTGCTAAGGTGTACAGAATTCGGGCTTTGTACAAGGATTTGTGTCGTCCCTACGGGACTCGGGTTTTGTGCTCTGCTAACCCGGCACTCCCGTGCCGGGCTATCACATGGCGCCCCTACGGGGCTGGAGCAGGGTGAATCCCATTGCCGCCGCTGGAGGACGGTGAATACTGCTGCCCCCCTGCGGGGCTGGAGCAGGATAGATTCAGGTTTCAAGGTTTCAAGGTTTCGGGTTTCAAGTTTCAAGGTTTCCAAGGTTCTCAAGGATTCAAGGTTTCAAGGTTGCAGGTTCAAGGTTTCAAGTTCAAGGTTGCAGGTTCAAGGTTTCAAGTTCAAGGTTTCAAGGTTGCAGGTTCAAGGTTTCACGGTTTTGAGGTTTCAAGGTTTCAGGGTTCAAGGTTGTGAGGTTTCAAGGTTTGGGTTTCGGGGTCCAAGGTTTCGGGTTTCAAGGTTTCAAGGTTTCAAGGTTGGGGGTTCAAGGTTTCAGGTTCAAGGTTTCAAGTTCAAGGTTTCGGTTTTCCAAGGTTTCAGGGTTTCAGGGTTTCAGGGTTTCGGGGTCCAAGGTTCACGGTTTTGAGGTTTCGGGTTTCAAGATTTCAGGTTTCAAGGTTTCGGTTTGAGGTTTCAAGGTTGTGAGGTTTCAAGGTTTGGGTTTCGGGTTATGCCGACGAAGGAGCCCAAAGATTATGGTTTCATCATCCAAGCACCTGAAAGGCCAACCTGAACGATGATCCATCCCTGGCACGACGTCACTCCCGGGCACAAGCTGCCGAGTGAATTCAGCACGGTAATTGAGATTCCTTTCGGCTCCAGCGTGAAATACGAATTGGATAAGGCGAGCGGACTGATCAAGCTCGATCGCGTGCTGTATTCGGCGGTTTACTACCCGGCAAATTATGGCTTCATTCCACAAACCCTGGCGGAGGATGACGATCCACTCGACGTGCTGGTGCTCTGCCAGGAAACCGTCGTTCCCCTCACTATTATTCATGCGCGTGCCATTGGTCTGATGACCATGATCGATGCGGGAAAGAAGGATCACAAAATCATCTCGGTCGCGACCGAGGACCCGGAGTTCAATTCATATAAGGATGCGAAGGAGATGCCGCCTCACCGGCTGCTCATGCTGCGACGATTCTTTCAGGACTACAAGCAACTCGAAGGCAAGGCGGTCGAGGTCGATGAGATTAGGCCGGCGGCTGAGGCGTATCCAGTGATCGAAGACGCGCTGGCGCGGTATAGCGATGCGCGGAGAAGAGGGTTTTTATGTAAGTAGTTGGGAGCCGTGGTTCAAATCTAATTCGCTACAAAGGACGCGAAGGGCTCTCAGACAGAGTCTCTACGGGCGAGGTCGCCCGTGACTCCACGTTGCTGTTTTCTAGGGGCTCGGACGCCCGTGACTCCGGAATGCACCCTGCTTTGCAGCGTATAATTGCGGTTCATAGACTCCACGGTAAGGATATTGTGATGCCCTCCAGTAATGGCACTCCTGTGAACGGAAACGGCGTGAACGGTATCGGCTCGGTTCCCCAGCCCCGGGCTGAGTGGATCGCGAAGCGGCGCGCGGAGGCGACGCGCGGAGGCGACGCGAATGTCTCGCAAATGCACTTCGCGCGGCAGGGAGTGGTTACGGAAGAAATGACGTACGTCGCGCGACGAGAGAAGCTCGCGCCGGAGTTGGTGCGCGATGAAGTAGCTCGCGGCCGAATGATTATCCCCGCCAACATCAATCATCCGGAACTGGAGCCGATGTGCATCGGCGTGGCGTCGCTATGCAAGATCAATGCGAACATCGGGAATTCAGCTGTTTCCTCCAACATCACCGAAGAGTTGAAGAAGTTGCATACCTCCGTGCATTACGGGGCCGACACGGTGATGGATCTCTCGACCGGCGGGGACATTCACGAGATCCGGGAAGCCATTCTGCGTCACTCTCCCGTACCGATCGGGACCGTGCCGATCTACGAAGCAATCTCCCGGGTAAAACGAATTGAAGACCTCACGGCAGAGGTCATGCTGGAGGTCATCGAGGAGCAGGCCGAGCAGGGCGTCGATTACATGACGATCCATGCGGGCGTGCTTATCCAGTATCTCCCCATGGTCTCGAAGCGCATCACCGGGATTGTCAGCCGGGGCGGCGCGATCCTGGCCCAGTGGATGGCGCACCATCACAAACAGAATTTTCTATATGAGCGGTTCGACGACATCGTAAAGATCTTTGCCAAGCACGATGTGTCGTTTTCTCTGGGCGACGGTTTGCGGCCGGGGTCAATTGCCGATGCCAGCGATCAGGCGCAGTTCGCCGAACTCGAGACCCTGGGCGAATTGACGAAAAAGGCGTGGGAGAGCGATGTGCAGGTCATGATCGAAGGGCCGGGCCACGTGCCGCTCGACAAGATCAAAGAGCAGGTCGACAAAGAGAAAGAGCTTTGTTTCGAAGCGCCTTTTTATACGCTCGGGCCGCTCGTGACGGACATTGCGCCCGGGTATGACCACATTACGTCTGCCATTGGTGCGGCGATGATCGGGTGGCATGGAGCGGCGATGCTTTGCTATGTCACGCCGAAGGAACATCTGGGGCTGCCCAATGAAAAAGATGTGAAGGATGGCATCATCGCGTACAAGATTGCGGCTCACGCAGCGGACATTGCGCGGCACCGTCCGGGAGCGCAGGACCGCGATGATGCCTTGAGCTTTGCGCGTTACAAGTTCGACTGGGACAAACAATTTGCGCTGTCGTTGGATCCCGAGACGGCGCGGTCCATGCACGATGAGACGCTTCCCGATGAGTATTACAAAGAGGCGGCGTTCTGCTCGATGTGCGGCCCGAAGTTCTGCTCGATGAATTATTCAAACAAAGTCGACGAGTACAACAAGCAAGTGCACGGACTGGAGAAGAAGGATTACTCCGAACTCGTAGATAAGTTGGTGTCGATCAAGTAGCAGTTAGCGATTGGCAGTTAGGAATTAGCAGCGCGGGCTGGTCCCGCGCTTTGTTTTTGGCTGCCATTCGGCAGGACTGATGTTAGGACTTTCGTTCGCCGAATCCTTCGGGTTAACTGCGATCGCCCATCGATCAGTTCCACATCGCGCCACACTGCTTCCGACAAAATCGTCGTCAGTTAACGAGCTAGCACTGTGGGGTGCCCAGGCTTACAGTGCGGCGCGGAACTCGAGGACCCGGACGCAGACTGCGCGCTTCGTGTAGAGAAACTACGGGGTAACTCTAAGTGTTGATAAAGCCCGATTACGGTTAGCGGTAAGCCCCGTCCCGCGACAAAGGTATTTCAAGTGGATAAATAAGAAGATAATAAAAAGGAGCATCGGATTGTTCCGATGCTCCAGGTGAATGAGTCGATCCAGCTCTTATTGCAGAGGCGCAACCGCGGCAGTACAGAGTGCCAGCGGAGCAGGATTCTGGAAACGAACTACCGCATCTTCGATCGAGCAGAAGCCCTTTACGCCTGTGGTGTTGACCGAAAGAGGATTGGCTTGCACGTGGTACTGGGTATTGATACCACCGGCAGGTGCAGTCGCACCGTAGGTGTAGCTGTAGCCGCTCTTGCCGGCGCCGCCACCGTTGGTGGCCAGGTTATTGTCGATCAAGCAAGCGTTGGTGGCAACCGGAACAACCGTCGAACATGTACCGGCAGCATCGCCCAGGTCAGCCAGGTTCTTGGCATAACCGATGGCACCGTAGTTGGTGTAGTACTGCACTTCGGCTGTGTTGATGGTACGAACGCCGCTGGCGGCAGACGACTCGTTGGCCGCAATACGCGCGCGCAGCAGGTTCGGGATGGCGATGGCTGCAATGATCAGGATGATCGCCACCACGATCAGCAACTCAATCAGTGAGAAACCTTTCTGTTTCCGCATCTCGTTATTCCCTCATCTCCATGTACAAAACTTGGTCGGTAAGTTGACCACTGCGGGTATAGTCGCACTCTGCTCACCAAAGCCGAAAGTTACCGAAGTCTTTCAACGTCCGCGTTCCGCGCCTTTGTTTTCAATGGTAGGTAACCTTCGCAGAAGTGCCGGTTTAGGCGACGGTGCTCTTTTATGTCAGGAGACGTTGCCACAATTTGTCAAAGCAAAAGGAGCATCGGATTGCTCCGATGCTCCCGCGGCTTGTACCCTCCCCCAGGTACGTGCCGAACTATTTAATTGTTTTTGGGCGATCTATTTTTGATTGCCCGACAGCTGTCCTCTACATTGCACCCGATCCGCCAAACACCAACCTGCAGGAATTTGCTTTGTTTTCAGCAACGAATCACACCAAATTGCAAAACGTCTGGTTACCTCGCCAGCTTCTGTCAGAATTGCCTGACATTTTTTGTCAAATGCATAGGTTTGGTTGTTCACTGATTGGCTGAAAGGCTGAGGTTTGTGGCCTCTGAAACCCGCGGGGCCGGGAAGACGTCGAACGAGAAGTCTTCTGATGATCCTCCATTTAAGGTTAGCGACGGCCGGTACGAATGCTCGGGCAATTGCATCTGAGAAGAACAAGGAGAAGCAGGATGGGTAGCTCAACCCTGTTACAAACGATTCACGAGAGTCTGGGGACCCGGGCCCAGGTGAAGAGCGTGTTTGGCGATCCAATTTCGGCGGAAGGGAAGACGATTGTTCCGGTCGCGAAAGTGGCTTACGGCTTTGGCGGCGGTTCGGGTACTGGCGGCGTTGGCGAGACGAGTGCTCGTGGCGAGGGCGGGGGCGGTGGGGGTGGTGTGCGCGTAATTCCCGTCGGAGTGATTGAGATCAGCCAACAGCCGACCCGTTTTGTGCCGATCAGCGATCGCAAAAAGTTAGGCGGCGCGGTTTTGGCCGGAGTGTTGCTCGGCTTTCTGTTCGCTCGGAGGAAACGACACTAGAAGATTTACGTGACTCGTATGAGCATACAAGTGACGTCGTCGTGCTGAGGAGTGGACCCCACAAAGCCATCCAGATCGACCATCACTCGGCTCAGGAGCTTGGGAGCTGAGATGGTACAGCCAGCATTCACCACCCAGGTGAGCCGCTCCTCTCCATACTCTTCGCCGCGATCATTGATCGCCTCAATCACACCATCTGTGTAGACGACAAGCCAGTCTCCCGTCGAAAGAGTGACCGTACCAGTCTCATACGCGGCCGTTGCCTGAATGCCGAGCGGGAGACCGCCAGCATGCAGTTTCTCGATCGCGCCGCTGCTACGACGGAGAATCGGGTTGTTGTGGCCGGCATTGATGTAAGTCAGAACATGGGCACCGGGGTCGTATTCGGCCAAGAATGCAGTGGTGAAGCGTAATCCTCCCTGACTGTTACAACAGGCATACCGGTTCATTCCATCGGCAATCTCGATTAAAGGACAGGCTGACGACGAGAGCGTCTTCAGACTCGCTTGAAAGGTCGCCATAAGCAGAGCTGCGGGAATACTTTTACCGGCGACGTCCGCGACAGCAAGCAGGAATTTCTGATCACCGGGATGGTTTGTAGGGCGTGGAAAGACGTCGTAGTAATCTCCGGCGACCGTGTTGGCCGGGCGAGTGGCGAATGCAATTTCAAGGCCCGGCACATCCGGCGGGTTCGACGGCAGTAACCATAGCTGGATTTCGCGCGCAATTTGCAGGTCGCGCTTCATAACCACTCGGTCACCTACTTCGAGGATCAGCAGGACGAACATCAGGAGCCCGCCCCAGAGACGGAAATCCAGATTAACGATCTGGTTTACGCCCTCCTTGTCATGCCAGACGAACTGGGGGTTGATGATGATCAGCAGCAATGCGAGAAGCAGCAAGACGCGCCGTGCGGGAGACAACTTCTCCATTACGGCCCAGAAGAATTGCTTGCTGATCTCGAGCCAGTGCCGGCCAGGCCGAACGCCCTCGTGGCGCGTGGAGTCGACATCACGGGAATACAGCCGGTAGCTGGCGCGAGCCTCTTTCTGGAATTGATCCCAGAGTTGGCTGATCTCCATGCCATCAGTTACCCGCTGCCAAAACCGGCTCACCTTTGCGAGGAAATCTTCTCTGCGTACCGAGGCAGGTGCGGGTTGGGGAGCTGAAACCATGGGAAGAGCAATTATAAGGAATTACTCGTTCCATTTTCTGTCACCCACTGGCGCAGTGCTTGCAGTCTCGGGCGTGAGTGGTTAATGGGAGCTACGTCATCAAAACTCGTCAGCCAAAGTCAGAACAGCGAAAGCTGAGCATTGGCTGGCTGCGGCGAGTGAGTCCTCTGGCTATACCGCTCATAGGCGTTCACGATCCCATATTTCTTTCGGAGCTTCACCATCAGTTCCGACAAGCGCTTCCGGTATGCAGTGGACACGAATGCGCGATCGGCGAATCGTTGGCGGTAATTCTCAACCAGCCGCGGAAACTCCTTTTCGAGGAAGGGAAGGAAAACAGCTGCCGAGCAAGGCTTCAGGAATAATGCGTTCGCGAATATGTATTTGCCCCCGACACTTGCGGTTGCTCGTACGAGTGCCTCCAGATCGCGAGGTGAGTCAGTAATTCCGGGCAACACCGGGGCGCAGATTACACCGGCCGCTAAACCCGCCTCGTTTAGCTTTCGAACTGTGTCTATGCGCAAGTCGGGACGAGGGGCGCGCGGTTCTAATATCCTGGCGAGGTCTGCGTCGAGAGTTGTGATCGTTATATTGATGAATAGCTTGCTCCTGGTTGCGATCTCCGAGAGCACATCAATGTCTCTTAGCACCATTGTGGATTTGCTTACGATCCCAATTTCAAGGTCTTGGTGGCGCGCAAGCTCCTCCAGGATTCCACGCGTCACCTCGTAACGGCGCTCTGCGGGCTGGTAAGGGTCGGTTGCAGTGCCAATGGCGATTTCTTCTCCAGGTTTAACCCGCCGCAGTTCTTGCCGCAGCAGATCGGCCGCGTGCTGCTTCACAAAGATCTTGCGCTCGAAGTCCACGCCTTCCCGCAGCTCCATAAATTCGTGGGTGTAGCGCGCGTAACAATACTTGCAAGCAAACTCGCAGCCGCGGTAAGGATTGATAGTCCACGTAAATGGCATGCGAGCCGAGGTGCAACGATTGAGGAGGGAACGCACGGGCAAGGTGAAGTATTCGACGTCATGACCCTCACGGAGCGAGTGCCCATCGGCCGCGAGGCGGGCGATGCCCACCAGGTGAGGCTTTTCGGGACTGGGAAGTAAAGGCAAGGACGCCATGGCAGGTACTCTGTTTCGCTTTTTGTTCGCTACAGAGTACTGCTATCCGGGCTGTAGGTCAAATGCTCACGACGCACCTGTTTGTGACCAGATGCCGCTATCGGCTATGCCGGCCCTGGCAAGACACTCACCTGCTAGCGCTTCTCAGCCCCTTGGCCGGTATTCTCGGCGGGAGGTGGCGGAATTGCGATATCGACATTAGTCACGGATCCAAGGGAAGTCAAAGGCTTGTCGAACTCGGCCGGGTTTCCAACGACTAAGACCCGGATTTGATCTTTGTGAATGTACTTGGCCGCCACTCGTGCCACATCTTCTTTGGTTACCTTTTCGATCGCAGCGCGGTACTTCTCAAGAAAATCCAGCGGGTACCCATAAAACTCATAAGCCATCTTTTCGCGCAGCACTTTTTCCGGAGTGTCGAAGTTGAAGATGAAAGAGTTAAGGATTGAGTCTTTGGCGCGGCGAATTTCGTCGTCGGAGATCGGGTTGGTCTTTAAGTCGTCGATTTGCTGATAAAGTGCCTGGATTGACTCGATCGTAGTCTGGCTCTTTGTGCCCATGCCTAGTCGGGTGAGCCCGGCGTGATCCCAGCTTGCGCCAATCCCCCCTCCCACCGAGTACGCTAGTCCGAGTTTGGAACGAATGTTGGAGAACAAGCGCGACGAGAAGCTTCCGCCAAATGCTTCATTGAAAACCTGTCCCGCGAAGTAGTCGGGATTCTTGCGGGTGATACCAAGCTCGATGAAGCTGATCGAAGTCTGGTTGACGTCCGGCTTGGACACGAGGTAGTAACCCGGCTTTGCGGGGTCGATGGGCAAGCTCGGTTCCTTGAACGGCGAGCCTTTCGGCCAGGACGAAAAGGCCTGACGCAGCCTGGTCTCCATGGCAGCAGAGTCAAAGTCGCCACTCAACCCAAGAATGATGTTGTTGGGATGAACGTGGGCGCGATGCCAGTCGATAAGGTCCTGACGAGTTACGGCGGCAACAGTGGTGTACTCAGGTATCCGCGCGAATGGGCTGTTCGCGCCGTAGCCCAGTTTTGCCGAAACGCGGCCGACGATCTGGCCGACATTGTCATTGCGACGCGCGATGGAGTCGTACATACCTTGGCGTGCGATGTCCAGCTTGTCTTCGCGGAACTCGGGGTTGCGTAGGACGTCGACGAACACCTGGAAAACATCGTCGAAATCCTGCTTGAGACAAGAAAGTCCGATGGTAGTGGAATCGCTGCCGTCGCCGGTCTCGACTTTGGCAGCGCGGGCTTCGAGGAAGTCATCGAGCTGGTCGCCGGTCTTGCTCTGCGTGCCACCAGTTCGCCAAACCTCCCCATAAATCTCGGTGAGACCTGTTTTGTTTGCAGGTTCATCGCGGGAACCTCCGCGAATTCGCGCGAAGCCATCGATCATCGGGAGTTCGTGGTCCTCCTGCAAAAAGACCACCATGCCATTGGGGAGTTCGATCCGTTTCGGTTCTATGGGACGGAAGGCCGGCAGGGATGGGATTGGAATCTGCTGCCAATCAGCAGCCTGGCCGAATGCCCCGGCAGTAGTGAGGATGATTAAGGCGAGCAGCGCCGGTGTGGTCCGCACTTTGCTGAGGGTCATCACTGCGCACCTCCCTGCGACGCTGCGGCGCCCGCGGGCCTGGCGGTTTCGATAATGCCAACTGTACGATTGTTCTCGATGAAAGTTTTATTGGCGACGCGGCGAATGTCGGCTTTGCTTACCTTTTCTATCCGCTCAACCTCGCCGAACAGTTGGCGCCAGTCGCCGTAGCGCGCGACGATCGTTCCGAGTTGGAGGGCCAGTCCCTGGTTGTCTGCCAGACCTCGGAGCAGCGACGCCTTCGCGCGTGTTTTGATCATGTTCAGTTCTTCGTCGCTGATGTCCTGCGTTTTCAGACGCTCGATCTCTGCATGGATCGCAGTCTCGATCTCACTTGGCGTATGCCCGGGAAGTGGGAATCCAAAGAAGGCGAACAAGTGGGGATATTTGTTGCCGGGAAGTCCGCTGAACCCGCCTGCGAAGGACGCAATTTTCTTATCACGCACGAGAGAACGGTACAGGCGGGAAGTACGTCCGTTGGACATGACATCGGCGATGGCGTCATAGACGGCGTCGTCCGGATCAAGATAATCGGGCCGATGATACCCTTCGAGGAACACAGGCTGGGATGGATCGCGCAGAGCAACGTTTCGCTGCGAATTTTGCGGAGGCTCCGGGGTGGACAGGTCCTCGGGATGCGGCGTGCTTGGCAGGCGTCCAAAGTATTTTTCGATAATCGGCATTGCCGTGCCGGGATCGATGTCGCCCACAACCGTCACCACCATATTCGAGGGCACGTAATAAGTGTTGAAGAAATGTTGGGCGTCGGTAGCGGAGAAGGTGTTCAGGTCTGGCATCCAGCCAATCGTCGGCCGGTGGTATTCGTGGGCGGCGAACGCTTCAGCTGTGAACTGCTCGAGAAGGCGGCCAACCGGATTACTATCGACGCTCATACGCCGCTCTTCCATGACGACGTTGCGCTCTTTGTAGAACTCCCGCATGACTGGATGGAGGAAGCGCTCTGATTCCAGATAGGCCCACAGCTCCAGGCGATTGGCGGGCATAGAGTAGTGATAACCGGTTTCGTCGTCGCTAGTGAAGGCGTTCATGCCTTCGCCACCATTCTTCTCGACAATTTCACCAAACTGATTGGGGACGACATATTGCTGAGCATCCTGGATCGCGTCTTCCCAGGTCTTGCGAAGTTGCTGGAGCTTCGTGTTGTCACGGCCCACACGTTTATGGACTTCGGCGTTGTAGGCTTTGTATGCGACTTCAACCTTTTCGAGCGCAACTTTCTCTTTGGCGTAGTTCGCAGTGCCGATCTTGTCTGTGCCCTTGAAAGCCATATGCTCGAACATATGTGCCAGTCCTGTCTTGTTGAGCGGATCCTGCACCGAACCGGCATCAACATGCGTAAAGAAGGAAAAGACGGGCGCCTCGGTCCGGCGGAAGATCACCACAGTGAGACCGTTATCAAGTTTCTTGACCGTGATTTTCTTTTCGAACGAAGCGATGTCCTGAGCGGAGACAAACGTCGCAAGAAGCAGAAGAATGGCAATAGTAAACCGGGTCGCGCAAATTCTCATTGAACCTCCACCGGGGGCAGGAAAGACATGCAGACCCTGAACTTACGCGGGCGGAAAGTTGATTGTCAAATGCAGTAAACAACCATCGACCAACAAGGAGAAGTGGATGTCTATTTTGCCCGGGGATGAGTCTGGTCGTAGACGGCGAGCACGTGCTTCATAGAGAGTTGCGTGTATCGTTGAGTGGTTGACAGCCGTTCGTGTCCGAGGAGTTCCTGGATTGCTCGCAGGTCGGCGCCCTCTTCGAGCATGTGCGTGCCGAAAGCGTGACGCAGGGTATGCGGGTGAACATCGGAGGGGAGTCCCTTTGCGACCGCAATTTTCTTTACGATTCGGCCCACGCTGCGGGTAGTAAGTGGTCCGCCTCGCTGATTGATGAGGAGCGCTGAGGTGTGCTTGCGTGTATCGGCCAGCAGTTTCTGACGTGTTGGCAGGTAGCAGGAGATCGCAATCTTGGCAGAGTCGCCAAAAGGCACGATTCGCTGCTTCTTGCCTTTTCCTCGGATCAAGATTGCCTGGTTTGGAAAATTGATATCTTCCAGGCGGATGCCTACCAATTCAGAGTTGCGAATGCCGCAGCCATACAGCAGTTCGAGCATGAGGTGATCGCGTTCCGGGAATGATGCCGTTTCTGGCATGCCGCCATCGAGGACGGTATTGATTTCCTCTATCGTGGGAACCCGAGGCAGTTTCTTAGGCAGTTTTGGAGTCGCGACCAGAGCGGCAGGATTTTGCTGGACGACTCCTTCGCGACCCAGCCACCGATAAAGCGATCGCACAGCCGCCAGCGTGCGCGCAACCGAAGCTTTGCTCAGACCTCGATCGTAAAGATGCGAGAGGAACCCACGGATGCGCAGGTGATCTATCCTCGGCCACGCGGCGGGTCCGACATAAACGGCAAACATCTCTAGATCGTTGGCATACGCCTTGATAGTGTGGGCGGAGGCGTTGCGCTCGCGAAGGCTTCGGAGAAACTCATCGACCGACCTCTCGACGATGGTTCGCGCGGATTGGGTTTTCTCTCGGGACATGGCGGTTACGACTTAAGAGTTGCGCCTGGCTGCTGTATTTGACTGCTGGATCGCGCCTTTGCCCGCGGGTGGTGCTTCTGATACGCGCTTTTTAGGCGATCTAAGGCCACATGCGTATACACCTGCGTGGTAGCGATATCGGAGTGTCCCAGAATTGTCTGCACGGTGCGAAGGTCAGCACCGTTTTCAACCATATGCGTCGCGCAACTATGACGCAACATATGAGGACTCGCATGACGGCCATTCTTTTCGGACTCAGAGCGGACCATCTGCCAGACGCGCTGACGGGTGAGCTTCCGTGCGCCCCGTCCAAGGAAGAGAAACGGGGAGCTACGACCGTGCGCCAGCACGGGGCGTGCTTCGCGTATGTAATTCTGGACGGCAGCAATCGCGGACTTGCCTAAAGGGACGATCCGCTCCTTGTCGCCCTTGCCGCGTACCAGAACGTAGCCAAGATCGAGCTTCAAGTCTTCCGTTTTTATTCCGATGATTTCTGAAACGCGCAACGCTCCGGCGTAGAAGATCTCCAGTATTGCTCTGTCTCGAGAAGCAATCGCAGACGCTTGCTTGCGATCGGATGTGGGCTCGGGTGCCCTGAGAAGCGCGCTGATTTCTTCTCGGGCCAGCGACTTTGGCAGCACTTTCCATTGTTTCGGTGAATCGATGTTGAGTGTCGGGTCGTGGTCGATGTGTTCGTCGAGAAGCAGGTAGCGGTAAAACTGGCGCAGGGCCGACAGCTTGCGTCCGACCGACCGACCATCGACACGGTTCGAGAAAAGATCCTGCAAGAAGTCGCGAACGTCCTCACGGCGGGCGGCAAGGAGAGTGCGATTACGGTCTTCGAGGAAGCCGGCAAACTGGCCAATATCCGTTGTGTATGCCGATACAGTTAATTGTGCGAGGCCCTTCTCGATCTTGAGGTAATCGATGAAGGAGGCGAGAAGGCGCTCATTGGATCGGCTGGAAGACACAGACCTAGTATGCGTGTTATCGGACATGGAGCAAAGTGGTAAGCGGGGTACGCCGGAGACAGAAGCGCGTTCGGGATGGCAGATTCAGCAGGTTCCTATGAAACAGGTACACGAGCGACGTTCAGGCAAGTTGTTTCAGTACGTCTACGGCATATAAAGCTCCTTGCGGAGTTTCTTCGTGCTTGAAGTAGGCGAACACATCGCGCCCCTGGTCGAGATGACCGCGGATGGTGGTTAGCATTGCGTCGCGTTCTTCGCCGGAGTATTCGGGCTTGCGGTAGCGGTAATAGGCGTAGTCGGCGGTGGTGACATCCGGAGTGACACGCTCCTCAGTTTCCGCGACGCAGAGGGCAACGTTGCGCTCCTTCAAAGTGGCATAAGTTGGGTCCGCAAACCACGAGGCATGCCGGAATTCAAAGGCAAAACGTGCGCCGCGCGGAAGACATGCCACGAAATCCTGCAAAACTGGAATGTCACACTTCAAGTTGGGAGGGAGTTGGAAGAGAATCGGCCCGAGTTTTCCCGCGCGTTCTAGAGGTTCGATAGTTGTCATGAACCGCTTAACGAAATCGTCTGCCGCTTTGAGGCGCTTGATGTGTGTGATCACCTGGTGCGCCTTTACACCAAAACGGAAACCCTCAGGTGTGTCGCCAAGCCACTTCTGAACAGTGCTTTCTTTCACCAATTGGCGGAAGGTGAAATTCACTTCCACCGTGTTTAGCTGCGAAGAGTAATAAGTGAGGAATTTTGCCTGCGCCAGCTTTTCGGGATAGAACGCCGGTTTCCAGCTTGGGTAGGCCCATCCCGAGGTTCCGGCGAAGAAATGCGGCATGGTGCGGATTATAAAGGCAAGCTATAGGTTCGGGCGCATTGAGCTCGAGTGAGCCGCTCTCGGCTCCGAGGTTCGGCCGCTCTGCTCGAAGTTCAGCGTTTCGCTTTCGACTTTCTGGCGCCCGCCTTCGTGAGATGCGAGCTGGTTCGTGGTGCGGATTGAGATCGAGCGGAGGTCTTGCGACTCGCCGGTCTTGAGGGCTCTTTTGCTTCAGGCGGGGGAGGAAGGCGGCGTGAGACTTTGCGTTTCATGTCTGCAGCGCGCTCGTCGGCGGCAGCAGCGATATCAAGGCGCTCTTTTTCGCCGATAGTCCCTGCTGCAAGGATGTCCTGAATGTCCGGAAGCCGCTGCTTTAATTTCAAAACCGGCTCGAACAGGTCCCCAAATTTGTCGACGCGTTCCAGGACTTGCGGCGCCTCGAACACCACCAGCTTAGGGTCTTTTTTCTTGAGGACCTGTTCTACTTCCTCCCACTGCAATGGCGTCGAAACGGTAGGGCGCTCACGCGCACGAAGTGAATAAACCGAGATGGTGGTTTTGTGCTCGTCGTTCTGGCTCCAATCAACCAGCACCTTACCGGTGCGCAGCGCTTTCTTCATGTCGGAGACAACCAGATCGGGATGTTCTTCTTCCAGGAGACGGGCTAAGGCATGCGCGAACGGTTTCGTCTTGTTGTAATTCGTCGGAGTGTGCAGCGGAACATAAATCTGCAGGCCCTTCGATCCGGAGGTTTTCGGAAAGCTCTGCAGCCGAAAATGCTCGAAGATGGCGCGCAGCCACATGGCGACTTGTGCACACTGGACCATATCAGCCGGAGGACCGGGATCGAGATCGAAAACCATCATGGTCGGGCAATCGATATCTTTGGCCAGCGAAAGAGATGGGTGCAGTTCGAGAGAGGCAAGGTTGGCGACCCATACCAGGGTCGCCATGTCATTTGCCAAAATGTAGTTGACGGTTCGTTTGTTGCCGTAGCTCCAGATCGGCGCCGTCTTAATCCACTCGGGACGATGCTTGGGCGCATTTTTCTCGAAAAAGAATTCCTCGTTCACGCCACCTGGGTAGCGCTTCATAGTGAGCGGCTTCCCACGCAAGTGGGGCAGGAGGACCGGTGCGATTCGAACGTAGTAGTCGATGACTTGGCCCTTGGTGAAACCAGTTGCGGGATAAAGGACCTTGTCCAGGTTCGACAATTTGAGTTGCTTGTCTTCTATTTCGACTACCGGAGAATTGATCATGGTTCAAGGATGGTACAGAGCATAATCAAGTTGGCTGAAGAATCATTCGCCCATGACACCGAGTTCGGGAAAAAGACATTGACCACAAAAGACCCTAAGGTTACATGAAGGACATAACAGAGAGTCAATCGGCAGCGGCGGCTCGAGCCGTGTGCTGCGCGACGGCCTTTCCGCCTAGTTCGGTCCACATCCCTACCACGCGAGAACGCAGGTCGGCCGTAAGTTGGGCGTAATCTGCCTCACTGGGATGATCTGGTTTGGGAGGGTAAATAGGGTCCCCAATGGTCATGCGCAATGGATTAAGTTTCTGGAAGAATTTTTTCCCGCGCGGCCAGACCTCGTAGAACCCGTTGAGAGCTACGGGAACAATTGGAACCTGGAGGTGAATAGCCAGGATGGCTGCTCCTTTTTTGAATACCTTGGGAGTTCCATCGACGCTGCGTTCACCTTCGGGGAAGAGAATGAGGACGCGGCCATGACGCAGGCCGAAAGCGCCGGCTCGCATCGCGGGAATCAGGTTTGCGTCGGGATCTACCACGATGGTTCGCAAATGGCGCGCCAGGGTACGCATAAGGCCGGAGCCAAAGATCTCGCTCGTGCCTACCGCAAACGCACGATCAAAGATCGGAAACGGCAAGATCCCCGCCAGCACTATGGGATCGATAAAGCTTTGGTGGTTCGGACAGATAAGGAAGGGTCCGGATTTTGGCAGCTTGTCGAGGCCGGTCACACGGAGATCGAAACGATCCATGGCGAACAACTGCAACAGGCGTCCTATGAAGAACCAGAAAACAGTGGCTAAGGGTCTTGGCTTGGTGATTGCGAGGATGTCGGGATCAGACACCTGCTCACGAAAGAGCGAGTCCCAGCCATGAAAGTGCGCGGCTGAGTCACTACGGACGGGGGCACCCGCACCTCCGGTTGCGGCACTCTCGCGCACGGCGTCGATCAGTTCACGAACTGTATAAATCTCGCCGACCCGCGACTCTTCAACATCGCCTCCAAGTTCGTTCTCCAGTGCGACGAGAAGCTCGATACGCTGCATCGAGTCGAGCCCGAGATCCAGTTCGAGATTGTCCCTGGGGCGTATGGCTTCGGGGGCGCCAGCGATGGAAGAGCGAACGATTCTGAGCGCGCGTTTGACGGCCGGATGGTCCAGCCAGGCGAGTTCGTCGGGAGTGAATGCAGCTTCCGTGGGAATGTCGGCCTGCGACTTGATGCCACTCTGAGTCGCGCGTACACGCTTCTCGATTTCGAAACGCTTGAGCTTGCGCGTGGTTGTACGCGGAAGATCGTCCTGCCACAGCTCATAGCTCAGAATTCTCTTTGCCGGGGGCAATTGCTGCGAAAGTGTTTCAATGTCGAAGCGCATAACCTCTTTGGCGTTGACGATCTTCTTCTGCCGGAGAAGCTCAAAGTTCGGCACGACAACGCCGTGCAAACGCTCCGAAAAGGGTTCTCCGGGGCGGCCGGTCAGCCCAACGACGCAGATTCCTTTGATGAACTGCGATTTCAGGTAATGCGCCTCGATTTCTTCCGGGTAGATGTTCTTACCGGAGCTGAGAACGATGACCTCTTTCTTGCGTCCGGTTATGAAGAGGTTCCCGCGGGGATCGATGTATCCGAGGTCGCCGGTGTGGAGCCAGCCATCATGCAGGACTGCGGCGGTGGCATCAGGCCGGTTCCAATAACCCTTCATGACGATGGGGCCACGGATGGCTATCTCGCCGACCTGGTGTCCTGCCTCATTTATCTCAGGGCCTACGATTCGGACTTCAACCCCGCGCAGAGGCTTACCAACGGAGCCAATGACGTTGTCGTGGATAGGAGTGACGAACGCGCCGCCAGTAGTCTCCGTGAGTCCGTATGCCTGATAGACGTCGATACCCATGGCGTAGAAATCGTGGCCAATCTGCGGATCGAAGCGCGACCCGCCGGTCACCAGGTAGCGCATACGATTACCGAACAAAGCGTGAACGCGCCGAAAGAAAAGTTTTCCGGTGTTCAGTCCAACGGCGCGGGAGGCCCGCGTGACTCGCTGCATCAGCTGGAAGACAACCTGTGTCAGCTTGCCTCTTTGGGCAATTTCTTTCTGAATGCGCTCGTGAATGAGATAGAAGAACTGCGGGACGCACGCGAACGCTGTGATGTTGCGCTCACTGAGCCCACGAAGGAGTTCTGTGGTGTTCAAGGTTTCGAGATAGACGACTCTCGATCCCCGCACCAGGGGAAGGAAGAGGTTGGCCATTTGGGCGAGAGCGTGAAAGAGCGGCAGGATGGCAAGGATGGCGTCTTCCGGGCCGATGTGCGCCCAACTGAAGACGGCCTCGGCTTCCCCCATCAGATTGCCATGAGTAAGGATGACTCCCTTGGGGTCGGCGGTAGTGCCTGAGGTATAGAGGAGGGCGGCCAGATCATCGAGGCTGACGCGCACGGGAGCGAAATTGCCGGGGCCGGCCGCGAAGATCGTTCCCAAGCTCGCCAACGAGGGGTCTGTATCGGCAGAGGAGAGTTCTTCGGTGACCACTACCTCGATCGCTGCGCTTTCGGCACAAGCCCGAGCGATGGCCAGGTGTTTGAGATCGCAGAAAAGTACCGAACTGCCGCTGTCCTTCAGGAGCTTTAAAACCTGCTCAGTTTGGAAGGCGGTGTCCAGCGGAACGGCTGTGCATCCCGCGGCGATTGTGCCTAGGTACGCGGCAATCCAACGGGGGTGATTGTCGGCCAGGATGGCGCAGCGGGAGCCGCGAGGATATCCACGATCTACGATCCAATGGCCAACGGATTCCGACATGCGGCGCAGTTCGGCATAGGTGTGGCTCTCAAGGGCATCGCCCCGTAGCAACTCCAGGGCGATGTTGTCGGGCCATCGTTGTACGCATTCGAGAAAGCGATCGTAGAAGGTGGGCATGGATCGTTGGAATGTTACAGCAAAATTCTGAACCTATAGTGCCCACCCCATGCCGGTGAAAGCGAGGAATGGCGGCCAGAACATTGCAAGAACCTGCATCGCGTCTCGTGCCGTCCCGACGTTCTCGGGCGGTAAAGGCGTTTCCTTCTCAGCGACTTACGCGCCTGGAGAGCATCTAATATGCTAGGCTTCTGATGGGGAGCTGTGCGGGTACGCATCCTAAAGGATTTTCCAGTTGATTGACACTTTACTAGGCAAAGTTTTTGGCACGAAGAACGAGCGCGAAATCAAGCGGTTGACGCCAAGGGTCCAAGCTATCAACGCTCTTGAGCCGGAGATGCAGGCGCTGACCGACGAGCAATTGCGCGCCAAGACCGATGAATTCCGGAAGCGGATTCAGGAACGCGTCAGCGCGGTTCAGGACGAACCGGATGCCGATCCGGACCGTGCCAAGCAAATCGAAAAGCAGCGAGACGAGGTGCTGAAAGCGGCGCTCGATGATGTACTTGTCGAAGCCTTCGCCGTGGCACGAGAGGCGGGCCGCCGTGTCCTAAATATGAGGCACTTCGACGTGCAGTTGATCGGCGGCATGGTCCTGCACGACGGCAAGATCGCCGAAATGAAGACGGGCGAAGGTAAAACACTGGTGGCGACGCTGCCCGTATATCTCAACGCTCTGAGCGGACGCGGCGTTCACGTCGTTACCGTGAACGATTACCTGGCCAAGCGCGACTCGGAATGGATGGGAAAGCTGTATCGGTTCCTCGGACTCTCCGTCGGCGTCATTGTCCACGATTTGGATGACGAGGAGCGGCGTGAAGCATACGCAGCAGACGTCACCTACGGAACGAATAACGAGTTCGGATTCGACTACCTGCGCGACAACATGAAGTTCGACCTGAAGGACTGTGTCCAGCGGGCGCATAACTTCTCCATCGTGGACGAAGTCGACTCGATCCTCATCGACGAGGCCCGTACGCCTCTCATCATCAGCGGCGCCAGCGAGGAGTCGACCGACAAGTACGAGCGTGTAAATCGGATTATTCCCAAGCTTGAGCAAGGTGAGGAGATCGACACGGCTCCAGGAGAGCCCAAGCAACTTACCGGTGATTTCGTGGTCGATGAGAAGCACAAGACGATCACCGTGACGGACGAGGGCTGGGAGAAAGTCGAAAAGCTCCTGGGAATCGGGAACATTGCAGATCCGGAGAACTGGGACCTGAAGCACCACGTAGAGACGGCGATCAAGGCGAACACGCTTTATAGACGCGACGTCGAGTACGTGGTCAAACCGAAAGAGGAAAATCCCCGAGAAAAAGAAGTCATCATCGTTGACGAGTTCACCGGGCGCTTAATGCCCGGGAGGCGCTGGTCCGATGGTCTTCACCAGGCAGTCGAGGCCAAGGAAGGCGTCAAGATCGAGCGCGAGAACCAGACGCTGGCGACGATTACCTTCCAGAACTACTTCCGCATGTACAAGAAGCTGGCCGGTATGACGGGCACAGCGGATACTGAAGCGGAAGAGTTCCAGAAGATTTACAAACTGGAAGTCATTGTCATTCCGACGAACCGGCCACTGCTGCGCAAAGAGAATCCGGACATCGTTTATCGAACAGAAAAAGAGAAGTACTTTGCGGCGGCGGACGAAATCCAGAAGCTGAACCAGGCGGGGCAGCCAGTCCTGGTGGGTACGACCTCGATCGAAAAATCGGAAAGATTGTCCGATCTGCTCAAGAAGAAGGGTATCCGACATGTCGTGCTGAACGCGAAGTTCCACGAGCGTGAAGCTGAGATCGTGGCCCAGGCAGGTCGCAAGGGAGCCGTCACGATTGCAACCAATATGGCCGGTCGCGGCACCGACATTCTGCTCGGCGGCAATGCTGAATTCGTGGCTCGGCAGGAACTAGTGAAGAAGGGGATCGCGCAGCCGGTCGGAACGGCGGAGGGCCGAATCGAAGGCAAAGGCGACGAGGCCAAAACGACCTTGTTCTATTACAACGGGCACGAGTTCATCGTCCCCACCGAGCAGTGGGAACAAGCGTTCACCCGTTACAAGGGTGACACTGACAAGGAGCACGCCGACGTCATCAGCGCGGGCGGTCTTTTCATTCTCGGCACAGAACGGCACGAGGCGAGGCGCATTGATAATCAGCTGCGAGGACGTGCCGGACGCCAGGGCGATCCTGGCGCTTCACGCTTTTACTTATCCCTTGAAGATGACTTGATGAGGATTTTTGCCAAGGAGTGGGTTTCCAACCTGCTGCAGCGGCTCGGCATGGAAGAGGGAGTGCCGATTGAGTCGCGGTTGATCACCAAGCGAATTGAGGCGGCCCAGAAGGCAGTGGAAGGGCAGAACTTTGAAGCCCGAAAACATCTTCTCGAATACGACGACGTGATGAACAAGCAGCGCGAGGCGGTGTATGGCCTGCGCCGTCAACTGCTCGAGGGGCTTGATCAGAAGGAACTCATTCTCGAGGATTATGTTTCTGGAATCCTCACTGATTTAATGGACGAGTTTGCCCCGCGCGAGAAACATGCGGAGGACTGGGATGCCAAAGGCCTGAAAGACGCAGTCTTCACGCGATTTGGGGTAGACATCCTTGCCGAAGGCGTGAAGGTCGATGCCCTGAACCGGCAGGAGCTTGGCGACGCCATCTTCCAGAAATTGCAGCAGCGTTACGACGCGAAAGAGGGTTTGATCGGGCCAGAAGCAATGCGCCATCACGAGCGCATGATCATGCTCAGCGTGCTGGATTCCCAGTGGAAAGACCACCTCCTGAACATGGATCACCTGAAGGAGGGAATCGGACTTCGAGGCTACGGCCAGCACGATCCTCTTGTTGAATACAAGCGCGAGTCCTTCGACATGTTCGAAGCCATGATGAAGCGCTTCCAGGAAGACACCGTCCGCTATCTCTACCTGATGCAGATCCTGGAGCGTCCCGTCGAGCAACCCGTAGCCGAGGCCGAGACGCCAGAGACGTTTCCCGTTGATGGAGATGGCAACGGTCATCGGCGTCCACGCAACATAGCAACATCTGTTGACGATCTGGAAGAAGCCTTCCAGCGGCGTAAGCGCAAGGAATTAGAGCAGGCAAGAATGGCTGGGGCCGGCGAATATCAGCCGGTCCAGCAGGTGGTTCGCGGCACAGCGAAGATCGGACGCAACGATCCTTGTCCTTGTGGTTCGGGAAAGAAGTACAAAAAGTGCTGTGGGGCGGGGGCGTAAGAAACCCTTAACCAAAGAGGAATCTGGTGGAGGTACGGGCGGTCCTCGCCCGTACTTCTTAATATGCAGTCTCAGAACTTCCTCGAGTGCTCCTTGGCCCAGCGCTCGATAACGACTTTTTTCTCCGTGTAGAACTCGACTGCATCGCGCCCCTGGCCGTGCATGACGCCGAAGAAACTGTCTTTCCAACCGCTGAATGGGAAGTAGGCCATGGGTGCAGCAACCCCGATATTAATTCCAATATTGCCGGCGGGGGCTTCGTAGCGGAATCGTCGCGCGGCCGAGCCGCTCGATGTAAATAAAGATGCCTGGTTCCCATAAGGGCTGCGTTCCAGGAACGCGAGCGCTTCGTCCAGATCATCGGCGTGTACGAGACTAAGGACCGGGCCAAATATTTCAGTATCGGCGAGCTCGCCGTTGGAGGGAACGCCGTCCAGAACAGTGGGTTTTACGAAATTGCCCGACTCGTACTTCGGAATTCGCGGGTTGCGGCCGTCCACCACAACTTTTGCACCCTGCTTTTCGCCCGCACCAATCAGCGATTCGATCCGGGTCTTGCTCTGCTTGGTGATAACAGGCCCCATCTGCACTCCGTCCTCGAGACCATTTCCCACCCGCAACTTTGAGGCGGCGTCCGAGATCGAATCACGAAACGCTTTCTGCGCGTCACCAACGGTTACGGCTACCGACACCGCAAGGCAACGCTGTCCGGCGCACCCAAAGGCACTGTCGCTGATGATCTGAGTAGCCATGCTCATATCCGCGTCCGGGAGGACGATGACGGGGTTCTTAGCTCCGCCCTGGCACTGTGCACGCTTACCTTTTTCTCCTGCGCGCGAATACACGTAGCGGGCGGTCGGCGTAGATCCTACGAAACTGATGGCACGCACCTTAGGGTGATCAATCAGCGCGTCGACCGCTGCTTTGCCGCCATTCACAAGGTTCGCCACACCCTTCGGCAGACCGGTTTGTTCGAGCAATTCGAACGCGCGCTTCATCGTCAAGGGAACGCGCTCGGAGGGTTTCAGCACGAAGGTGTTTCCGGTGGCGATCGCGTACGGCAGGAACCAGAAGGGAATCATGCCCGGAAAATTGAATGGCGTGATCGCGGCGATGACGCCGAGCGGCTGCCGGATCATGATCTCGTCAATGCCGCGCGCCACATCCTCCAGGTTGTAGCCCTGCATCATCATGGGGATTCCGCATGCGACTTCCACGTTCTCGATTGCACGGCGGAGTTCGCCCTTGGCTTCGCCAAATGTCTTGCCATTTTCCTGGGTGATGATTCGGCCAAGTTCGTCGATATGGTCTTCAAGAAGCTGCTTGAGCTTGAATAGCGGCTGGATGCGGTCTTCGGGCGGAGTGCGGCGCCATTCCGGAAATGCGGCCGCGGCCGCGTCGACGGCTCGGACAACTTCGGCAGAATCAGAAAGCGGCACACGCGCCAGGACCTCGCCGGTCGCGGGATTTATTACGTCCTGCCACTCAGACGCCGAGGATTCGGCCCATTGACCATTTACGTAATTGGGGACATTAGTGACGGACGGTGCTGCAACAGTCATAAGAAGTTGCCTTTCGCAATCGCGAAGAATTAAGGAGCGCGGACAAGAGTGTCCGCGCCACACTAAACTGTCTGGGCCACACTAAACTGTCTGGGCCACCTGACGCCTGGACTCGGCGACGACGCGGATTCCGGCCTCGAGCACATCAAGCGCTTCGTCCATCTGCTCGTCAGTCATGACCAACGGCATGAGCAAACGGATGACATTACCGTAGGATCCCGCCGAGATCGTGATTACGCCATGCTCGTAGCAGTACCGGGTGATCGCGTTGGTTTCTTCCGGGGCCGGTTGGCGCGTAGTTGGCGTTTTCACGAGTTCGATAGCCTGCATCGCGCCCAGGCCGCGGACATCTCCGATGATCGGCCAGCGTTTTTGCCACTCTCGCGCTCGTTTCTGAAAGATGTTGCCTAATTCGTCGGCACGAACATTGAGAGGCTGCTCTTCGAACATATCCAACACGGCTAAAGCGGCGGCGCAGGAAAGCGGATTGCCTGCGAACGTGCCTCCAAGACCGCCGGGACCGGGTGCATCCATGATTTCTGTGCGGCCCGTAATGGCAGCGATCGGCAAACCGCCTCCCAGCGATTTCGCAGTCACCATGATATCGGGCTCGATGCCATAACGATCGGAAGCAAACAGAGATCCTGTACGTCCGAAACCGGTCTGGACCTCGTCGGCAATGAACAGCACTCCGTGTTTGTGACAGAGGTCAACCAGCGTACGGAAGTAGTCCAACGGCGGTGCGACGAAGCCGCCCTCCCCGAGGATCGGCTCAGCGATTACGGCTGCGACGCCTTCCTGCGCCACGACCCGCTTGAAAGTGTCTTCCAGGTGCCGCGCACAGTACAACTCGCACGACGGATAGGTGAGCGAGTATGAGCAGCGGTAGCAATATGCGTACGGAATGCGGTATACCTCGCCGGGAAAAGGCTGGAACCCGGCTTTGTAAGGATGAGTTTTGCTGGTGAGAGCGAGCGTCATCATCGTGCGGCCATGAAAAGCGTCTTCAAAGGCGATGATGCCCGGCCGCTTCGTGTAGGCTCGCGCGATCTTCACTGCATTTTCGACGGCCTCAGCACCGCTGTTGACAAACAAAGTCTTCTTTGGGAAGTCACCAGGAGTGAGTTCATTCAAGCGTTCGGCCAATCGAATGTAAGACTCGTAGGGCGTCACTTGAACACAGGTGTGAAGAAATTCCTGGGATTGCTGCTCGATGGCGCGCATGACATCCGGAGCGCGATGTCCTACGTTGATGCAGCCAATACCGCCTGCAAGATCAATGTATCTATTTCCGTCGACATCTTCGAGAGTAGCGCCATCCGCTTTGGCCACGTACACCGGGGTCGCATGCGATAGTCCGCGCGGAACGGCGGCGGCTCGGCGATCGCCGAGTGCTTTCGATTTTGGTCCGGGAATAGGGGTTTTCAGTTGAATCGTCGCCATCTCAGTACCACCCAATCGGCTGTTCGTTCAAGTTGATGTGCACCTGCTTGGTCTCGAGATATTCCTCGATCCCCCAGGGACCAAGTTCGCGACCAAATCCCGATTGCTTGTATCCGCCCCACGGTGCTTCGACGTAGGTAGGTTGCATGTGGTTTACCCAGACGATGCCGGCGCGCAGCGACTTGACTGCACGGAACGCTTTGAAGATGTCGCGAGTCCAAACCGCGGCAGCCAAACCATATGGAGAGTCGTTCGCGATTCTGACCGCATCTTTTTCATCTTCGAACGGGATAACAGCGGCGACCGGTCCGAAGATCTCTTCGCGCGCAATTCGAGCGCTGTTGTCTACGTCATAGAAGATCGTGGGCTGAACGTAGAAACCCTTGGAGAATTTCTCGGCACGACCGCCTCCGCTGGCGACCTTGGCTTCTTTTTTGCCAATGTCCAGGTAAGAGCAAACCCGGTCGTATTGTTCCTTGCTGACGACCGGTCCCATCTTTGTCTCGCGTTCAAGAGGAGGACCGAGCCTGATGTTCTTGGCTTTCTCGGTCATTGCCTCGACAAACTTCTTGTAAATGGGCTTTTGCACCAAGACGCGGCTACCTGCAGAACAGACTTCGCCTTGATTGATGAAGACTCCAAACAGCGCGCCATCGATGGCGGCTTCGAAGTCTGCATCGGCAAAAAAGATATTGGGAGACTTCCCGCCGAGTTCGAGTGTGACGCGCTTCACCGTGTCAGCGGCTTGCTTCACGATGATTTTGCCGACGGCAGCGCTGCCCGTGAATGCGACTTTGTTGACGTCGGGGTGCTGCACGATCGGTGCTCCGCAGGTCTCGCCAAAGCCGGTGACCACGTTCACCACGCCTTTCGGCAGCCCGACTTCTTCAAACCACTTCGCCATCTCGAGGGCGGTTAGCGGGGTTTGTTCGGCCGGCTTCAGTACACACGTGCAACCGGCAGCCAGCGCCGGCGCCAATTTCCAGGCGGCCATGAGCAGCGGGTAATTCCACGGGATGATCTGGCCCGCCACGCCGACCGGTTCTTTCAAAGACAAGCTCATTGCATTGTCGGGAACAGGGTTCACGTAGCCGACGATCTTGGTCGCGAGTCCGCCGTAGTACTCGAAACAAGTGGCAACATCGTTGATATCGAATTCGGCTTCGACAATCGGCTTGCCGGTGTTGCGACACTCGAGTTCAGCGAGCATGGCGAGGTTCTGGCGAACCTTTTCGGCGAGGCGAAAAAGAATGCGTCCGCGTTCTTGCGCAGTCGTTTGCGGCCAGCCACCTTCGTCAAATGCAGCTCTGGCTGCCGCCACGGCGCGGTTGACGTCTTCAGCGTTGGCATCGGGTACGTGTGCAATGACCTCCTCGGTAGAAGGATCGTAAACTTCAAACGTTTTATTTGAGTTGCTGGCGACCCACTCGCCGTTCACATACATCTGGTATGTGCGGACATCCGTCTTCACTCCGGCTGGCATGAATAACCTCCAAGGCTGGATCTCTTTATGACTACTAAAATCGAGCTTCGCTCGACTGGACAGGTCGCGAAGCCTGCTTATTCACTGAGCCTGATTCGGCGGCCGCAAGGGCAACATGGCTTGACGACTTCATGCGGCCGTAAACATAAAAGAAAAAGAATGCCAGGACTATGAAGCCCAGCGTTATGCCGAACATCGTAGCTTCATACTTCCACACTGACGTGATCTGTTTAGCAGGGAAGTAAGCCAAGACAATCCCCAGCGTCGTAGTCAGCAGCCCCGCGCTGCCTGCGAACCACAATGTGCCCTTGCCGTAGCGGCCACCCCGGAGATCACCCTTCGCGGCGAACTTCAGCAGCGCCGCGAACACGTACAGAAAAGGGATCAGCTGCAGGACGACAGCGGCAGAGAGCATCTTCTGAAAAGCTTCCTGCACTCCACCGGAGGAAACGAAGTTAAAGACCACCAGCGTCAGCGATATAAGACCTTGGACGATGAGAGCTGCATGTGGGGTCCGGTATCGTGGATGTACCTTCCCCAACCACGATGGCATATACGAATCCAGCCCCGCCACGAACGGAATGCGAGCCGAGCCTCCCATCCAGGCTGACCCAATTCCAGCGATCGATAGGCTCAACATCACAGCAAAGGGGATAATGATCCAGCCGATCCCGACCCGGGTTGCGAGATGACTCACGGCTTGGACAATGCCCTGTAGGACGCTGATTTCGTTTTTGCCGATGGCGACGAGCAGGATGAGAGTCACGGAAATGTACAGCAACCCGGAAAGCACGCCACCCCAGGCCACAGCGCCAGGAAGGGTGCGCTGAGGATCGCGAATCTCGTCGCCCATCACGGAAGCGAGTTCCAGGCCGACGAGTCCGAAACAGATCACGCCGAAGGAATTCAGCACGAAACGAGGATCGGCAGGAATATGAAACTCAGCTGCAGTGACGGGAGTTCCGAAACGCGAAGCGATCAGGATGCCTAAACCGATCAGGACGGCGGCCGCAATACCGGTGCCGATCGCTCCCAGATTGTTCAGCCACTTGCCGACACCAAGTCCGACGATATTCAGGATGGTGAGACACGCCAGCAACGCGGTCGAGGTCGCGAGAGCAAAAACTTTGTTATCGGCCAAGCCCTGGTGCCCGGCTCCCAGGACGTAAACAGAAACGCCGACGAAGTACAGCATCACCGTCGGCACATACAGCATGTTGTTCGTCCAGTAGCACCAGCCGGACAGGAAACCGTGGAAATCGCCAAAGACTTCCTTGGCCCACAAGTAAACGCCGCCTTCGCCGGGATAGCGGTGGGCGAGTTCGATCACGGCGATACCTTGTGGCCAGAAAAACAGCAGAAGGGAAATGATCCACAGCCAGACGGTCACCCCGCCATTAGCCGCAATCGAAGGAACAACATTCAGGTTGAACACTGCGACTACAAAGAGCAGGACCAGGTCCCAGCGGCCGAGGACCCGCTTGAGATGGGGCTGGTTTTGAGACTCGGATGACAAGAGTATCCCGAAATTGTTTCAAGGTTTCAAAGTTGCAAGGTTTCAGAAGCGCGCGCAGGTTCCCGAACATCGTGAAACCTTTTGCGACTTCTGAAACCTTGAATCTGCTTCAGTGTGCCGCTACTGCAGGCACTTCGCGCTCCTGCTGCGCTTTCGCGAGCGCGGGGGCAACCTGGGCAAAGGCGTCGAGGTGTTTATCGATATCGGCCTCTGTGTGCTGCACCGAGATCGTCCACTGCTCGTCCCACCAGTAGGGCTGCGCCATGACGCCGCGATTTACCATCCCAAACCAGTAATGACGCCACAAATCGACGTCAATGGTGGTCCAGTCACGGTAATTGCGAATCTCTCTCGGATAAAGCATCAGCGCGCCATTTACGCCTGCAGATGCAACGTACGCCTGCAGCCCAGTCTTGGCAACAATGCGGCGGTAGCCGTCGGTGAGTTTCGCGCTGAGCTTGTCGACGTGCGCGTAGTTTTCTCGCGTGAGCACCTCGCGGAATGTAGCCAGGCCAGCCGCCATCGAGACTGGATTCGTGTTGTACGTCCCACCATGAAAAACCTTGTGCTGCGAAATTAGGTCCATGACAGACCTGTGTGTGCCAAAGGCGGCCAGCGGCAAACCACCGCCAATCGACTTCGCGAGGCAGATCATGTCAGGAGTAACTCCGAAGTATTCGGAAGCGCCTCCCCAGCCGAGCTTCGCTCCGGTTTTCACCTCATCGAAGATCAGCAGCGCGCCGTTCTTCGTGCATATCTCGCGCAGGCCTTCGAGGAAGCCTTTCTGTGGAATGCAGAGGCCCACGTTCATCATGATGGGTTCCAAAATCACCCCGGCAATCTGCTCAGGATTTTCCTGGAAGCGACGCTCGACCGATGCGAGATCGTTGAAGGTCGCAACCGGAACATTTGCAATGCTGGCTTGCGGTACGCCGAGCCCTCCGGGAACTGACGCCGGTGCGGCGATATCGCCAAATTCCGGCGCATGCGGCTTTACACTGACCAGCGCGGTGTCGTGCAAGCCGTGATAGCCGCCTTCGAACTTGAGAATCTTGTCACGACCGGTCGCGGCACGAGCCAATCGGCAAGCATGCATGGTAGCTTCGGTGCCGCTCGACCCGAATCGAACCATCTCGACAGGAAAGCGCTGGCAGATTTCTTCCGCCAATTGCCACTCCATGTCGTGAGGCATGCCGAACATCGTGCCCGTGCTCAGACGTGGCTGGACCGCTTTCATCACCGCCGGATGGCAATGTCCGGCCATGAGAGCGCCAAAGCAGAGGTTGTGATCGATGTAGTCGTTGCCATCCAGATCGCGGAAGTGCGAGCCTTGAGCCTCTTTCACGAAAATCGGATGAGGCTCGTAAGCACGATAGTTGCTGGCAACGCCGAGAGGAATGCGTTTCAGGTTCTTCTTGTGTGCTTCGGCGGACTTGGGTGTGCGACGCACGAATGTATCGAGTTCGCGTTGTAGATCGGCGTACATCGTATTTCTCCGAAAATCTCAAGCCGTAAAGGCCATTAGAGTAGCCCGGGCGTGGAGACGCCCGGGACTTGGGCTAGAAATATAACTTTAACGCAAATTGCATCAGGCGGGGGTCTCGAGCCTGCGTCACTTGTCCGAACTGCGCCCCATCGGATGTGTTGCCGTCCGGTGTGAAGAACTGCGTGTGATTGAACAAATTGAAGAACTCCGCGCGGAAATCGAGGTGCTTGGTCTCCGTCAACGGAACCGTCTTCAAGATAGCGAAGTCCGTCTGGCTGATGTGTGGCCCGCAGCAAACTGTCCGGCGAGCGTTCCCAAGGCTCCCGAACAGAGTCGGGTCGTAACATCCGAAAGAAGCGCCCGCACTGCAGGGCGGTTGCGAAGAATCGGAAGCATTCTCGGTAAAGCTGTTCGGGTCGAAGAAGTAATTCCCGTTCGACTGCGGCCGCATCGTCCGGAATGGAGCGATCTGGTTTGGTTCGCCGGGGAGTTCGAAATCGAAACTGTACATCAGTTCGTTATCGGCAGCCGACTGAATGCGGATGGGGAATCCCGTTTGGAAGGTAGTGATTCCTGACAGCGCCCAACCGTTCAGCAGTTTCCCCGTTGCGCCCGTGTAATTGTGGAACGGTAGTTCCCAGTAATAGCTGAACACGATGCGGTGACGCGCATCGAAATTCGATAGCGATCGGCTCCGGCGCTGATCAATTGGGTTCAGAATCCCCTCGAAGCTGGAGGCCTCATCAAAGGACTTGCTGAATGTGTAAGCGGTAGTGAATTGCAGGCCATGCCCGAATCGTTTATCGAGCGAAGCCTGGAGCGAATTGTAGGCTGAATTCGCGATCGTATCCTGGGCAAAGATGCTGCTGAAAACCGGAATACCATCCGCAGGGCACCCGGCGCCGGACAGCGGATCGCATTGTGGCGAGGAATATCGGCGCAGTCCGACAAGAGTGATGCCGTTCGGCCCCAACGTTGTCCCAGCCGGAATCACCGAACTGTTTTGGGCGTAAGGGAGATGAAAATCCACTGGGAGTACAGTTCCGCCGGGAATGGTGAAGGTACTGTCGGCGAAATACTGGCCGCAGGTACCGTCGCCCAGGACAGCGTTCAGGTCCAGGCAAGTCTGGGGATTGCCATAATTGATGTCGTGGGTAGCCAACAGCCGATGTCCTTGCGACCCGACGTAACCCAACTGGAATTTCAAGTCTCTGGCTAACTCGCGCTCAATTGTCAGATTGTATTGCGCCGAATACTGCGTGCGCATCTTCGGCTGAAATTGTCCGAACAGCAGGATTGGACGGAACATGCCCCAGTCAACCGGCTGGCCTCGTTGGGGGTTCAGGATACCGTTCGAACCTCCGAGCGACGGAAGGCCGAAAGGATTTGGATAGGAAAAGCTACCGCTTTGATCAAGAAATGGTGTGTTCAAGAAAGTGTTGAACGGGAACGTGCTTCCGCCGAAGGGTGGCTCCGCACTGAACTGCTCCAGAACCAATTGCTCGATGGGGTTGTAGAACAGTCCCCATCCAGCCTTGATCGTGGTCTTTCCGGATGTGCCTGGACTCCAAGCTATACCGATTCTGGGCGCAAACGCCTTGTAGTAGGTTTGCGTGAGGCCATTTGGAACGCCGGGATCTCCCGGCACCAGCAGGCCAACCGGCTTCATTGACGTGCAGTCCGTGTTGGCCGTGTCCTGGCACGGGAACACTGTGCTCGACTGTCCCGGCCGGAACGTTTGCACGTGCTTGCTCACATCGGCTATGGGCGTCGTCAGTTCCCAGCGAAGGCCGTAGTTGAGCGTCAGATTGGGTTTGATCTTCCAGCTGTCCTGGCCAAACAGATACAGTCCGGTGTTGCGAACATTCTCTACTTGTGCGGACCCTTGCCCGTACGAGCCGGGGAATCCAAGCATGTAGTCCGAGAATACCGTATCGCCCAGGGTGCTATTCGTGGAAGTGCCGTCAACGAAGAATTCGCCATTGACGTCGAAATAAAGAGTCTGGTCAAAGCGTTGCCGCCGGACATCAGCGCCAAACTTCAAGGAGTGGTTACCGATGACTTTGCTGATGTTGTCGGACCATTGGAATGAATTGCCCACCTGCGGCAATTCACCTTCACCGTTGTTGCCGATCGTAAATCCACCGCTCAACTGAATGAAGGGGAGCCCTTCCCTTTGCGCGCCCAGGTTGGGATGAATCCCCAAGGCATTGGCTTGCGTGCCATCCGAAAAGCACGGCACCGGTCCGAGGACGCTCGTAAGCCATGTCGGCGCTGGCGGACATGTGTTCTGCACGAGTGCAGTGTTGATCGGATGCTGGAACGTCATTTGGGCTTCGCGGTTGTAGTTGAAGCGGAATTCATTGACCGTGCTGTTGTTGATCGTCCAGACGTGGCTGATGTTGTATTGCTGGAATCGCTCGTTGGTTATGGATCCAAAGCCCGGTATGTTCGCCCCTGCGGCCTGAAATTGCGCGAAGGGCGACACTACGTGGTGGTCGTCAAAGTAGTAATAGAAGCTGAGGTTTTGGGTATTACTGAGCCGGTGATCTAATCGGACAGTGAACTGGTCGCCTCGATCGGGCTGTACCGGGATAGTTTGGAGGATGCTGCCTCCGCGATCCGGCGTTGGAACCAGTTGAAGCAGATCCACGGCTGTAGCATCCATGCATTCCAGCGGAATCTGGTTGTTCGGGAAAATACTTTGATAGGTAACACCGTCCGCGATCGTGCCTCCATTGATATCCGTTACCGCCTGTTGACAGCCCGCCCGCTGGTTTGGTCCACCGCCTCCTAGCAAAGCGTAGGCGTTGCTCAAAGTACCGGGAAATGGAGACTCGGCTGAGAAATCGGCAACGATGTGGCCGTTGAGCATGTGCGACGGATCGGGCCGCTCAGCCGCACTTGGGACGGTTACTGCTGGAGACGGGATACCCTGACGGATGCGGCGGCCTTCGTAAGAAGTGAAGAAGAATGTCTGATCCTTCTTTATCGGACCTCCAAACGTGCCTCCGAACTGGTTCTGATTAAATTGCGGCTTGTCGCATGGAATTCCCTGGATGGCCGTGAAGCAATATGCGTTGGCATTAAGGTGCTTATTGCGGAAGAACTCGTATACATTGCCGTGGAAGCTGTTTGTTCCGGACTTAGTCACGACGTTGACGACCGACCCGGAGTTGCGCCCGTACTCAGCGTCGAACGTGTTTGTCAGAACACGGAACTCCTGAATGCTGTCAGGCGACGGCTGGACTGTGGGCAAGTTCACAAACTGATCATTTGCGTCGCCGCCGTTTACGCTGAAGTTGTTGGCGCGTCCACGGCCGCCGTTCACCGACACGGCTCCTGCGCGGTCGTTCCCATAGACAACGGAGTTGGAAGAGCCGACGGTCGACATCACGCCCGGCTGCAACTGCAGGAACTGGTATGTATCGCGAGCGTTGAGCGGCAACTGGGATACCGCGCGATCGTTCACTACCGCGCCTAACTGAGTGGTCGTCGTGTCGACCAGGGGAGCCTCGGAGGTGACTTCGACCGTCTCTTTGGTCTGACCAATGGCCATCGTCGTGTTGAGCGTCACTACGCCGTTGACCTCAACGACAACGCCTTTCCGAAGATTGGTCTTGAAGCCCTGCTGTTCGAATTGCACTTGATAGGAACCGGGCTGCACTTCCAGCAGCACATAATCACCGTTCGTGTTTGTCTGCACGGAGCGACTGACGCCGGTGGCTTCATTCGTGAGAGTTACATTGACATTGCTTAAGACAGCACCGGAGGGGTCCATCACGCGGCCGAGAATGCGGCCAGCGGTGCTTTGCCCGAAACCGGACGTTGCGAGCACGAACCAGATGAACGCAATCAGGCAGCGATACGCCCTCGGGGAAGTCGACGGGTGCATAGGTCCTCCGGAATTTCGGGTGATTGTCTCTAGTTTTGACTGCTTGCGCGCAAGGCAAACCTTGCTATAATCGCGCAAGGTTAGAGAACCCGCCGTATCAAGTCAAGCGAAAAATTGAAAACTCTCAGTCAAGGAACTGCTTCCGAGGAACCCAGAGTTGCGACGAGATCAGCCCAATAACGCTTTTCTAAAAATCGGCGATGTCGCGCGAATGATCGGGGTTTCGCCGTCGGTTATTCGCTCGTGGGAAGCCTTGGGACTCACACGCCCGCAGCGCACCGAGAGCAAATACCGGCTTTATTCGACCGAGGATGTGAAACTGCTGAAGCGCGCTCGTTACCTTCGCAAAGCGCGTGGTCTCAATGCGCCCGCAATCGTGCAATTGCTCCGACGCGAAGGTCTCGTGCGCGGCGCAAAAAATGGCACTGCCAGTGCAATCGGCAGCCATCTTCGCAAACTGCGCAGCAAGCGCGCACTGTCACTAGCCGAAGTCGCCAAGGAAATCGGCATCTCCGTCGGTTTCTTGAGCGCGTTGGAGCGTTCCCAGATGTCGGCCTCGGTGGGAACTCTGCGGAAGCTCGCCCGGTTCTACAAGGCGAACATACTCGACTTTTTTGATCCTGCCGAGTCGACTTCTCCTCTCGTTACGACTGACAAAAGAAAAGTCCTGCAAGCCGGCAGCGGAGTGCGGATGGAGTTGTTGGCGTGGGGCAACACCGTGATGGAGCCTCACCTGTTCCGCATAGCGCCGGACGCGGGAAGCGGCGAATCTTACACACACGACGGGGAAGAGTTCCTATATGTCATGCAAGGTGAATTGCAAATCGCGCTCGAGGGCCAGGAATACCGGATAAAGCAGGGTGACAGTTTTTATTTCGACAGCACAACACCACACCGTTGGAGAAATCCCGGGCGCACGGAGACCGTCGTGCTCTGGGTCAATACTCCACCGACGTTCTAACCCGGCGACCACTCGCCAAAGGACATCGATGTCGAACACACGTCAACACCGGGTTCGCCGGTCTCTCTTCGTGTTTTCCTTTGTCACTTTCAGCGTACTGAACATCCTGGCGCAAAACCCGACCGCCGACCTCCTGATTACCAACGCGAGGATTTATACCGTGAACGCGAAACAGCCTTGGGCGGAAGCGTTGGCGGTCCAGGGCGACAAGATTGTCGCGGTAGGTAGCGCCAAAGAGCTTCGCCGGTACCGTGGCCCATCCACCAAGACAATTGACGCCCGGCAGCATCTGCTGTTACCCGGCTTTACCGACTGCCACATCCACTTTATCGATGGTTCACTCGGACTGATGCGAGTCGATCTGAACGGCGCCGAGTCACCCGAGGAAATTCAAAAACGAGTCAAGAACTACGCGGACAGTCATCCTAATGAGCCTTGGATCCAAGGAATGGGCTGGACCTACCCTGTCTTTGCTCCATCCGGATTACCGGATAAGAAGGTGCTGGACGCGGTTGTTCCGGATCGCCCTGTTTTCCTGATCGCCTTTGACGGCCACAGTTCCTGGGCAAACAGCAAAGCGCTCGAACTCGCAAAAATAAACCGCGATACTCCCGACCCGCCGAACGGGAAGATCATGCGCGACGCGAACGGCGATGCGACCGGCGCGCTGAAGGAGTCTGCCGGAGACCTAATCGCGGCCGTCGCTCCCAAACCTTCTCGCGAGGAGCGCCTTGCGGCGTTGCGCAAAGGCATGCGGGAAGCGAACAAAGTTGGCCTGACGCGCGTGCACAGCGCTGGACAGGATTTCGAATACCTAGACCTGTATGACGAATTGCGGCGAAACGGCGAGATGACGTTACGCTTCTATGTTGCCTACTTTCTCGATCCACCGGAATTGACGCCCGCTGCCATCGAAAAGATCGAGCAGGCGAGGCGTACTTATCGGGACGAGTGGATCTCAGGCGGTGTTGTCAAGACCATGCTGGATGGCGTCGTGGAAGCGCACACCGCCGCCATGCTTCAGCCGTACACCGATGATCCAAATCAGGAGGGCAAACTCTTCTGGGATCCGGCGAAATATAAGGCCGCGGTCGCCGAGTTAGACAAGCGTGGGCTGCAGATCTTCACCCATGCGATCGGGGACCGTGCCGTGCGACTCGCTCTCGACGCCTACCAAGCGGCTGAGCAGTCTAACGGGACGAAAGATGCGCGGCCGCGAATCGAGCACATCGAAACCATCACCGCCGAAGACATTCCGCGCTTCGGTAAGCTGGGCGTCATTGCCAGTATGCAACCGCTCCACTCGTACCCGGATGCCGATACTTTAAGTATTTGGGCGCGCAATATCGGTCCCGAGCGCGCCAAGCGGCCATGGGTGTGGCACAGCATTCAGGACGATGGCGGGAAGTTGGCTTTCGGAAGCGATTGGCCGGTCGTCACACTGAATCCCTGGCCAGGCGTTCAGACCGCGGTCACACGTCAAACCGCGGACGGCAAGCCGCCGGGAGGGTTCGTCCCCGAGCAGCGTCTCAGCGTTGCGGATACGGTAAAAGCTTATACGCTGGGTGCTGCGTTCGCCGGCCGCCGTGAAAAAACCGAAGGGTCGCTCGAGCCCGGGAAACTGGCGGATTTCATCATCGTGTCGCAAGACATCTTCAAGGTACAACCGGCCGTGATCGGCAAGACTCAAGTCCTGTTGACCACAGTCGGCGGCAAAGTCGTGTATAACTCGCCGGAGTGGCAAGAGGCCGGAAAGGGAAAATGATGACGAGACGCGCCGCATCTACTTTCGGCTTGGCGCTGTTGCTTTCCGGCGTACTGCTGTCGTGTGCGAAGAAAACCCCGACGCTGAACCTTCTTGTCTGGGAAGGCTACGCCGATCCCTCGTTCGTTAAGGCATTCGAAGATCAGAACCACTGCAAAGTATCGGCGTCGTACATGGGATCGAGCGACGAGCTGGTGGCCAAGCTACGCGGCGGAAGCTCCGGCAATTACGACATCATCTCGCCTTCCAGCGATGTCGCGGGAATGATCGCCACGCAGGGTCTCGCCGCACCACTGGATTTGTCCAGGCTCCCTGCATACGCGCAATTGTCTCCACAACTCACATCTCTTTCCTTGGTGAAAGCAAACGGTCAGACGTACGGAGTGCCGTTCATGTGGGGTCCCGACCCGTTGCTGTACGACAGGACCGTTTTCAGTACTCCTCCGGAGAGTTGGAATGTCCTGTGGAGTCCAAAACTACGCGGTAAGATTTCCGTTTGGGATGACTTGTCGACCGTCTACATGGCCGCGCAAGTTCTTGGATACGACAAACCTGATCCGGCGCAGTTGTACAACCTCTCTGACCAGCAACTTGAGGCGGTGAAGAAGAAGCTGCTCGAACTCAAGCCGAACATCCGCAAAATGTGGTCAACAGGCGGGGAACTTACGAACCTTTTCCAGAATCACGAAGTCGTCGTAGCCATGGGATGGCCCCTCATGACGAATCAGTTGAAGAAAAGCAACTTTCCCATCGGAGAGACGATTCCGAAGGAGAACACAACAGGTTGGATTGATCACCTTATGATTACGTCGGGCAGCGATAACAAAGACCTGGCTTATAAGTTCCTGGAATACATGATTGAAGCGAAGACGCAGAAGGCGGTTACGGACGTGACCCACTACACGCCTGCGAATCCGCAGTCAGCGCAGCTCATGACCGACGAGGAAAGGCGAGGACTGCACCTGGATGATGTAGATGCTTATCAGAAACATATTTATTTCTGGCAGAATGTCGCGCGCCGCGCGAAGTACAACGAGATCTGGAATGAGGTAAAGGCAGCGCAGTAGCAGCCGTTCGTCGTTGAATGAATTCCCCAACCGACATCCCAGCTAATCACGTAGCCGCCGGCATCGCGCCGAATACTGGAACACCACTGGTTGAACTTCGCCGAGTGGCAAAGACGTTCGGGAAGCACGCAGTGTTGAGGAACATCTCCCTGGATATTGCCGATGGCGAGTTTCTCACGATTCTCGGGGAGAGTGGATCGGGCAAGACAACGCTGTTGCGCATTATTGCCGGATTCGAAAGGGCAGACGACGGCGAGTTGTGGATGGCAGGCGAACGTCTCGATGGATTGCCGCCGTACAAGCGGAAGGTCAATACAGTTTTTCAAAACTACGCGTTATTTCCTCATCTGACGGTGGAAGAGAACGTCGGTTACGGGCTGCAGGTGGCGAAAGTCGCGCCCGCCGAAGTTAAGTCGCGAGTGCATGATGCGCTTGCGATGGTGAAGATGACTGCATTCGCCAAATCAAAGCCTTCCAAGATCAGCGGTGGGCAGCAACAAAGGGTCGCGCTGGCTCGAGCTTTAGTGAATCGCCCTCGATTGCTGTTGCTCGACGAGCCATTGTCCGCCCTGGATGCGAACCTGCGCAGGCAGATGCAGAGTGAATTGAAGGCCCTTCAAAGGGAGGTCGGGATCGCGTTCGTATTCGTAACCCACGATCAAGAAGAGGCAATGGTCATGTCGGACCGGATCGCATTGTTGAGGCGCGGAGAATTAGAACAGGTCGCCTCTCCTCGTGAGATATACAGCCGGCCGGCGAGCACATATGCCGCGCAGTTTATCGGGCGCACGAACCTGCTTCGGGCCGACGTATGTGGCAAAGTAGCAAAATGCGGTCCGCTTTCGTGGAGCACCAGCCTGCCCGATGGCCCCGCCGTCTTCTCGTTACGACCGGAATGTATTCGAACTTCGGTGGATGCGCCGGCTCGCGCTGATGCAGTGGGTTGCACGGCTTTGCTCCTGCAAAGTACGTTCTACGGCGCCAGCGTGCTTGAAGAGTATCTGATCGGCAGCGCACAGGAAGCGGATACGGGCTTGAAGCTGTGGGTGCGCAGAACCAACGACGGCCTGCCGTTGTTTTCACGTCAGGACACGCGGGACCTGAAGATTCACCGCGAGCTTGATTTCGATCCAGCCGACGCGATACCGGTGCGCGAGTCAGTCGACCAAACCTGATGTTTTCACGGGCATACAAAACCGCCGTAACGCTGCCGCCGGTGCTATGGGTAGCGGTGTTTCTGCTCACGCCGTATGTCCTGATGTTCTGCTATAGCTTCTGGTCGGTATCGGCATCGCAGACGATCGTTCATGAGTGGACGTTGAGCAACTACCAGGAGTTGATGCACAAAGCTGTGTATCGGGAGACGCTTTTCCGGTCGATGTGGATCGCGGCGCGCGTCACGATTTTGGCTCTTCTGCTGGGGTATCCTCTGGCTTATTTTCTGTCCTTTCGCGCGGGCAACAGAAAAGATCTGTACTACCAATTGGTAATCATTCCTCTCTGGGTGAGCTACCTAGTGCGGGCTTACGCATGGAAGACAATTCTGGGGAGCGAGGGAGTTTTCAACACGCTGCTGCAGTCTGTGCACCTGACCAGGCATCCCCTCGAATTTCTTCTTTATAGCCCGTTCGCTGTGGTGCTGACCCTTACGCACATCTACACACCGTTCGCGTTCCTGCCAATTTATGCGTCCCTTGAGCACATTCCCAGGAACCTGATCGAAGCTTCACAGGACCTCGGAGCCTCTCCAGCGAAGACCTTTTGGCGAGTGATTTTTCCTTTGTCGATGCCCGGTGTAGTTGCGGGTGGGACCTTCGCGTTTGTGCTGAGCCTGGGCGACTTTCTGGCTCCCCTTCTGCTCGGGGGCCCGAGTGGAATCATGATTTCGAATGTTGTCGTCAGCCTGTTTGGGGCGGCATACAACTGGCCTTTGGGTGCTGCTATATCTTTGTGCATGCTGGTCCTGGTCGTGGCTTTGCTGTTCCTCGCTGAGCGGATGGAGAAACGGTGGAGCTACTCGTGACGACACCTGACTACTCTCGATCCGGCTGGCTGAAGGCGCATGCTGTCGTGGTATTCGCGTTCCTTTATCTGCCTATCGTGGTGCTCATTGTTTACTCCTTCAATGGGCAAGGCGTGGGAGGGTTCCCGCCGCGCAACTGGACATTAGACTGGTACCGCACGCTGTCTGCGGATGATGCGATTTGGGAGTCAGTCGGAAATAGTCTGCTGGTTGCATTCGTCGCAATGGGGATCGCGCTCGCGCTCGGGATACCAGCTGCTCTTGCGCTCGATCGATCAGATTTTCCTGGAAAGTCTGTGTTTCGCCGCCTGGTGTTGCTGCCATTGATACTGCCCGGGATCATTACTGGTTTATCTCTCCTCATGCTCTTCCGCGAAGCTGACATGAGGCTAAGCCTTGTCACGATAATTCTTGGCCATGGGACAGCGCTGATCTCGGTTGCCACGACCGAGGTTTTTGCGGGATTACAGAAGCTGGATCGGGCACAAGAGGAGGCGTCGCTGGATTTGGGTGCGAACTATTGGCAGACGTTCTGGCGAGTCACCTTCCCCAATCTCAGGCTACCAATCATCGGAGCTGCGCTACTGATATTCACTTTATCCATGGATGAGATCGCCGTAAGCTTTTTTCTCATCGGCCGCCAAAATACATTGCCACTGGAAATCTGGGGGCGCTTGCGACGGGGTATCACACCGGAAATTAATGCGATATCTACGGTCATCTTCCTGTTCTCGCTCGCGGCGATTGTGATTTGGTACCGGCTACGAAGCAAGACGGAAGGCCAGCCGGAGCCTGCCGCGGAGTTGGTCCAAGCGTCGGGCGCCTAATTGCGCCGGAATCGCGGTCTGCTGCATTCACGGGCAAGTCGCTGTAGCTCTCTGTCATAATTGAAGTGCGTTTTGGAAAGGAAATGCCATTTGAGTTCGAGTATTCGCAACATTGCCATCATCGCTCACGTGGACCACGGGAAAACTACCCTGGTGGACGCGATGCTACGTCAGAGCGGAACCTTCCGGGCGAACGAGCAGATCGTCGAGCGCGTGATGGACTCAAATGAACTGGAACGTGAGCGGGGTATCACGATTCTGGCCAAGAACACGGCCATCTTCTACCGCGATGTGAAGATCAATATCGTCGATACGCCCGGGCACTCCGACTTCGGTGGGGAAGTGGAACGTGCGTTAAAGATGGTGGATGGCGTGATGCTCCTTGTCGATGCGAGCGAAGGGCCGCTTCCCCAGACTCGATATGTACTGAGCAAAGCTCTTGAAGCCAAGTTGCCGCCCATTGTGGTTATCAACAAAATCGATCGATCCGACGCACGGCCTCAGGAAGTACTAAATGAAATCTACGACCTCTTCATCGACCTGGACGCGCAGGAGGAGCAATTAGAGTTCCCCGTCCTCTACACGAATGCCAAAACTGGGACGGCTTCGACTGACGTTAAAGTCGCGGGCGAGGACCTGCAACCGTTGTTCGACGCTATTGTTCGGACCATCCCGCCGCCACAAGGAGATGCTGGAGGCCCTCTGCAGATCCTTGTCGCCAACCTCGACTACAGCGACTATCTCGGCCGCCTGGCGATCGCAAGAGTTTTCAACGGGCGAATGTACACTGGCGAGGATGTGGCTATCGCCAAGCTAGACGGCTCCCTACAGAAGACCAAAATTACCAAGTTGTTCTCCTTCAGTGGACTCAAGCGAATTGACATCCAGGAGACAGAACTCGGCGACATCGTGGCGGTTGCGGGAGTCGAGGGAATCACGATTGGCGAAACCATTACCAACGCCGAAAATCCTGTGCCACTGCCTCGCATCGTTATCGATGAACCCACCATCGCGATGCAGTTCACCGTCAATACCTCACCGTTTTCTGGCCGGGAAGGGACCTACGTGACCTCCCGCAATTTGCGCGAGCGTCTCGACAAGGAACTGCTGACCAATGTGTCTATTCGCGTCGAGGAAACCGGCAGCACAGATACGTTCAAGGTGATGGGCCGAGGTGAACTGCAGCTTTCCATTCTGATCGAGATGATGCGCCGCGAAGGGTATGAGCTCATGGTCGGTAAGCCAGAGATCGTGACCAAACGGATCGATGGGAAGGTGATGGAACCGGTCGAGCGGCTGACCGTAGATGTCCCCGAGGAGTTCGTCGGCGTTGTGATGGAGCAACTTGGCACGCGCAAGGCGGAAGTCGTGAATATGCATAACCACGGTTATGGGCGTGTGCGAATCGAATTCCGTGTGCCGAGTCGCGGCCTCATCGGACTTCGCAGTCAGTTGCTCACCGATACCCGCGGGACGATCGTAATGAACTCGTTATTCGACGGATATACCGAGTGGCAGGGCGAAATCCCCCATCGGTTGACTGGCGCGCTTATTGCGGACCGCCCGGGCGTCACCACATCTTACGCGCTGTACAACCTGCAGGAGCGCGGCGAACTTTTTGCCGGGCCGGGGGTCGACGTTTACGAGGGCATGATCATCGGCGAAAATGCGAAGGATGTCGACCTCGACGTCAACGTCGTACGCGAAAAGAAGCTGACCAACATGCGTGCATCCACGGCCGACGAGGCGATTCGTCTCGTCCCATTCCGTCAGCTAAACCTCGAGCAGGCGATCGAATTCATTGCTGACGATGAATTCGTCGAGGTCACGCCAAAATCTCTTCGCTTGCGAAAAAAAGTTCTGCAGTCGAACAAGCGCAAGAAGTCGAACCTCGCCGTCGTGGAAGAAGCCTAGTGGGGAAAGGTCCCAAAGAAGTCGAAATCAAGTTCCGCATCGACAATGTGCCGGCCCTGAACCGCCGTTTGCGGGCTGCTGGATTCCAATTACAGACGCGACGCACTCATGAGATGAATACGCTGTACGACCTCGCCGGTCAGCAGCTGCGCAAGCAAGGAGCGTTACTGCGGCTTCGGCAATATGGATCAGCGTGGATATTGACGCACAAGGCGAAGGGCGTGAGCAAACGGCACAAGAGCAGAGTGGAACTGGAGACACGCGTCGAGGACGGCCGGAAGATGCACGCGATACTCACGGCACTTGGGTTTCGACCGAGCTTCACCTACGAGAAGTTTCGCGCCGAGTGGACGGACGGCACCGGTCATGTGGTGGTGGACGAAACGCCAATCGGGAACATGGGAGAAATTGAAGGACCGCCACGTTGGATTGACCGCACCGCCAAACGATTGGCGGTCACGCCCGCGCAATACATAACGAAGAGCTACGCTGAGCTATTTACCGATTGGAAAAAGGCCAACCGGCACCCTGCCCACGAAATGACCTTCCGGGCGGTTGCTGAATTGTGAGCCCAAGTCGTGCGGATCACGCCGCAGCCGCATCCCGCGAGTGCTCGTACCCCTCGGTCGCGTAGCAAACAGCGCGATCAAAGAACTGCTCCATCAGCCGAAGCAGTTCCAACTCGCCATAGATTTCGAGTGGACCCCGTAATACACCCTGGCGTTGTAGAAATTCCCAGAGGTGCTCCTTGGTAAGCACGATGGCCCAACAATAGTCAGACAAGGCGACATTCTGCGAAGCGCGCCGCGCGCCGATCTCGCGGTAGCGACGTTGGATTTCGTCCTCTTGTTTGTACAGAAGCCAGTCTCCGAGATTGTGCAGAATCTCATAAACGCGATCACGGAGTTCGTGCTCCGGCACCTTGCTCATGTCCCGCGTCAGGGAAGATGCCTGGAACTTTTTCATCAGACCCTGGGCCAACTCTTCGGAGTGGTCTTCGATCAACCGAACCAAACGCAGAGCAATCATTCCTCGACCCCTTTTATCAATCGTTAGATGCGATAGGCGGCGCAAGCGATGCTGCTGAACCCGGCAGCAACAGCTCATAATATCGTAACACGATACATAATCAACAGGCTATGCGAATCGGGCTCCGGGCGGGAGAACTCATGCGGCGAGACTCATGCTGCGTTCGGTGTAGCCCTCGGTCACGTGGTAAAGAGCGCGGTCAAAGAACTGATCAAGCAGTCGGAGCAATTCCAGCTCGCCGAACACATCGATCGTGGTGCGCAGCACCCCTTCTCTTTCCAGGAACTCCCAAAGATGCTGTTTCGTCAAAACCAACGCCCAGGTCACAGTGGGTAACGAAACGCCTTGCTCGGCCCGACGGGCCCCGATTCTCCGGTATAGGGTCTCAATGTCGTGTTCAGGTTTGCTGACGAGCCAGTCGCTGAGATGCTGATAAACCTCGTGACAGCGATCATGCAGCTCGGGAGTGGGTACGCGAACCAGATCCGGGGTCCGGTCGCAGAATTTGAGTTTGTGAACCAGACCGTCTGCTAGTTGTTCAGAATGGTCTTCGATGAGGCGTACGAGCCGAAGTGCGATCATGGAGCGCCTCCTGCGGACTCGCTGACTAGATTGTATTCTTGGCGAAAGCCATACCTGCAAAGATTTCGGTTTGCAGATACTGACGAAAACCCCTTCTGGGAATCTTTTACTTTTTGAGCCGGTTATATTTCCGGAGCACTTCCCGCAGCCGATCATGCGGCAGTGCCACGACGGTCCGATCATTCACTCCCTTCATGGTCTCGGCGGCAACCATGGCGTTGACCACAGCCTCTTCGGTCGCCTGCACGGTCGCGAGGAAAATGGGATCAATCTGATCGTTGGGCAGCATGGTGATCTGACGTAAACCCTTATTCGAAGCTGCTCCTGGATTGGCGGTGGAAAAAGCAATGAAGATGTCTCCTGACCCGTCTCCCGAATAGCTCCCATCGCGGCCTAAGCCCAAGGATACCCGGCGTGCCACCCGCTTCAGTTGCGTGGGAATGAGAGGAGCGTCAGTTGCCACCACGACGATGATGGATCCGACATCATCGCCCCAGATTTTTCCGCCCGCGATCTCCTGTCCAACGGGCACACCCGCGATCCGCAACTGACTTCGGACTCCGTAATTGCACTGGACTAACACGCCAACGGTGTAACCGCCGTACTTTTGTTCGAGACGGCGGGACGCCGTGCCGGTGCCACCTTTAAATTCGTTGCAGATCATGCCGGTGCCCCCGCCGACGTTGCCCTCCTGCACGGGACCGGCTTTTGCGGTATCGAGGGCGTGAGTTGCGTCTTCTGGCTTCACATGAAAGCCGTTGATGTCATTCAAATATCCATCCCAGGTTTCAGCGACAACCGGTAGTGACCACCAGTAGCCGTCCTCATCCGGAGGGGCGTGCTTTACGCGCCAGGCAATTACAGCGTCGCGGACGACTCCGACACTATGGGTATTGGTGATCATGACAGGCCCATCGAGAAAGCCAGAGTCCTCGACCCATGTGGTGCCTGTCATTTCGCCATTACCGTTGAGCGTAAACCACGCGGCAAAGACCGGATCGAGCAGGTTATGACCTCTGGGCAGGATTGCGGTTACTCCGGTTCGAACTGGGCCGACTCCGACTTGCAGCTTGCCTTGGCCAGAGATCAAGGTCGTGAAGCCAACCTCGACGCCGTTTACGTCTGTGATCGCATTAAGCGGACCAGGAGTGCCGTCAAAGGGTACTCCCAGATCGCGGGCCCGCGGCTTGCTTTGGCCGTGAAGGGTGGTAACCACAAAAATCCCGGTAAACAGCAACCCGATCAGGTACTTTCTCATCCTTCTCTCCTCGGTCCGTGCAGTATAAATAAGTGCCCGGATCAGTATCGACGAGTGCGGAGGGGTGGCATGGAAAACTGGAAGAAAGCGGTAGTGGCGGGAACTCTGGCGGGAGGCGCGATCCTGGCGCTGACCGGCAAGCGAGCCGTGGGCCTGATCATGGCCGGGGTTGGCGGGGCTTTGTTGGCAGCCGAATATCCGGAGAAGATGGAGCAACTTCGCGAGAACTTCCCGGAGTACGCTGATCGCGCGATGCGTGTTTTGGAGAATGTGTCGCGGGCTGGAGAGCGGGTTTCCGAGTTGCTGGAAAAGCGAGGCAAATACGCCTTGGAGGAGCTACGGTCGTTCTAAAGCTCGCCAACGTTTGTGCGTGGCGGCCTGCTCGGGGGCAGTCCACTCCTGGCGTTGTTAGGGGAGGGACTACTATTCGATACCCAGTTGTTTGCGGGCCGCGGGGCTGAGGCGCTCAGGGGTCCACTGCGGCTCCCAGACCACATTGACAATGGCAGAACGGACGCCGTCCATCCGTTCGATACGGCTTTTGACTTGCTCCCCAATGAGGGCGTGGGCGGGACAGCCGGGAGCCGTCAGCGTCATATCGACAGCTACGTCCTGCTTCTCGTCGGCAGCAGGCTCGATGCGCACGTTGTATATCAATCCCAGGTCAACGATGTTGACGGGGATCTCCGGGTCGTAGCATTCCCTTAGCGCGGTAAGAACTTCGTCTTGTGTCAGTGTAGGCATTTCAATGGTAGATGCTATCCGGGAGCAGTTCGACTCGCGTCCGAGTGTACCTTGTCCATGGTACACCGCTAGGAATCGTGCTTGCTGGGGATGGAAAAATCCATGACACCTGAAGTCAAAGGCCGAATACAGGCATTTCTGCTGATTCTCATTGTCGTCGCCGGGGTGCGCACCGGATGGATTTTGTGGCAACGTCACAGTGACCAGCAGCAAAGCAAGGCGCAGAAACAAAATGCGCCTTTGAACCCGGACTACTACGTCACCCCCAAGAAGCTCTATCCGTACGATTTGAAATCGGCAAAGCAGTTAACCCAGCAGCCGCTTTGGGTGAAAGAAGGCTACAAGTACACTTGCTATCCATATAATCCGGCAACTCACCACACGGATTTTGAGCACGACGCAGGGACGCTCGGCCCCCTGGAAAAGCTCAAAGTAACCGACGTCGTGCTTGACACGTCTCCGGAGAAGGGACAGAAGCAGGTAATGGCGGTATTCGAAAGGGACGGCAAACATTACGCATTCCCAATCGGGCTCAACGTGGGAGGAGATTACAAGATCTATTCCGACGAGATCTTCTTCTATCAAGATCCGAAGGAACTCTACAAGCACTGGCCTGCTGATGTTTGGAGCGCCATCGACAATCACCAGGTGAAGCCGGGGATGAATGAGTTGCAAGCCGATTTTGCCATCGGGATGGGCCGGCCTGAATCGTCTGGCGATTCAGACAAGGTTGTGAACTATCCCAATGGCGGCAAACCGCTGACCGTTATCTACCGCAACGGTAAAGCAGTGGAGGTTAAACCTGGGACACCCTCTTAGCTCTTGAGCTTGGGTGATTGCCCGTCAGCCGGTTTCCCCTCCTCGGCGCGGATAACGCCATCTTCCTCCGCGTAGAAGGCTCGGTGCTGCGCGTCGTACTGCTTAGGCACCATGCTGACGGAGTACCCATCCTTTTTCGAGTGGAAGCTCACGGTATAGTCGCCACGCTCGGTCTTTTGTGCCATTCGCTTGGTAAACGAACCGGTCCCGGCAAGCGCTGAAAGGGACGGAGCGTACTTGTCGTGACGCTTCTTGTAGAGCTTCTGCGCCCGCAGCAGCGTGCGCATGTAGCCGAGCGCCTGTGCCTCAGGCTCGGAATGCGCCGGATCTCCCGGAAACTTCGGTTGATAGGCGGGCTGCGTCGGCTGCGAGGGCCCGACGGCGGAGGGTTCCTGCGCAATCGACAATACGCCCAAAAGAACCAGAGTTAGAAGCGCGGCACCGCTAACAAGAGACCTGATTTTCATGACAATTACCTTAGTTCGGCCAGTCCTGGTTTGTTACTGCCGTAATGTTTGTGCATTACCGATACTTTGCAGCGAGCTTGAATGTAGATATTCTAACGGCAGATTACCTTAATTCAGGACAGCTATGAAACCTGCCGTTGCGAGAAAGCCGTTGATTCGAATTGCTGTAGTGGAGAGCGATCCGCTCCGTTTCGTCGGGTTCCGGGCCTTGTTCGATTCAGAGTCGGATTTTGAACTGGTCTCAGCCTCCTTGCCGGAGATTGCCGTACAAAAAGACATTGACTTGGTTCTACTCGGCAGTCGCGGTGGACAAGGCCTCTTCGATCAGATGGCCAGCCTGAAGGCTTCTCGTCCGGATCTGCGAATTATCGTAACCGGGGCGGGCATGGACGAGGAAACAATCTTGAAAGCGATTGCTTCCGGTGCCAAGGGTTACGTTGATGAGGCCGCGAGTCCGACCGAGTTTGTGCAGGCGATTCGCGTGGTGAATCAAGGCTCCGTGTGGGCGCCTCGCCGTGTGTTGTCGATGTTTATCGAACGGGTGACGTCGTCGCCGGGACGCATCTTCCCGGCCGGTCGTGTCACGTTCACTGACCGCGAAAAGGAAGTTCTCGAAATGCTGGTCGCGGGCCGCTCTAACAAGGAAATCGGGGCGGCGCTGGGCATCGAAGAGCGCACGGTAAAGGCGCACGTTGCCAAGCTGATGCGCAAAGTCGGGGTTCAGAATCGAATTGCCCTGTCGGTACACGCGATCACGCATTCGCTGGTCACAGCCAAGTAGCTTCACATAACACTCTCACTGTGTACGCGCTGTCGGGCACGTGTGCGTAGTTTTCTTTCCGTCTTCGCGCCAGTTCGCTCCTCCGTGATGTACCCTGTTTAGCCTTATAGATTTGCTAAACAGGAGCGGACATGCGTCTCACTCTCAGCCTGGTTTTCTATTCCTTCGTTCTCATTGCGCTTGAAGGTTTGGCTTTGGGCCAAGCCCAGCCTGCCACGCCGACGAACGCGAATGAACCCGACCACTTTGATTTGAGATCGGTTGATAAGTCTCTGGATCCCTGCGTGGACTTCTACCAGTACGCCTGTTCGAAATGGCAGGCCGAAAATCCTATTCCAGCAGACCAGGCTGGCTGGTCACATGGGGCAAAGCTGGCTTTATGGAATCAGCGGGTCCTGCGCGAGATTCTCGAAAAAGCTGCGGGCGAAGGTTCGGGCCGGAGTGCTGTCGCGCAGAAAATCGGCGACTACTACGGGTCCTGCATGGATGAGGCGGCTGTGAACAAGCAGGGAATCGCCGCCCTCAAACCGGAATTGGACCGCATCGCAGCCCTGACCGATAAATCGCAGTTGGCTGGCGAAATTGCACACGTCCATCAGGTGACGTATTCACTGATCGTGCCGGGAGACTCAGGAGCCGCTACGGCGATGTTTGGATTCACCTCCGGCCAGGACCTTGATGATGCATCGAAGGTTGTGGCGACAGCGGACCAGGGTGGACTAAGTCTGCCCGACCGCAATTACTACCTGGCCGACGATGCTAAGGCGGTTGAAACTCGTCAGCAGTATGTCGAGCATGTGGGCAAGATGCTCGAAGCCGCGGGCGAGAATCCGACGCAAGCAGCGGCCGACGCAAAGGTTGTCCTTGCCATGGAGACGGCACTGGCAAAGGCTTCGATGGACATCGTCAAGCGGCGGGATCCCGCGAATCTAAATCACAAGCTCACGCCGCAGGAGTTGCGTGCATTAACCCCGCATTTTTCGTGGGACGAATACTTTAAAGTTATCCATCCTCCGCAGACCGCGCATTACCTCGTGGCAACGCCGGATTTCTACAAGGGATTGGATCAGCTGATTGCTGGTGAGTCGCTGGACCACTGGAAGACGTATTTACGATGGCACGTGATTCATGCGTCGGCCAATCTGCTAAGCGAGCCCTTCGTGAATGAGAACTTCAACTTTTATGGGCGGCAGCTAGTCGGTCAAAAACAGATCCGGCCGCGTTGGCGCCGCTGCGTCGGAAGCGTGGACCGCGATCTGGGCGAAGCACTGGGCCAAGCCTACGTCGAGCGGACGTTCGGGCCGGAATCCAAACAGCGAATGCTGGCGATGGTTAAGGCGCTCGAACAGGCGCTCGCCGCCGACATTCAGCAACTGGATTGGATGACCCCGACGACCAAGAAAGAGGCATTGACGAAGCTGAACAAAATCGAGGACAAAATTGGGTATCCGAACAGATGGCGCGACTACTCAAGCCTGAATATTGTCCGAGGCGACAATGTGGGCAACGCTTTTCGGAGCAGTGAGTTCGAACTCAACCGGCAGCTCGCGAAGATCGGAAAGCCGGTCGATCGCAGTGAGTGGCTGATGACACCGCCGACGGTGGACGCCTATTACGATCCCCAACTAAATACGATCAATTTCCCCGCCGGCATTCTCCAGCCGCCATTCTTCGACAAGGAGATGCCCGATTCAGTGAATTATGGCGCAATCGGCGCGGTGATTGGCCACGAGTTGACCCACGGCTTCGATGACGAGGGCCGTAAATTCGATCCAAGTGGAAACCTGCGCGACTGGTGGACGGACCAGGATGCCAAGCAGTTCGAGACCCGCGCGAAGTGTGTGGCGGACGAGTATTCGGGATTCGAGGCTACGCCCGGAACGCACATCAACGGGAACCTGACTCTGGGTGAGAACACCGCCGACAATGGCGGTTTGCGCGTCGCGCTCATGGCATTACAGAGCACGATGGATGGCAAGAAGGGCGAGAATGTGGATGGTTTCGATCCGGTGCAGCAGTTCTTTGTATCGTTCGGGCAGGTCTGGTGCGCCAACGTGACCCCTCAAGCGCTCCGGGTGCAGGCCCAATCCAACCCTCATTCCACGCCTAAGTATCGGGTAAACGGCGTAGTTTCGAATATGCCGGAGTTCCAGAAAGCCTTTCATTGCAAAGCGGGACAGCCCATGGTACGGGAGAACGCCTGTCGCGTGTGGTAGCGAAACGGGTCGTTACCTGGGGCCAATGACCTCAGTAATCTTGTTGGTTCGGGGGGGCTGCACCATACTCGGTTCACCTACCACAGAACCTGGGAGACGGGGTTGGGATCGGAGATTAGGGTCACCGATTTCAGCCCCGATTTTATTTTCCGGTCGCTCCAAGCCACTAAATCCCTTAGTTACAACGCAGATGCCGTCTACAACCAGAGCCGCTCGTCCCGCGTCGAACATACTGGTACTCTGAAATACACCTATCTCTCCACAGGATCGTGCTGATGATTAAGAAAGCGCTGGTTGCGTGTGTGATTGCGGTGCTGGCGGGAGCCAGCTTCGCGGCCGATAACTCCGAAAACAAGGCTGTCCAGCGGGTGCAAGCCGCGGCTGACGTTCTCAACGAAATCCAGGCTACGCCGGACAAGGGAATTCCGGAAGATGTGTTGGCCTCGGCCGAGTGTGTGGCAGTGGTGCCGTCCATGCTGAAAGGCGGCTTTATTGTCGCGGCCCGATACGGAAGAGGGGTCGCCAGCTGCCGGCATGACAAGAGCTGGAGCGCGCCCGCATTCTTCAGTATCGAAGGCGGAAGCTTCGGATTTCAGATCGGTGGACAGGCTGTCGACCTCGTGATGCTGATCATGAACAAGGAAGGCATGGACAACCTGCTATCGAGCAAGTTCCAACTTGGAGCCGATGCTTCGGTTGCCGCCGGTCCGGTAGGACGTCATGCGGCAGGGGATACGGACTGGAAGTTGCGCGCACAAGTGCTCACGTATTCAAGAGCGCGAGGGGTTTTCGCGGGGCTGAGTCTTGATGGGGCACGCATTCATCAGGATAAGGACAGTACGCGCGAGTTTTACGGGCGTATGGTGCCGTTCCGGACCTCGCTGACCGGCGAGATCACTACGCCAGAGACTGGTCATGTGTTTCTGACTACTCTTTCCAAGTGGGCGCAGGAGGCAGCGAAATAGAGCTGGCTGCAGACCCGGGCTATTGAGCTTCTGCACGGCAGGACGTTACCCGTGGTGCCCGGGATGTTTGACATCGATTTTTCCGGGATGCTACCGTCACGCTTCGCCTGAATGCGACACCGCATTGAGTACGCGCTCGCGTGGACGGTAATCCATATCCTGGGCGCTTTGCCTCGGCCGATTTCCCGCGCAGCAGGCATCGCGCTGGCGCAGATCGTCTACCTTTTTCATTCCAAGCTTCGGCGCGTCGGCATGCGCAACCTGGAGATCGCCTTTCCCGAAAAGCCGGTGACCGAGCGTCGCCGGATTCTGCGGGGCGAATTCACGTCCTTGGGGCGACAACTCGCGGAAGTCTGCATGTTTCCGCGCTACACGCGTGAGAACGTCGAGCAAGTCGTTGTTTACGACGGCTTCGAAAACTTCGACGCCGCCCAGAAGCGCGGCCGAGGCGTCTTGTATCTGACAGCTCATTTAGGCGGGTGGGAGCTCTCGGCCTTCGCCCACTCTCTCTATGGACACCCACTGGGAGTCGTCATGCGCGGCATGGATAATCCATATCTCGATCACCTGATCCAGAGTCTGCGCACCATGTACGGCAATAAGGCCATCGATAAAGACAATTTTGTCCGCGGCTTGCTGGCCGCGATGAAGGCAGGGGAAACAGTGGGTATCCTCATGGACACGAACATGACGCCGCCACAAGGGATCTTCGTCGACTTCTTTGGTGTGCCGGCGTGCACCGCGACCGGACTGGCCAGAATCGCGCTACGCACCGACGCCGCCGTTGTGCCGGGGTTCACGGTTTGGGACCCAGCGGCCAAGAAATATAAATTATTTTTCGAACCTGCCCTGGACTTGATCCGCAGCGGCAACGAGGAAGCAGATATCGCGGCGAACACGGCACTGTTTACAAAGGTGATCGAAAAGTACGTCCGGCAGTATCCCGATCAGTGGCTCTGGGTTCATCGTCGCTGGAAGACCCGTCCGCCGGGCCAACCGTCGCTCTATTAAAACCAGTCGCTGCGGTAGACGATCCACCAGCTCAGGATGAAGATGGGAATGGTGGCCGCGACAGCCCACCAGAATGGAAGCAGGAAATCCGCGAGCAAGCCCAGCACAATCACCAGCAGCCAGAAGAGGCGCCGTTCCATGCTGGTATTGTATTGGTGCCCAAGGCCGCTCAAGAGGATTTTCGGCTAGAGGATCCCAATGACCCGCTCTGTACAAGAACTCGCAAGCTTGCTCGGTTGCCAGATGATAGGGGACGGACGAGTGCAGGTAACAGCTGTCGCCAGTATTCAATCGGCTTCCCGTTCTGATCTGACGTTTGCTGACGATGAAAGAACGATGGCGGCGGCTGAGCATTCGGAAGCCGGAGCGATCGTCTGTGGCGAGTTCGCAAGATCGTCGGGCAAGCCGTTGTTGATTGCAGCGCAGCCTAGGCTGGCTTTTGCGCATGCCGCGGAGCTTCTTAGAACTCAGGGGGATTCTCCGCTGGGCATTCACGGCACTGCGGTTGTGGACGCAACTGCGCAGTTGCCATCGAGTGTCGCCGTGGATGCGCATGCTGTAATCGGTAGAGATGTCCGGATCGGGGTAAACACGCGAATCGGAGCCGGTTGTGCGATAGGCGCCGGCGTAGTCATCGGTGAGAACTGCAACCTGGCTGCCAACGTGACCATCTATCCCGGAGTAACACTAGGCGACCGCGTAATCGTGCACGCGGGCGCGGTGCTCGGGAGTGATGGATTCGGCTACGTGCGGGACGACCATACAGGACGTTATAAGAAATTTCCGCAGATTGGGCGACTTGAGATCGAAGACGATGTGGAGATTGGAGCGAATTCCACGGTCGATCGTGGGGCGCTGGATTCGACTCGCATTGGACGTGGTACGAAGATCGACAACCTGGTTCACATCGGGCACAACGTTCAGGTTGGCCAAGACGTGGTAATCGCCGCCCAAACCGGTATTTCCGGAAGCGCGGTATTGGAGGACGGTGTGGTTGTTGCGGGACAAGTCGGCATTGCCGATCACGTTCGCATTGAATCAGGGGCCATTCTCGGCGCGCAGTGTGGTGTACCGAGCAAGAAGGTAATTCGCGGGAAGGGGATTGTGTTCTGGGGAACTCCGGCGCGGCCGATACGCGAGTACTTGAAAGAACTGGCCGTCTTGGCAAGGCTGGCGAAGAAGTAGTAAAGCTCCGCTAGTCGGGGCTTAGTAGTCAGGCGAGCGGTTCGGTCCGAACTATTCTGCATTATGGCAATCATCGTCATTGGCGGCCATTCCAGGAATGTCGGAAAGACTAGTGTAGTGGCTGGGCTGATTGCCGCACTTCCGGAACTTCACTGGACAGCCGCGAAGATCACCCAGTACGGGCATGGGATATGCTCGGCTAATGGAGCGCCCTGCGACTGTGCCACGGATGATCACTCGTGGGCCATCGCGGAAGAAACGGACCGGTCAGGCGCGTCGGACACCTCGCGCTTCCTCCTTGCGGGTGCCGAACGCTCCTTATGGGTTCGTACGCAGCAGGGTCGGCTGGCGGAAGCTATGCCGATGTTGCGCAACAGAATGGCGGACGCGGCGAATGTCATTGTCGAATCGAACAGCATCATGAAGTTCATTCGTCCGGATTTATACCTCACTGTTCTCGATCCAGGCACGCCTGATTTCAAGAACTCTGCACAGGAGATGATCGACCGCGCAGATGCAGTGATTTTGCACAAGACGAGCGCAGGGCCGCTCTGGAATGGCATCTCGCTGAAGCCGGTGAGTAAAAAACCAGTTTTCGCGATCGTGCCGCCTACCTACGTGACTGGCGAGATCGTCGCCTTCGTTCGGGCACATCTCTCCGGCTGAAAATCAGCGGCCGAATGCGCACTCGAGTGGAGAGAGATTCGGTACAACATACCCGGGCGCTCATCATCCTTTGCTATCCTTTCTTGTGCGCAAGATTCACCGGACAGCCTGGCTGCTCGCTTGTACCTCAGGTGTGCTGCAGGTCCTGATCTTCCCGTTACCCGGCCTCTATTGGCTTTCATGGATTGCATTCGCGCCTTTGCTGGTGGCGATTCTCCGTACCCGAGATGCTGATGTCTTGCAACTCTTCGATTCTCCTGGCGTGAAATTAGTACCGGGCAACTTTGGACAAGGGTTCCTGCTGGGATATGTAAGTGGAGTGATCTGGTATGCGGGGACCTGCTACTGGGTCTATGACACCATGCACCGCTACGGGGGACTCGGACCAGTGGCTGCGTTTGGCGTGCTGATTCTTTTTTGTCTTTATCTCGCCCTCTATCACGGATTGTTCGGAGCACTGCTGGCCTTGGTTGCCTCATCGCGCCTTACCGTCAGCAGGCTTGCATTGATCGCGGCGCCATTTCTGTGGGTCGCGATGGAATTGGCTCGGACCCGGATCAGTGGTTTTCCGTGGGATTTGCTGGGGATTGCCCAGGTCGACAATATCCCACTCGCACGCGTGGCTGGGTTCGCCGGTGTCTACGGGCTTTCCTTCGAGATCATGCTGGTCAATACGGCGGTGGCTGCTGCGTTTCTCGTCCGGCGCGACAAGAGGACAAGCCTGCTGATAACAGCAATGGCAGCGGCGATGGTGCTACAAGCCGGGCGATGGGTAAGCCCCGCGCCCTTTCCCGTCGACAGACAGGCGCTGTTGGTCCAGCAGAACGTGCCGATCATCGACAACTCGGATTGGACGCGAAACTATTTCGAATCGACATTAAGTGATTTGGCTGCGATCAGCGAGCGACAATATGCGACCGGGAAACATTTTGACCTGATCGTTTGGCCGGAATCACCGGCTCCCTTCTACAGTGGTGATCCGCTTTTCCGCGACGCCGTCAGTCGAATTGCCCGCCAGACAGGCAGTTGGATGGTTGTTGGCAATATCGGGGTACGGAATGCAACCATGTCGCAGGAGGCGGGCTCCGCCGTCTTCAACTCTGCGTCGCTGGTTGATCCTTCCGGTGACTGGACTTCACGGTATGACAAAATCCACCTCGTGCCGTTTGGAGAATACCTGCCTTTCAAGCAGGTGTTCGGATTTGCCGGCGGCCTCACGAAGGAAGTGGGCGATTTTGCCCGCGGAACTTCACGGGAACCATTGGATGCGGGCGGGGAAAGACTTGGCGTGTTTATCTGCTACGAATCGATCTTTCCTGACGAAATCCGTCAATTTGCCGCGAATGGTGCCCAGGTGCTGGTCAACATCTCTAACGATGGCTGGTACGGGGACAGCGGTGCCTACGCACAGCATCTGGCGCAGTCGCGGATGCGGGCGATTGAGAATGACCGGTGGTTACTGCTCGATACAAACACCGGGCTCACCGCATCGGTCGATCCCTATGGCCGGATCGTGGCAGAGCTACCGCGCAAGACCCGCGACGCGCTGCCGGTTGCCTATGCCTTGACCGATGTAACCACGTTCTACACTTGTCACGGCGACTGGTTCGCATACCTGTGTGCGATAATTTCAGCAGGGGCGCTGGTTGCGCGCTTCTCAATCCGCAATAAAGCAGGGCATTCGTGATGGTCGAGGAATTAGAACAGGAATATACCGCGCTGAAGGACAAAGTGCGCGACCTGCGGGAGTATCTTTGACGCCGGCAAACTGCGCCAGCAACTGAGCGAAGTGGAAAAGCAGGTTGCCGACCCGAATCTCTGGTCGAACCCCGAAAAATCTCAGACGGTGATGCGTGAACGCAAGCGGCTGGAGACCATGCTCGCCACCGAGGCGGAGCTCGTCCGGCGCGAACAGGACATCAGAACGTATTTCGACCTCCATCAGGAAGGCGAGCAGGTCGAGTCCGAATTGCGCGGCGAAATCGAGGGACTGCGTCGGCTTGTCGACCAGCTTGAGACAGAGACGCTGCTGTCAGGCGAGAATGATGCCCGGAACGCGATTGTCACCATTCATCCGGGTGCGGGTGGGACCGAGTCCCAGGATTGGGGCGACATGCTTCTGCGCATGTACCTGCGCTGGGCAGAACGCCAGGGTTTCCAGGCTGTCTTGAACGATTATCAACCGGGTGAAGAGGCCGGGTTGAAATCGGCGACGTTCAGCGTGAGCGGCGATTATGCATACGGTCTGCTCACCAGCGAGATCGGCGTACACCGGCTAGTCCGCATTTCGCCATTCGACCAGGCCAAGCGGCGTCACACCTCATTTGCCAGTGTTTTTGTCTCGCCGGAAATCGATGAAAGTATCGAAGTCGACATTAAGCCGGAAGACCTAAGGGTGGACACCTACCGTTCCAGCGGGAAAGGCGGGCAACACGTCAACACAACAGATTCGGCGGTCCGGATCACGCATATTCCGAGTGGAATCGTAGTGAGCTGTCAGAACGAGCGGTCCCAGCATAAAAATCGCGAGCGTGCCATGAGTATGTTGCGGTCGAAGCTGTATGAGGCCGAGCTGGAGAAGAAGCGCGCCGAAACGAAGAAGATCGAGGATTCCAAGCTCGACATCGATTTCGGTTCACAGATACGTTCCTATGTACTTCAGCCCTATCGGATGGTGAAGGACCACCGGACCAAGATCGAGGTTGGCGATGTGGATCGCGTGCTCGACGGTGATCTACAGCCCTTCATAGGAGCATATTTGAGGATGCGCCGCGGAGAGAAACAGACGTAGATCACTGCTGTTTTCTGGACCATGCCGAGAATGATTGATCTAATTCGGGGCTCTGCAGTACCTGCCACCCTGGTGCAGTCGGCAGCGAAGGGTGCGTTGGCGTTGCCAGCCGATGAGATGATCGAGATCCTGGTACACCTGGCATTGCACAATAAGGTCCACGGGCAACTGGCCCGTTTCACATTAGCAGGGTGGGAAGAGAAATCGGCGCTCGCGGTGGCTTTCAATCCGAATACGCCGGCGGAGGTGCTGGATTACTTGATCTCGCCGGACAACTTGAGGCCCCGCCTGCTGCCCGCGCTGCTAGAGAATCCTTCCGTGAAAGACGACGCCCTGGTTGTACTCGCGACCTCGGGTTCGCGTGAAGTAGTCGAGGCGATGGCGAATAGCGCTCGTGTGAGAAACTCGCCAGCGGTTCAAAAGGCTTTGGCTTGCAATCCTCACTTCAAATCAGCCGATTTCGAGTCCAACCAGACGAATCCAGATACCTTGCCAGGCACGGCCGCAACAGGGGAAACAGGGTCTAGCGAGGCGCAGGACACAGCCGGCGCGGTCATTCCCGAGTCTGCGCAAAGCAACGGTGCGGCCGAGGACGTGCTGGACGAAGATGTAGCCACTTTCATGCGAGAGCACGCGGATGAAATTGCCGCCGAAGAAGGCAAGCCTTTCCAAGCCATAGGCGGGATATTCGATGGATTAGAAAGCGTGGAGGCTCCACAGCCCACAATTCCTGCAGCGGCGACTCCCGAGAGTACACCGGCAAAGCCGGCGGAGCCTACGGTTACGCCGCGTGTGCCCCGGGTCTCGCCCGATGAAAAACGCGGTGGCGCTCTACAAAAGATCTCCAAGCTGGATATTAAGGGTCGGATACAAGTGGCCATGAAGGGCAACAAAGAGGAGCGCTCCATCCTGATACGGGATGGAACGAAGATCGTGGCATTGGCTGTCCTGGATTCTCCGAAGATTACCGACGGGGAAGTAGAGGGTTTTGCAAGTCAGAAGAATGTGCTCGAAGCTGTCTTGCGGGCGATTCCGATGAAACGGCGGTTCGCGAAACATTACCCGGTTATTCGTAACCTGGTCTTCAATCCGCGCACACCGTTGGATCTGTCACTTGGGTTGATGAAGAACTTACTGGTAAATGACCTCAGGAACCTGTCGTCCAACAAGGAAGTGTCTGAAACCATTCGCAAGCTGGCACTGAAGATGTTCAAGCAGAAGATGGAGCCGGCGAAGAAGGGCTGAGTTCGCAACACAACGGAGTTACGCGTGTCGAGTATCCAGACCGACGAGATCAAGGAACTATTTGAGCGGGCCAAGACGATTGCTGTTGTTGGTCTATCATCGAGCCCGTTGCGGCCGAGCCATGGAGTGTCGGCGTACATGCAGTCGCATGGATATCGCATTATTCCGGTCAATCCTCAGATCAGAGGTGCTCTTGGCGAAAAGGCTTACCCATCGTTATCTCAGGTTCCTGAGAAGATCGACATCGTCAATATATTCCGGCGTCCTGAATTCGTAGAGGAAATCGTCGACGAAGCGATCGCCTTGAAGGTTCCAGCCATATGGATGCAGGAAGATGTCGTGAACGAACGGGCAGCTCAGAAGGCCCGCGACGCGGGCATCTTTGTCGTAATGGACCGGTGCATTCTGAAGGAACACCAGCTCCGGTTTCGCTGACGTCGAGGCCGGCTTGATAGGTCTCAGGCCCTCACGACGATCAGAGTGGCATCGTCGCGCGGTATCGAAGGCTTGCAGAACTCGCGGACGCTGGCTAGAAGGTCTTCTGCCGAAAGTTCAGGCTTGGAAAATTGTTCCGTGAGTCGCTCAATTCCGTACTCTTCGTCGGCGGGATTCATAGCTTCCGTAATGCCGTCCGTGTACAGGAGCAAGCGCGATTGTTCTGGCAAATGAATTGTTGTTTCTGAAAAGTTCCCGAAGGTCAATCCGAGCGGCATACCCGAATCCGTAACTACCACTCGAGCGCCGGTGTCATCAATGAGTAACGGCGGAAGATGACCGGCGTTGGCGACGGTCAAGGTTCGTGCTGCGGGATCGAGCACGGCGTACACCAGGGTAACGAACCGCCCAGTCGGGAAGTCTTCGACCATCAGCCTGTTCAACTTCGTGAGCACTTCGGCAGGCGTGCAGCATGCTTCGGCGAGCGACCGAAGCATACCGCGCGTGGCAGACATCAGTAGCGCGGCAGCGGTGCCCTTTCCGGAAACGTCGGCCAAGACGAGTCCCCACCGACCATGATCAAGTTCAATAAAGTCATACCAGTCGCCGCCCACGTCACCGGCAGGGCATGATAGTCCGGCAACCATGTACCCGGGGATGTACGGCGAACTCTTCGGGAGCAGAGCTTCCTGAATCAGCCGGGCTTCTTGTGCCTCTCGCTGCATCCGGTCTTTTTCGGAGCGTTCTCGCTTAAAGCGTTGGGCATTGTGTACGGCAACCGCGACATGATTGCATAGCGACTGCAACAGCCGCAGCTGCTCAGGCGGGAATGCATCAAGGTCATGATGGGACGCCGTGAACACTCCCACGAGTTCCCCTTCGACTTCGAGGGGAATTGCTACTTCCGACTGCGTGGCTGCTTCGCAGACGATGTAGTAAGGATCCTTGCTAACGTCCGGCGCATACCGCATCTGGCGAGTCCCTGCCACATAGCCCACCATTCCCTGCGTTCCGATCTGTAAACGTTGTCCCTTGTGCCCGGTAGTGCATCCATGCACGCCGGCAAGGATCAAGTCGTTTCGATGTTCATCCCGGAGATAAATATTCGCTTCAACGCAGCCGAAAGAAATGGCAATGTCGTTAACGACGCGGTCAATGAGTTGATCAAGGTCGAGGATGGAGCCAATTTGCCGAGCGGCCTTTTCCAGGCGGAGCAGGTCATGGACCTGGTCGCGCCGGAGCGGCTTAGGGGGACGAAGGAAACCGGTATCGCTCGTTATCGGAGTACTCGCCATTTCAGTAACCCCCCAGCAAAGCCCGGATCGATATGCTGCTTTAGATTCTAAGCTCAGAACTAGGATTCGTTTTTTCGGTCCTCTGCCTGAGAACGAACACCGCCCCGGCGCCGTTCCCGAAGCTGTTCGAGGCGCTCCCGAATGCGTTTTTCTATACCTTCGTTCGTAGGTTTGTAATACGACCGATCGCGGAGATTGTCGGGCAGACATTGCATGTCCGCAACCTTGCTGTCCAGATCGTGCGCATATTGGTATCCCGCTGCATATCCGAGACCTTTCATCAAACCTGTCGGTGCATTTCGTAGATGAAGGGGAACGGGTTCGGCGGCCGTTTGCTCGACATCTTGTTGGACTGCCCCGTAGGCGGTGTAAAGGGCGTTGGATTTTGGCGCGACTGACAGGTACACAGCCGCTTCGGCCAAGGCGAGGTTGCCTTCCGGCATGCCGATGAAGTCCACGGCGTCGCGCGCAGCCATGCACAGCGACAAGGCCTGGGGATCGGCGAGGCCTATATCTTCAACGGCCATACGAACCAACCGGCGGGCCACGTAAAGCGGATCCTCGCCGGCTTCCAGCATCCGCCCAAGCCAGTACAAGGCGGCATCGGCATCGCTATTTCGGACGGACTTGTGAAGCGCGGAGATGAGGTTGTAATGCTCTTCACCAGCTTTGTCGTACAGCAGAACACGCTTTTGCAGCGCGTCCTGGACCAGGTCATCGGTGATTTCGGCGCCAATGTCAGTTCCAGAACGCTCCTTGGCCAGCGTCGCACACACCTCAAGCACGTTGTATGCACTGCGCGCATCACCGTTGGAATAACTCGCAATCCGGCGCAGAACTTCGTCGGAAGCCTTCAGTTCCATTGCGCCCAGACCGCGTTCTCGATCTTCCCGAGCGCGACGAAGCAAGGTAGTGATCTGCTCCTCGGAGAGGGGTTTCAGTACGTAAACTCGCGAGCGCGACAGCAGTGCCGAGATTACTTCGAACGAGGGATTTTCCGTTGTGGCGCCGATGAGGCGGATGCTGCCCTTCTCCACATAAGGGAGAAATGCATCCTGCTGCGCTTTGTTGAACCGGTGGATCTCGTCGATAAAAACGATGGTACGAGTTCCGTACTGGCGGGCGCGTTCGGCGTCGAGCATGACCTGCTTGATTTCCTTGATTCCGGACAAGACGGCTGAGAATTCGATGAATTCGGCCTTTGTCGCCACGGCGATAATTTTGGCAAGCGTGGTTTTGCCCGTTCCAGGCGGGCCCCAAAAGATAAGCGATCCGGTATCATCCCGCTCAATCTGGGTTCGCAATGGTTTGCCCGGTCCGACCAGGTGCTCCTGGCCAACGAAATCGTCGAGAGTGCGCGGGCGCATGCGATCGGCAAGTGGACGAGTGCGATCGACTGCGTGAGCACCACTCGGGACCGATTCAAAAAGACCCATTGAAAGCACCTTCACCTGCGCGCTTGAATGCACAGGAGAGTGGGATTGGATTAGACAAGCGGCTAATCAATCTGCCTCTCCTGATGCCACCTTCCTGGGCGACAGCTTGGCATTGCGCTGTCTGGCTGCTTCGTACAGCATGACGCTGGCGGCGATGCCTGCATTCAGTGACTCGACTCGCGCAGCGTGCGGGATGATTACAATGTCGTCTACCTGGGCGAGCAAATCCCGTGGAACGCCGCCTCCCTCGCTGCCGATGAGAACAGCGATCGATTGCGTAAGGTCAGCTTCCTGGATTGGCGTGCCTTTGTGCGACGAAGTTGCTAGCCAGCGAACACCGTGAGCGCGTGTTTCGGCGATCGCTACTGCCGTGCTGACGGAAATCACAGGCAGCCGGAAAACAGAGCCGGCCGAAGCGCGGACTACTTTGGAATTGAATGCGCTCACGGTTTTCTCGCCCAGTAAAACACCTGTCGCGCCGAATGCCTCCGCGGAGCGGATGATTGTCCCCAGATTGCCGGGGTCTTGTATTCCGGCTAGAGCGACAAGAACAATGCTCGTGCCAGGTCGCAGGAGGTCCTCAAGCGAGAACCGCTTCAGCCGCACCAGTGCTGCAATTCCTTGAGGCGAGTCACTGGGAACGGCGCTGGCAAAAACGGAATCGGGCAGGAGAATGGTGTCAACCTGAGCTCCGATTTGCGGCAGTAGCCGTTCAGCGCGGTCCATAGCGGACTCACTGACAAAAACAGCGTCGAACCTCAAGCCGCTCCGAATTGCCTCTTCAACAATGCGAACGCCTTCCACCGCGCAAGCGCCCGATTCGGTCAATTCGGCTTTGGAGAAGGCGGCCCGAAGGTCTTTCACCAGGGCGTTCTGACGGCTTTCAACCCGCCGCAAGCGATCCCTCACTTCGGGTTTCATAGGCCTACCGGCAACTCTCATTCTAGAGCGACTGCCCAGTCATGATACGCTGAACATAGCCGCCTTGCGGCTATCCCCGTGGTATGGTAGGTTTCGCATTTTTCAGGGTGGGCCTGAAGGAGCCCGTGTGCGCGCAGAAATCATAAAAGTAAATGCCGAAAATCCAGAGCCATCGTTGATCCGTTATGCGGCTGACCAGATTCGTGCCGGTCAGGTGCTGGGCATGCCTACCGATACGTTTTATGGCTTAGCCGCGGATCCTCTCAATCTGCGCGCCGTCGATCGCGTTTACGATATCAAGTCCAGGTCGAGGCACAAGCCTTTGTCGCTGCTCATTGACAGCGTGGAACAGGCGGAGATGCTTGCCAAGCCGCTTCCGGACGAGTTCTATAAGCTTGCCGACCGCTTCTGGCCGGGACCGTTAACGCTGATCGTGAAAGCCGGGTCGCGGTTGCCGTTGAAAGTGACTGCGAACAGCGGCAACGTGGCGCTGCGGGTCCCGAATGCAAAGATCCCACTCGCGGTGGTTCGAGCCGCAGGGCTGCCGATCACGGCAACATCGGCCAACCTCAGCGGAGCCAGCGAGTGCACAACAGCTGTAGCTGTCCGCGACCAGCTTCAGGATCGGATCCCGATCATCGTTGACGGAGGCACCTCGCCGCGCAGCGTCGCTTCCACCATCGTCGATCTCACCGACGAAGAGACACGCTGGAACGTGATCCGTGAAGGCGCGATTCCCACGCAGGAGATTTCGGAATATCTAGCGCAGGGATGAGTGCGTCCTCGGTTTCTCGGCGAAGATTTGGCCGCTGGCTCGCATGGCTTGTGCTGACCTGCGGAATCGCTATCCTGGCGTTTATCGCCGCTTCCTGTTTGAGCATCGGCCGCATGGCTGACCTTCAGCAACTCCACAAGGCCGATGCGATCGTGGTTTTTGGCGCGGCGGAGTACGCGGGCAGGCCGTCGCCGGTGTTCCGGGCACGGCTGGATCACGCATTTGATCTATACACGCGAGGCTTAGCGCCCCTGGTCATTACAACCGGCGGAGCCGGAGAGGATCCCAGCTACAGTGAAGGGGGCGTTGGCCGCGATTACCTGGTCCGGCGCGGGATTCCTGAGCAAAACCTGATTGCCGAAACCCAAGGAGCCGATACAGCGCAGTCCGCGTCACGCGTTGCCGTGATCCTTCGAACAAACGGTCTGCGCAGCTGCCTTGCGGTGAGCGACGAATACCATGTTTTTCGGATTGAAAAACTACTCGAGCACGAGGGCGTGCAGGTCTACGTCGCGCCGCGCCCGGGTTCGCGGCCTCGTTCCGCTTGGCAGAGATTTCTTGCCGTCCTACGAGAAGCCGTCAGCTATACCGCATGGCGGCTGCATGTACCCACATAGTTCTGAAAGGAGGGACCGAGATATGCACTACCATCCCATTCGGCCTCGCAAAGCGGTAATGTGCGCGACGTGATGCTTACCGTGCCAGGAGTAAAGGGCGAGAGTCTTGTCCAGGTTCATTAGCCCGATCTCCGGGTGGCGAAACGTTTTCTGCCAGTCACCCGGTCTAAGACCACGCAGCAAAATCACCCAGCGTTGATGAAGGGAATCGAGCAGAGCCAGCGACACTTCTATCGGAGTGTTTTGAACATCCGCCAGTTGCGCCCACCGCTCTTCGGCATACGGCTTAATCGTGGGCTCGTCCTCGGTGAGCGCCAACTTGAACCGTATGTAGCTGTTCATGTGGCTTTCAGGGACGTGATGCACCACCTGCCGCACAGTCCACCCGCCATCACGATATGGAGTGTTCAATTGCGCCTCGGACAGTCCCGCCACTGCAGATCGCAGTCGACTTGGAGTCTCTTCGATATCCCTCAGGAACTTGTTGCGCTCCGCTTCGTTGGCAGGCGGTTGGCCATTAAACTTGCCGATCGGGAACCGTGGGTCTGACATCTCTCCTCCTCCGAGTCACATCTGGCGTGAGTAGATGAAAGAAGCACTTGGCGGGGTGCACAAATTGTGCAGAGGAAACGAGGATCCAGGCTCATTCGTGGATCGCTGATTGAACGATTGTTGAAGTCGGCGGTGCTGTCGCTACTTGACCAGTGCCAAGATCCTGACGGGACCGCTGTTGCTGGCTTCCATTTTGGCGGGAGCCACGACGACCGTCGCGCCTGCTTCGGCCACGGAGCCGAGGTTAGCGACGTTTTCCAGATGGTAAAGACTGTGTGCGAGGGTGTAGTTCCGGACGGCAAAGTCCTTCGACGCTCCGGGATCGACGCTGAGGGTGTCGATTCCTAAACCAAGCGTCCTACGTCCCTGCACCAGGAACTCGGCTGCTTCGAGCGAGTACCCCGGGAAGTGCATGACGCCGCGCGCGTCCATATTGCGGTATTGCCTCGCCGAATTCCAACGGAAATCCCATCCCGTGCGCGCCATTACGACGGCACCGATGGGCAGCTGGCCGTGCGTGTTTTCCCAGGCGATGATGTCGTCCATGCCGACCTGGTAATCAGGATCACGGGCGACTTTCTTCTCTACGTCGAGAACGACCAGTGGAGCAATCAACCTTTCCGATGGGATCTGATCGACACTCCAAAGTTTAGGCGAGAAGAATGCCGGCGCTTCAATGAAGGTACCGAGCGGCATTGACTTTGACGTCGAGCTCGTCGGAGCGTTCACCGTGTGCGTGAGATCTACGATCGACGAATAGACTGGCGGCGCGATCGGCGCGGGACGGCGTTGCGCAAACAGGAAAATGGCTAGCGCCAACACATATCCGACGATGAACTTCTTCCACTTCATGGGCTTGACTGACATCACCTTTGTGCATCGTCGGAGTTCCTGAGAACAACCGGATACGTTAGGTCAGATGCACTGCGATAGGGAGAGGTTCCTCTGAATTCTCGGACGGAAAAAGGGTAGAAACAAGGAACCAGAGGACATGCACAACGGTGTAAGTGTCGAGAAGCCCGCAAGAACACAGCTTACAGAAACACCTGGGTTAGCGCGAGACTTAGCAAGGCCGAGGCACTCGTACTGAAAAAGTTAACAGCATTGTTGGTTACAAGCTTACGTTGCTCGAGACATCCGCCCAAGATGCTGTCGAAAAGCATTCCGAATACCGCTGCAACAACCACGATTGCGGCAGCTCGAGAACTGATCAATCCGACCAGTGCGGATACTGTAGCGATGATGCCACTGGCGACGATTCCGGCAAGCGTACCGGGCACGCTGACGCCGCCGTCTGTGCCGGGCGGCACTGGTTTTCCAGTGGTGATCAAACGGGCAGTCGAGGAAAGCGCCTCTCCTATTTCACTGGCCACCGTATCCGCTGCGGCTTCGGCAAGTGCGGCACAGCCTGCGACGAGAAACGTCGGGTTTGCTGTCCAGCCAAAGAGAACCACGGCGATAGTTGCCGCTGCTGTATTGGCGAGAACCTGGCCGGCAGCTCGTCCTCCCGTCGACTCGGCAACGCCGAGCGCTTTTTTGGAGGGATAACCGAACCGGGTTGTGGCAGCGGTCAACACGAACAGAGATACCAGCACAACGAAGATCGAGGGACCGGCGGAGAGATACACGAGGAAGCTTCCGATCAGTCCGACGGCGCCTCCTGAAATGGTGACTCCGCGCAGCGCTCGGGCCAGCAGCGTAAAAGCGGCGCTCACTCCGAGCGCCGAGGCGGCTCGGATGGTGAGCTGCCAGTGATCGAGTTCGCGAGCGGAAATGGGGACAAACGCAATAACGCTCATGGGCGCGGATCAAGACGGAAGGTGGGCCTAATCGCGAAAGACACACGATATGTGTGGCCGAATACCTAAAAGCAACTATGTGTTGTGGTTTTAGCTTCGAGTACCCAGCCCTCCGATATGCATCAAATCTGGGTTTGTACGATACACTGACGCCGGCGTTGCTCTGGCGCCAAAAGCTCGCGGGGTGAAGAAAACAACTATGGCGGCCTCCGTCTGGTCTGGCTACTTGACGTTTGGGTTGATCTCGATGCCGGTACGTTTATTCTCTGGCGCACGTAGTACTAGCATTTCCTTTCACATGCTGCATCGCGATGATCTCACGCGCATCAAGCAGCAGCTCTATTGTCCCAACGACAACCGGGTGGTGGGGCGCGACGAAATTGTAAAAGGCTATGAGTACCGCAAAGACGAGTACGTGGTCATCGAGCCCGACGAGATCAAGAAGATCGAGCCAAAAACCGCTAAGACGATGGAGATCCTGGAATTCGTAAAGGCCGGCGACGTTGATCCGATTTACTTCGAATCCTCGTACTACATGATGCCGGAAGAAGCCGGGCGGCGTCCGTATGCGCTTTTGAGTAAAGCGCTCGAGGAGAGTGACTACGTGGCAATCGCGAAAGTCACGATGCACAACCGCGAGTACACGGTTTTTTTACGTCCCTCGAACGGCGGACTGATGCTCCATACCATGTACTACAAGGAAGAGGTGCGAGAACTTGAAGGCTTTGGCGCACCCGACGTCGACGTGAAGGAAGGCGAACTTAAGATCGCCCACCAGTTGATCGACGCATTGGCGGGAGATTGGGAACCTGAAAAGTATCACGACGAGTTCCAGGAGAACCTGAAGAAGCTGATCCAGGCCAAGCTGGAAGGCCAGGAAGTTAAGCCGGTAGAGAAACCCAAGAAGTTGGCGCCCGTGGTCGATTTGATGGCCGCCTTGAAGCAAAGCCTGGCGGAGATGGAAGGGAAGAAGAAGCCGGCTGCGAGTGCAGCCCGCGAGCACGAGCCGACGACAACCGCGCCACGCAAGTCGTCGAGACGAAAACAGGCCTGAGCGCGTTCGGACCTTCTGAACTTCAACCAGGGAATCCCCCTTTCTGCGTTCTACAACTCTGCGGCCCGCTGGGCGCATCCTTCCTTTAACCAGTACCGCGATTCCGGGAGATCGCCAGTGGGAGCGAAGTCCAGCGTGGACAACCGCTCTCGCTAGCACATTCCTTGGGTTCACATTAAAATGGAAAATTCATCTTCATGACCTGTTGGAGTAATGGCGTCTGCCGTGTGCTGCGCATGACAATCTGGCAAAAGACTGCGTTGGCGGTTATGGTCATGGCTTTAGCGGCTTGGCTAGGCTGTGGCGACGTGTTTCGCCCCGTCGCCGTACCCCTGCCCAGCCCTGTGCCGGATCCCAAGAGCTTTCATTTCGCGGTAGTTCTTAGCCAGAATGCGGTCGGCAATCCGGGCACCGCCATGCAGATCGACGTTTCGGGCGATTCCGATGTCGGTGTAGTCGCACCCGGAAACACACCGGTGCACGCAATGCTTCTCCCACCGAACGCGACTCGGGTCTACGTTGCAAACGGCACCGCGGATACGGTTTCGACATTCGTTCCGGCCAATCCGCTCGCGTCGATCGGTCCGGTGACGACGATCAGCTTTCCTATCGGCGCAGATCCAGTCTTCCTGCATTCGGTCGAGAGCGGCTCGGTCTATGCCGCGGACTTTGGTTCCAATGACGTCGCGGTGATCAATACAACGACGAATGTCGTGACGAGCTTTATTCCGGTCGGACCGAATCCAAATCTACTCGCGGAGACGCAGGACGCAAGAAAGCTCTATTCCCTGAACTCAGGCAATCACACCATTACCAGCATCAATCCCGTCAACCGAACGGTGAATGCGACGTTTGCCGTTCCGGGGGCCGGCTCTGCCTCCTGGATCGCTACCAGCATGGATAGCGCGCAGCTGTTTGTGCTCGATTCGACGACCGGAAACATCGTCGCTCTCGACACCATGACAGACGCGGTTGCGTCCACGACTTCAGCTTCCGCCGGGGCGGGAGCCAATTTCATGTTGTTGGACCGGCACTTGAATCGCCTTTATGTCACGAATCCTGTCAGCAATACTCTGAGCATCTTTGACGCTTCGGTATCGAATGTGAGCACGGCGACGCCGCCAGCACTGCTGAAGAGCGTACCGCTGCCAGCTCCGCCGTCCAGCGGCCCAACCACTCCCATCATGATGGTCTCGGCGCTCAACGACGGGACTAAGGTGTATGTGGCAAGCTATCAAGCAAGCTCGACCGCAATGACTGCCGAAGTAAGCGTGATCCGCACGTCAGACAATACCGTGATTGGTCAGCCGATCACCGTCGCAAATGTGGATCTGACGACTGTCCCGGCGGGAGCCCTAGCGACTTGCGCAGCTGCCCGGTTCCGCACCTCGATCGCATCGTCAGTGGACAGCAGCCGAGTGTACGTTTCCGTCTGCGACGCAGGAACGACGACGATCCTTAACACCACGGGCAATACTCTCGTGTTCCCGATGAATTCTCCTGTAAGTGCATACCCGGCGCAGACGCCACCGACTCCACCCGCTCCTCCACCGCAGAATCCGGTTATGGTCGTAGCAGGTCCCTGACACTTCTCGGGATCAGACGCTTTTTGGATAAATCCGGACGGGAACAGAGATCTAGGAAGTTAAGCGGGGATGCGTGTCGTGGAGTGGAGAAACGGCATCATGCACGCAGCCAATCTTGGCGGCGCGCGGCAGTACTACGGACAACATACTTTTTAGCCCGCTGCGGCGCGTTCCGCCTCCAGGCGACGGTTGTACCTCATAGCGACGTTCATGAATACCTTGCCGCTACAGGTCTCGATGCACATTACCAGCGCCTCTGTGTCCTCACTGCTCTTGTGACCGTGTTCGGACAGGTGCAACTCGGGGGGGTGGACGCGGAAATGGAATCCCTGATCGTTGAGGGACGTGATTGCGTTACCAATCACCTGGTTTGCGAGTTCGCAAACCGTCTCGCGCATCAAGTCCTCGGATTCGGGAAGCTCCTGTCCGGCCATACGGCTGGCGACTCGCATCGCGGTTTTCGGGTCGACATCGACGATAATGCGCCCCTCGATGTCACCGGAGACGGCGATCAGTGCCGCGACACCGCGGCGCCGGTAGGCTTCCTCCTCCATGCTGAAGTTGCCGATGGAGGTGGGGGACTGCAGGCTGTCCGCCAGCACGGCATCGGCCGCGTTGATGAACGGCTGGATGAGTTCCATCCGCATACTTAGGCTCCTGCGCCAGCCGCGTTGGCGACGGCCGCATCCTCTCCGAGTACGTACTTGATCACTTCATACAGAACTTCCGGCTTGACCGGCTTCTGCACAAAGTGGCGGGCGCCCCGCTGCAAGGCAGCGACGATATTGTCCTGGTAACCCACAGAAGACACCATGACAATACGGGCATTCGGGTGCGAACGAACGATGCGCTCGGCCGCTTCAATGCCTTCCATCTGCGGCATGGTGATGTCCATGAGCACGATGTCAGGATTGGTGCGATCGTATTCGGTGATTGCGGTGCAGCCGTCGCCGGCTTCGCCAGCGACCTGTCCGCCGAACGACTCGATCATGCGGGCAAGATTCTTGCGCGCGAAGACGGAGTCGTCGACTACCAGGTAGCGAACCGGCTGCCCATCCTTACGTTTCACTGGTGCAAACTGCTCCATAAACCAACCTCCTCATTCTTCCTATCTTCAGAACCCTACAAAATTTCATGTGCGCTGGGCATTACCTGCGACCCGCGCGCGCGGCCTGAGTCGATTCCAAATCTCCTGAACCACGCTGGCCGCATTGTGCTTGCAATGTGTTCGGGATGGCGTCCAAAGCGACGACTCGCGTCGCGTAGCCTCGCTCGATGGCGGCTTTGGGCATTCCAAACACCACACATGAATCCTCACTTTGTGCGATGGTTACGCCGCCCGCAGCCTTGAGCGTGCCCAGGCCAGTGGCGCCATCATCTCCCATGCCGGTCATTAAAACCCCCACAGCGCGCGCCCCGAATTCCTCGGCTACGCTCTTGAACAGAACGTCAACAGAGGGACGATGGCCATTCACACGCGGCTCGTCTGAGAGAATTGCGACCTCGCCCAAGGGGAGCTTTTTGACTTTCAGGTGGCGGTTCCCGGGACAAATCAAAGCCCGGCCGGCGACCAGCAGGTCACCTGATACCGCTTCTTTGACAGAAATGGCGCAACACTCATCGAGACGACGCGCAAACATCTCAGTAAAGCCTTCAGGCATGTGTTGCACGACAACAATGGATCCCGGAAAGTCACCGGGCAATTGCGATAACGTGTACTGCAACGCATTTGGACCGCCGGTGGAAATGCCTATCGCGACAATCCGACTTGGCGCTTCGGCGGGCCCACGTGCGGGTTTGTTTACACGACGGTCGTGTTCGGCGAGTTGAACTCCGACCGATTTGCTTTGCGCCGCCGCCTTGATTTTGCTGATCAGTTCGAGGGCGATGTCTCCCATGTGGCCGGAGACATCCTGCGGCTTAGCGACGAAGTCGAATGCGCCGAGTGCCAGCGCCTTCAGGGTAACCGACGCGCCGGCGGTAGTGTGCGAACTGACCACAATGACCGGCAGGCGGCGCTTGCGCATGATGGCCTTCAGCGTATCGATCCCATTCAAGCCGGGCATCTCCAGGTCGAGCGTAACGACTTGTGGATCTAACTCTTCGATCTTCTTCAGGGCGAAATTGCCGTCCATCGCCGTCCCGACAACTTCAATACAGCTGTCCTTTGCCAAGATTTGTGGGATTAACTTGCGCATCAGCGCCGAGTCATCCACTACCAGAACGCGGATTGAGGTGCTCATGCCTGTCCTCCCGTTCCGCCCTGGGCCGCTGCATTGGCGGCCGCTGCTTTACTGTGCTGGAAAAGCAATCCGGACAGCACCGCGCCAGCGTCCTCCGGACGAGACCGACTTACGCGTTCGAGAATCGCCGCCAGGTTCAGAATCAGAACGACTCGGCCATCACCGAGGATCGAGGCGCCGCTAACCATGTCGGTCGCGACTGTTTGATCGTCCAGTGCCTTGATGACCAGTTCTTCTTCTCCCACCAACCCATCGACGATGAGGCCCAACTTCTTCTCTCCTACGGCCACGACGAGGACAAAGAATTTTCGGGAGTGTGCGTCGGATCCCTCAGGAAGATGTCCCAGTCGCACTAGCGGCAGGACATCCTTGCGGAGTTGCAGAACTTCATGGTTGTCGACCTGATGCACGTCAGCTTCGGTTGCCCTTGCGATCTCAGCTACGGAGTTCAGTGGGATCGCGTAAAGCCGCTGTTCAACAGTGAACATCAGAGCCTTGATGATGGCCAGTGTGAGCGGCAGTTTAAGCCGGAACGTCGTCCCCTGACCGGGCTTGGTTTCTACCGCAACGGTCCCCTTCAGACGATGGAGAACGCTTTGCACCACATCCATCCCGACTCCCCGGCCGGAGATCTCGGTAACTTCCTCAGCAGTGCTGAAACCGGGCTTGAAGATGTATTCGAGCATCTCGGCTTCGCTAAGCCGCGCGGCTTCTTCTGCCCTGACCAGTCCAACTTCGACAGCTTTGGCGCGTACTTTGCCTACATCGATGCCGCGACCATCGTCGCTGACAGCCACAATCACCTGATTGCCGTGATGATAAGCATCGAGCTTGATTGTGCCCTTGGCTGGCTTGCCGGCCTTAACGCGTTCCTCGGCCGACTCAATTCCGTGTCCCACCGCGTTACGGACCATGTGGGTCAGCGGTTCTGCGATGGCGTCGAGGATGCTCTTGTCGAGGTCCGTGTCTTGTCCGCTGACGACCAATTCCACTTCCTTGCCACACTGCCTTCCCACATCCCGCACCACGCGCGGAAAGCGCCGAAATAGCTGCTCGACGGGCACCATTCGGATTTTCATTACGGACCGCTGTAGGTCGTTCAACACTCGCGACTGGAAACCCATCGCATCGGAAAAACGGTTGCGCAGAGGGTCCTTGGCATAGCGCCGGCCGAATTCGTTGATTGCCTGGTGCAGCATTGACTTGCCGATGATCAACTCGCCCACGAGGTTCAATACGGTGTCGATGCGTTCGGCATCCACACGCAAAATGTTCTCCATGCTGCTAAATGGCATGGGGGACGGTGCAGGCTCGTGAATTTCGAGCTCAGCCAGCGGCTCAGGGATAATCTCCTGGGGTGGCGCAGCGGCGGTCTCAGTTGCACAGGTCGCCGTTGTTTCCGTTGGAAGTGCATCCGGGCTTTTCTTTTTAACCTTTGCCGGCTTAGCGCCACGAACGGCTTCCGCGGTAACTTTCGACACGATGGATGGGATCTGACACTTGGCGATGATCTGTTGTGCAGAGGCTGTACTGGCGACAGCAGCTTCCACGAACTTGCTGGCATCACGCGAACCCGGTTCTGGGCGGATGGCGAGCACTTCTCCGAGCGTCTGCATCGCATTCTTTACCAGTTGGCGCGCCGCCATGGGCATGGCGCATTCCGGATCGATGAGGGCGGCGATCTGGTAAACAGTTCGGCCCTGCTGCAGGGCCGTGCGGATGGCAAGTTGCTCGTATTCTGTCCAGGTAAAGTGCAGGGCGGTGTTAGCGGAAGATTTCTTCCGCGTCGACTTCTTTGCGGGCTGCGCGGCTAGCTTTTGGATGCGAGTACGCAAGCCTTCGACAGAAGGAGCTTTCTTGCGTTTCCGGAACGCCTCCAGCATTTCAGCGAACGTGTCAGCGGCTGCTAGTGCGACTTCGGCGACTTCTCCGTGCGCCGTGTGTGACATCTCGATCCCCAGCACGTCTTCCAACTCGTGCGCCAGTTCGCTCAGTTCGCGATAGCCGCATGCGGCGGCATCCCCCTTCAGGGTATGGACAGCCCGGCGAATGCTGCGCACAACTTCGGCGTCGCCAGGATTTTTCTCGAGTTTCAATCCCTGCTCGTTGAGTGCCTGGAGGAGTTCCTGGGCCGTTTCGAAGAACAGCTCGCGCAATTCGGCGGTGCGGTCATCAGAGGAGTGGCTCAATGCTGCACCTCGATTCGCTGATAAGCGGTTCCGCTGTTGCGATGCATCATCGTGAAATTGTCGGTAAGACCGAGCAGGCTCTCGGCGTGGCCGACGAGCAAATATCCCTCTGAATTGAGGCACCGATAGAATTTCTCAATCAGGCGCTTTTGCTCGGGTTCATCGAAATACATCATGACATTGCGGCAGAAAATAACGTCGTTGCGCTGCGGCAGGTATTCGGTCTTGAGATTGTGAAAGTCAAAATGAACCAGCTCTTTGATCGCCTTCTTGACGGCATACCGATCGCCCACTTTGTCGAAATAGCGAAGTCGATAGCTGTAATCTACCGACTGCATTTGGGTTTCGCCGTATGTCCCTTCCTGCCCGGCGCGCAATACCGAGTAGCTGATATCGGAGGCAAGGACTTCTACCTTCCACGGCGGCGGCACGACAGGCCTGGGAGAGACGTTTTCGATCGGAAGCGAATTCCGCAAGTAGTAGTAGGCCAGCGCGTCACAAACCAGCATGGCAATCGTGTACGGCTCCTGCCCCGTTGAGCACCCTGCGCTCCAGATACGCAGCGTGTAGTCCCGGTGGGCCTGCTTCTTTCGGAACAGATCTTCCAGGATAAATTTCTGGAACAGATCGAGCTGTGCCTTGTTGCGGAAAAAGCTGGTCTCGTTGACGGTAAGGTTTTCGAGCAGCAGCGCCAGTTCCTGCTTTCCTTCCTGCGTGATAAGCAGGCGGTAATAGCTGTAGAAAGAATCCAGGTGGCATTCCTTTAAGCGGCGCTGCAGGCGGTCTTGCAAAAAATGAGCTCGCCGCTCGTCAAAGTGCATGCCGCACTCCTGGTACACGAGTGCTTGCAGCAACTTCAGCTCGGCGTCGGTGAGCGGTGTCGTAACTGCTGGTGTGCTCATGGTGTTGGGCGAAACCATTACTTTGCGGCAGCAGTGGCACGCGCATCGTTGCCCGGCGCGGCCTTTGCTCCAGCTGCTTTCTCGGCTCGCAGACTGCCTCCCTGCAGGAGTTTGTTCATGTCCAGCAAAATAATGAGACGGTTCTTGTACTTTCCCAGGCCCGTAACGCAGTTCAAACCGCCTTCCTGAAAGACGGCCGGCGGCGGCTCGACATCTTCGACCGGAATCTTGATGACATCGGACGCGGCGTCCACGATGAGTCCGGTCAAACGGCTTGCCGATTCCACGACTAGGATCCTGTTCTTCTTCTGAGTCGAAGGCTTCTTGTCGCCGAATCGTTTGCGCAGGTCAATGACCGACACGATCTTGCCGCGCAGATTGATGACGCCCTCGATGTATTCCGGAGCGTCCGGTACGGCGGTTATTTCCGTGACGCGGACAATCTCATGGAGCGAGGCGATTGGCACCCCATAGGTCTCACGACCTACCTGAAAGCCGACGATATGAAGTTCACGGTTCATGGACGTCCTCGGTGCTACTGCGACCCGCCTGCGGCGGAAGCGCGCCTCACCTTCGTAGCCGGTTTTTCGGACCGGAAGGTGGCTTCACCGAAGTCGCCGCTCTCCAGGGCGAACCGGTTCATGGAATCGAGGAGTTCACGCGACATCTTCGACATCTGCTCGGCCGAAGCAGCCAGCTCTGTGGACCCTGACGTCGACTGCTGGATCAACTCGCGCATGCGTTCCATGGCCTTCACAACGGCTTGTGCGCCGGATGCCTGTTCCTCGACTGCGGAGTTGATCTCGTGTGTGATCTCGTTCAGGCGTGTCGTGGCCCGGGCAATCTGCGAAGAGCCATGAGACTGCTCGTTGGTTGCCGCCCCGATCTCCTGGGCGAACTTGTAGACCTCGGTCACAACGTTGGAGATCTTTTTCAAGGCGGAGTTGAGTTCGCCGCCGAGTTCCAGCCCCTCATTGACAATCGAGGTGCTCCGGTCCATGTTCTCTACGGCCTTGCGAGCTTCTTTCTGAATGCTCTGGATGAGTTCGGAGATCTCTTTGGTGGATTGCGCCGATTTCTCTGCCAGCTTGCGCACTTCATCGGCAACGACGGCAAAGCCGAGACCGTGCTCACCGGCACGAGCGGCTTCGATGGCAGCGTTGAGCGCCAGCAGGTTTGTCTGTTCGGCCAGATCGTCGATCACTTCAATGATCTTGCCGATATCGTCTGCGCGCTGGCCAAGCACGTCGATGATCTCGCTGGAGCTTTGGATCGTAGTATTGATGCGGTTGAGGCCGTCTGTGGCCTTCTCCATAGTGCCGATTCCGCTGTGCACCTCTTCGCGGGAGCGATTGGAGATATCGAGCAGCACTTTGGCTGTGTCGGCTACGCGTTGAATGGAAGCCACCATCTGGTCAATCGACGCGGAGGTCTCACTGACACTGGAGGCTTGCGTCTGCGTGCTCTTCACCATGTTTTGCACGTTGACGCTCATCTCATGCATGGTGCTGGTGACTTCATCGATGGCGGACGATACCTGCAGGCTGATCTTGGCGGACTCGTCAGAGGCTCCGGCTACCTGGCTGGAGGCGCTCGCGACTTGAGAAGACGCATCCCGAACGCTCTTTACCAGGCTTCGTAAACCTTCGACCATTCGTTGGAAGGCGTGACCCAAGGTATCGCTCTTGGAGCGTGGCTGAACCTCCAGCGCCAAATCTCCCCCGGCGATCGCTTCGGAAACGGACGCCATTTCCTTCAGGTACTTCACCATCCCACTGAAAGTGCGGGCCAATTCGCCAACTTCGTCCTGACGCTGGATGTCGACGTTGTGATCGAGATCGCCGCTTTCGCCGATTTGCGCGGCCACATGCATGAGATCGGTGAGCGGCCCGGTGATCGAGGTGGCTGTGCTATATGCAATGAATATTCCCAGTCCGAGTGCGATCAACGTGCTGATTAGAGCGACCGCGCCGGTCCAGGTAGTTGCAGTCTCGTCGGCATGACGCTTTTCCTGCACTGTCTTCTTGGTTTCCTGGTCCGCCACGTCGAGGTACTCGGTCGAGTTCTTTACCCAGGAGGAAGCGTCTTTCTGGAGGTAGAAAATCTGTAATTCAGCAACCGTGACGTTGCCGGCATCGACCTCTTTCCGTTTCTCTGCCAGTGGTAATGCGAATTCGCTGTTCCAGGACTGTTCCAGCTGTTGCACTTTTTCCAGGGCGCTCTTCTGCTGCTCCGAAGTAGACAGGCTCTGTGCCTTCTTCAGGTGGTCATTCAGAAGGCGGACGCCTTCATTCATCCTGTCCATCTCACGGGTATCGCCGCTGAGCAGGTAATTGCTCAGGAACAGGCGGTTTTGCATCATCTGGAAACGGACGGACTCGGTCGCGTCCGACATGTCCATGGACTGCTGCGCGGCTGCCTTGGCGGAATGTTCCCGTTCGACGGCAATCATGTTGATTAGGAACAGGACCACCACCATGGCCAGCACAGCGCCGAAATTTATGTACAACTTCTTGCGAATCGTCATCGGTATTGCTCCAGGGGAACGTGCGGCGGTGCGTTCCCGCTGCCGTTGCATTACGGCGCGCCGCTAGTTTTCCGGCTTAAAAGTGAACTCCACAACCCCGCTACTCTCTTCGGGGCCAGACTCAAACTTCCATTTCTTTACGGCATCTTCAGCTGCATTGATCAGCAGCGGGTGGCCTCCCAGGACCTTTGTGCTTTTTACCGACCCATTGGGTGAGACCACGACGACCAGTTTGACGACGCCGCTAATGCTCATTCGGCGCGCTATTTCCGGATAGACCGGCGCGACTTTGGTTTTCACTTTCCGGGTGATCTCGGCTTGTTCCTGCCCGACGGCAGGAGTCGGCCGGAGCCCCACGACGCCTACCAGCAGAAGCGCCAGCACCACGATTCCCACGAACTGCTTCGCTTCCCGCAAAGACACGATTCCTCCTAGTGACACAAAAACCCCTCAGGCGAGGTGCACGGGCGCTACCAGCCCGATGACCCTCGGCATTACTTTGGTGATGTAAGCTAAGTTGATGGGCTGCCGTTACTTATCTAATGGCGTCTGATTGGTCGCCGGGCATCTGCTAACGAGCTGTCTCACGGGTACGGTGGTTTGCTTACCCGGTTCTCACCTTGAGACATAATGGGGATGAATCATGCGACTTTGCCGTCGGTGCGAACGTGGGCACGCCTTCCGACTAATTTGCTTGACTCAAAATGAGATAACGAGGTACTTTCCCTTTATCTACAAAGGCTTGCGTTCGGTACCCCTCGCTGTCGTTGAAGGGCGAGCATTCTGGAGATCTCATTCTGCCCGAAGAGGCTCATTCCCAATGCGCAGACTCATTTCAAAGTCTGCTGCTGCGAATTTCGCAGGCGGTGTCGGCCGGCGGCAACAGCCGGTCCTTGATTCGCCTGTTCTGTGAACTAACCCATCAACATCTCCGCGTTTCCGGCGTCTACTATTGGGAAGTTCTGGGCAATGCGGAACTGATCGGCACGGAAGCCGACGGGGTCCAGGCCGAACGATTTCGTGGCCGACGTTTATCGCTCTCGGGCCAGGCGAGTGCCGTCGCCGTCGATGTGGTGCGAACCAGGAAGGCCAGCTACATCAATCAACTGGACGCCGATCGTTATCCGATGGCGAAAGAGTTTGGGACACGTTCAATCCTGGGTGCGCCCCTGATTGTTGCCGGCGAGACGATTGGAGTCATTGTTTTCCTGCACGACTCTGATCCGGATTTCTTCAACGAAGATCTGGCAAACAAGGCGACCATACTGGCAGGTCAACTCGGGAGCCTGTTGGAAGCACTTCGACTGAAACAGGTTTCTGGAGAAGAACACCGGCGCGCTGAGGCACTCATAAATCTTGCAACGGAAACCGGCGCGTTATTACGGATTCCGGAATTCTGCAAGCGCTTCATCACCAGAGCCGCAGGAGTACTGGACGCTCCGGTGGGGGTCTTTGCCCTCGAGCAACGCGGCCGGCTGGAGGTCATGGCGATCGAGGGACAGGATGGGATGGAGCAGACGCTCGTCCGACGGCTAGCCGGCAGCCTGGAGGAGTTGGCAAAACGTACTGTCCCGATCACTACGGGAACGGCGGCAGATCTGCTTGGAAGTGCGTTGGCAGAGACTCTCGGCTGGAAGGATTTGACGGTCGGTCGACTGCAGGGCCGCGAGGGTGAGTTGATCGGATGCCTGTACTTGGCGAACCGCGGCAAGACGTTCACCTCCGACGATCAGTTGCTGCTCCAGGCGATCATTGGGCATGCGTCGGTGGCTCTCGAGAATGCTCGCCTGTTTACCCGCATGGATCAGGCGAACCGTCATTGGCTGGAGATCTTCGACGCGCTTTCTGATTTCATCGTGGTCCACGATGAGCAACAGCACATCCTGCGGGTGAACCGGCCGCTGGCGGATTTCATCGGCGTGCAGCCCACCGAGCTGATTGGCCTGAGCATGAGCGCCTTGATGTCGGTGGTTCCCGACGCCATGCCGCGCTCATGCCCGTTCTGCCGCACGGTTCTCGCGGTGGACGAGTTCGTACAGCCGGTCCTGGAGCGAACTTACCTGGTTTCAACTTCCAGAGTGCACGGCAGTGCGAGCGAGAGCCTCCAGACCATCCACGTGCTAAAAGACATTACGGACCGGCGTGAAGCGGAACGCCGATATCGCGAATTATTCGACAACATACAGGAAGGGCTGTTCTTTACCAGTCCGGATGGACGCTTTATCGAAGTCAATGACGCGCTCGTGCGCATGCTCGGTTTTGAAAGCCGGGATGAGCTTCTGCAGGCGGACATACCCACCCAAATCTACTTGAGCGCGGAGCGCCGGCTCGAAATGATGGAACGGATGGAGCAGCAAGGTGCACTGCGCAACTACCATGAGACGCTTCGGCGGAAGGACGGATCGACGATCCAGGTTTTGATGAACGCGTTTGCGGCCCGGGATTCGCGCGGTCATATAACGCAATTCCGTGGTTTGATGCTCGACATCACAGACCTCAAGAATTTTCAATCGGAGTTGCAGCGCGAGCGGGATTTTTCAAGCAAGATCCTGAACAACACGCAGAGTTTGATCCTGGTCGTGGATACAGCCGGATTGATCAGCTACGCCAACCGGCGTTGGTACGAAGCAGGTGGTTATGACCAGCAGCAACTCGTTGGACATCCGCTGTTGGAACTCATTGCACCTTCCCGCCGGCAGGCGGTTCTGGATGCTCTGCACGCGACGCTTGCGGGCCAGCAGGTGGACAACCTGGAACTGCCCGTTATGCGTGCCGATGGCCGCACAGGGCAATTTTCGGTGAACCTCAGTCCTATGCGGGACGACCACGGCCATGTGTCGAGCATTGTCGTGGTCATGAGCGACATCACCGACACGGCGATGCTGCAAGCGAAGCTGGTTCACACGGAGAAGCTGGCTGCCGTGGGACAACTGGTCTCCGGCGTAGCGCACGAGGTAAACAATCCGCTGACTGCTATTTTGGGGTTCGCTGACCTCCTGATGGAGAACCCCGAGTTGCCCGAATCGGCGCGCCGAGATCTCCGGGTGATCCTGCAAGAAGCCCAGCGAACGAAACAGATCGTCCAGAACCTGCTAAGTTTCGCCCGGCAGATGCCGCCACAGCGTCGGCCGCTGCAGCTGAACCAGATTCTTGGTCGCACCCTGCAACTGAGAGCCTATGACTTCTCGAGTCATGGGGTAGAAGTGGTGCAGAATTTCCACGAAACACTACCTGAAGTAATCGGGGACTCGCATCAGTTACAGCAGGTGTTTTTAAACATCATCAACAATGCTTACGATGCGGTGCGGGAGTGTAATCGGCCGCCTAGGATCGAGATCATGACGGGTGCATCGGAAGGTTTTGCGGAAGTTGTCTTTCGAGATAATGGCAACGGCATCGCCCACATCGAACGTATTTTCGATCCATTTTTCACTACCAAAGAGGTGGGCAAGGGAACGGGGCTCGGACTTAGCATCTGTTATGGGATCGTCCGCGAGCATGGCGGCGACATCTCGTGCCACAACAATGAGAGTGGACCGGGCGCGACCTTTGTAGTGCGTTTGCCGGCTATTTCGGAAGCCACGGTCGTAGCTACCGCGGGGGCGATGCAGGCATGAGCGCCCCCGAGTTACAACCTGGCGCTGCTCCGGTTCTTTTGATTGAAGATGAACCCTCCGTGATGGCCTATGTTCGCGCGGCCCTGGAACGAGGCGGGTATCCCGTCGTCGGCTGTGAGTCGGGCGCCGAAGCCTTGCAGGTGTTGACGTCAGGCGAATTTATCGGAGTAGTTTCGGATATGAGAACTCCCGGCGGTGTAAGCGGCGCCGATGTGCATGCCTGGATAGCGCAGCACCGTCCCGAACTCGCCCGCCGCATCATCTTCATCACTGGGGACATCGCAAATGAAGAAACGGTCGAGACCTTGCGTAAAACAGGCGCTCCGTGCGTAGAGAAACCCTTTCGCGTGCAGCAATTCATTTCGGTTGTAGAAAAGACCTTTGGGAACCACTGTGAATGAGGATTTTCAAATTCGTTTGCTGATTGTCGATGATGAGCAGAGTATTCGCCGGTTGTGCGTCACGGTTGGCGAGTCGCTTGGCTTTGCCTGCATGCAAGCTGATAGCGGCGAATCCGCTCTCAACTTACTCGAGGAACAGCCTGCGCACATGGTCCTTACGGACATGGTGATGCCGCGCATGTCAGGATTGCAGTTCCTGGAACAGGCGAAAAAGCTTTTGCCACGTACCGAAATCGCGGTAATGACGGGACACGGTTCAATTGAGACGGCCGTACAAGCAATGAAGTTGGGCGCGTACGACTACATTACGAAACCCTTCTCACCGCTGGAAGAGTTACGGCTATTTTTGCGGCGGATGGCCGAGAAGGTCCGGCTGGTGGAAGAGAACCAGTTCCTGCGCGAACGAACCGAGACCGAAACTGATCTGCACGGGATCGTCGGTTCCTCGGCGAAAATACAAGATGTGCTGCGGATGATTGCCCGGCTGAAAGATACCCGTACCCCTGTGCTGATCAGCGGCGAGAGCGGCACAGGCAAGGAGTTGGTCGCGCGCGCCATTCACTTCCGCGGCGCCTTCGCGACCCAGCCATTTGTCGCTGTCGACTGTGGATCGCTGGTGCCTACGCTGATCGAGAGTGAGTTGTTCGGGTACGAGAAAGGCGCTTTTACGGGCGCGCTGAAATCAAAGGCGGGTCTGTTCCAGTCGGCGCACGGAGGCACGATTTTTCTCGATGAGATTGGGGAATTGCCGCTCGAAATGCAGGCCAAGCTTTTGCGTGTTCTACAAGAGAAAGAGGTCCGGCCGGTCGGCAGCAATGAGAAATCTAAAGTAGATGTACGCGTGATCGCGGCTACAAACCGCGATCTCGAAGCTGCCTATCGCAACGGAACTTTTCGCAAGGACCTGTTTTTCCGACTGAACGTTGTAACTGTGCACTTGCCGTCATTGCGAGAGCGCCGGGCGGACATCCCCCTGCTGGTCCACTGGTTCCTCGACCGCTATGCTCCCGGGAAATCGATGCAAGTTACAAGCCTGGCGATGAAGTGCCTGCTGCAATATAGCTGGCCTGGCAACGTACGCGAACTGGAGAACTGTATTGAACGTGCGATCGCGTTGGGGGACAACCGGACCATCGATGTCGGTGATCTCCCTCCCGCAGTGGCTTCAGGATCAGGAGACGGCGAACAGGACGAGGCCAAAATGCCCGCCCTCACCACCACCGACCTCGAGGACATCGAGCGGGCAACGATTCAGCGAGTATTCGAGCAGGTCAAGGGCGACAAAGCGCTCGCAGGCAAGATGCTGGGTATCAGTCGAGCGACTTTGTACCGCAAATTAAAGCGCTATAACATCGGCATGCATAGCAGTGCCACGGCCTCAGCCGCGTTGCAGTAATCAAGAGCTTTTGCTGAGACACTGTGTCATGTTGAGACGCCAGGGCAGAATAAGCTCAGAACCACTCCTCCCACTACTACCTATCACGTTGTTTTGCAGTTAGTTCCCCTTTCGGCCAGGTACTCGGCGTTTTGGCTGTCCCCGTGCATGTAAGTAGCTGGAATGACTGCGGCCCGAGCTATCACCGGAATGCTAACCGGCACCTCGGTGAACTTGGGTCGCAGACCGAGGTCCTTTGTGAGTGTGGAAAGCGCAGCTCCGGCGCGGGGCGGAGAAAGCAGTGTCAGGAAGTTAGCGAATTTCTTTCCGGACGCGACGCCGTCGCGTATTAGTGTGCGCGTCGAGCGGCGTGCGTCGGCCGAGCCGTTCGCAGAAAGCACGGTTATCGAATTCGGGACACGCCGCGAAGCGCTGTTCGCGTGTAAGCATCCGCTGGAATTTGCCGACCGAATCCACTTGCGTAATTCCGATGGGTCGCTCGATGTGGAGGCCCAAGTGGTTGCGGTGCAGTACCACAACGGCGAAACGGCGGTTGCTGCCCGGTTTGTTCACGAGGTCGCCAACTGGATTGTGAAACCATGAATGCTGTCTCACTCACCGACTTGGGAACCGAATGGCGCACCATGCGGCTGCTTTATCCGCTGTACGCAGCGGTGGCTCGAGAATTCGTGATTGAAACACCCGCTTGCGCTGATCTGGAGGCGGGAACGGACGCGCCGAGTTCCGAAGCAATTGAACAGGCAAGAAGTTGGTTCAGCACCCTTGATGAGCGGATCCAGGTCCATCAATTACGCCAGTTCCTGCAGACGACGAACCTCGCGGACAACGAAAATTTGCGCCTGCTACTGCTGCGCTATCTGCAGAAGCCGGCGCATACGCCTGCCGATCGGGACAAGCTGGACTTCCTGCTCGTCCAGTTCTTCTCACTTTCCTGTCCATCTCGTCTGGACGATTCGGACTGCGATCTGGAGTATGTCGCTCAAATATTGGAACCCGTGCTCGGCCGGGTAGACACTCAGCTGCCGTCTTGGCTCGCACCGCTGGAACCCATGATCCAGTCGGCAGCTCAATTTCGTCGGTTGAGTGAGTTGTTCGGCTCGCGTGTGCTGGAGACCGGCCGCAAGCTAAAGGTCGAGGCGAAAGAAGATTACTTTGTGCCCTCCGCGATGGTCGCTTTCACACGGTTCAGCTTCTTGATGCGGCGTTTTTTCTTTCGGCTGATGCACGGTGATCTGAATGCCATCCTGGACGGGCTGCGGGAACTTGAAGCCCGCAAAATAACGACATTAGATTGCCGTCGTGCTCATTTCTCGCATCAGGAACCGACCGACCGATTGAGGATGATCTGCCATTCCTGGAAAGTGATGTTTCACGCGGAATACTCGGTCGGGCAGCCGTTGAAGATGTTGGCTGATCTGCGAATTGTGGTAGAAGAGGCGCTTGGCCGTGCCGAAACCGCCAAAGCAGCCGCAGCCGGCGCGCAATCGGGAACCGCGACGGGCGATGCGGCTGGCAAGCCGCAGGCGACTCAGCGCCAGCAAGCCGCAGCCCCCGAATTCGACATCTCTGCCGGGGCCCATAACAATGACGGAGACGCCGTTTGAGCTCCCCAACTCAGATTCGTACTCCAGAACAATCGATCGTACTGATCATCTCGGATGATCCCGAATTCGCACGCGCAGTCACGACGCGATGGCAGGCTGAAAAAGTGGTGCCTGTCTTCACCCTTATGAGTGGGGACTTATGTCCCGGCATAAGTGGCAGCACTTTTGACATGGCGGTCGTCGGTGGAGTGCGTCCTGGAGTGCTGCCTTCAGTCTTGACCATACTGGAGTCGACCGGTCGGCCGGTGCTCTACCTCGCGCCGAATGGGCAGCTTGCCGCCACGGTGCGGGAAACACACAATCGGACGCTAGTTCTGCGACAGAACGAGGATTGGCTCGACAGCATCATCCCCGTGGGATCGGAAACACTACGGTGTGCGCGAGCACTTGCCCGGGCCTCCAAGGCGGAGCAGACCTTGGCCGTGTGCCAAGGACAGGCCACACTGGGCCGCTATGTACTTGAGATGAGGCACACGATCAACAACGCACTTACCTCGATGCTGGGGAATTCTGAACTGCTGCTTGTCGAACCGGGTTTGCTGTCAGCACAAGCACGTGAGCAGACCGAGACTATACGAATGATGGCGTTGCGGATGAACGAAATCTTTCAGCGATTTTCGTCACTCGAGACTGAGCTTCGTTACGTGGAAAGACAGTCAGGAATCGAGACGCGAGCGCTGGCTCGGAGCGCAACAGCCTCGACCTGAGTCATTCACCTCCCCCGGAGCGAAAAAACGGGAAACATTATGGCGTACCGCCTGGGGACCAGTGTGGCTGTTGTGGATTGCGAGGTGACTGAGATTCGTCTCCTCATGGAACGCCACGCGGGTGTGCTTCTGGACAAGAGTTCCGAATCCTTAGGCGATCTGATTGCCAGCGCTGTTGAATCTCACCACCTGAGTTCCGCTGCAGAATTGATTGGGCTGCTTCAGAAGTCACCCGCTGAGTGCGATGCCCTTCTCGAACAACTGTTACCCGGCGACACAGGGTTCATGCGGTTTCCCGCTGCTTTCGACGCACTTGGTCGCGCTGTATTGCCCGAGATTTTCGCGCGTAAACAGGCGCATGGCGGCGGCATTCTGCGAATGTGGAGTGCGGGATGCTCGACTGGAGAAGAAGCGTACTCGATGGCAATGACGGTATGTGAAGCTCAGCTCGGCGGGCGCCAGGGATGTAACATCCACATCGTGGGCACCGATATCCGGCGATCGGCTTTGGAAGCTGCCGAACGAGGCCTTTATCCGCAAGGGTTGTTGGCGAATATTCCTAAGCACCTGGTGGGCGCTTACTTCTCGCGCGTCGGAGACCATTTCCTGGTTAAGAACCGGCTGCGAAACCTCGTCACCTTCGCGCCGATGAACCTAGCTAATCCCAGCTACATTGGGCGGTTCGATTGCATTGTTTGCATGGACGTCTTGCCCCATTTTTCCGCCTCGCAGAGGTCCGCGCTGATCCAGCGACTCCACATGTACCTCGAGCCCGGCGGGTTTCTGTTGCTGGGAGACAATGAAAAGATGCCTGCTGCCGAAGTGACGTTCAATGCCCAACCGCACCTGGGATATACCTGCTATCAACGGGCGTTCGCGGCCGTGGCAAAGGCTGGGAGGTAGGAAACGGGGAAGAACGATCAACTTAGGCGAACAGAAATTCTTTGGTTCGCAGTTCTTTGACCCTATCGCGCAGTTTCGCGGCCTTTTCGAATTCGAACTTCTTGGCGGCCTCACGCATATCGCTTTCCAGCCTGACAATGTAGGCGTCGAGCTCGTCCTGCGACTTGAAGTCAGGTATACCGTCAGCCTCACTGGTGAGGTCCGTATAGTCTGCTTCGACGATACTGGCGAGAGACATGGTGAGTGGCCGCACAATCGACTCCGGGGTTATTCCATTTTCTTCGTTGTAGGCCTGCTGAATCGCCCGCCTGCGACTGGTCTCATCGAGAGCCCGTTTCATCGAATCGGTCATGGTATCGGCGTACAGAATTGCGCGGCCATTCAGATTGCGCGCGCACCGACCGATGGTCTGGATCAGCGAACCGCTGGACCTCAGAAAACCTTCTTTGTCGGCATCCAAAATGGCGACGAGTGAAACTTCCGGCAGGTCCAATCCTTCGCGAAGCAGGTTGATGCCGATGAGCACGTCGAATTCGCCTTTACGGAGGTCTCGAAGGATTTTGACGCGCTCCAGGGTCTCGATCTCCGAGTGCATGTACCGGCACCTCACGCCTACTTCGGCATAGTATTCAGCCAAGTCTTCAGCCATGCGTTTGGTCAGGGTGGTCACCAGAACGCGCTCTTTTTTCTCCACGCGCTGGCGGATCTCGTGGAGCAGATCGTCGATCTGTCCTTTGACGGGACGTATTTCGACTTGCGGATCAATCAATCCAGTCGGGCGGATAATTTGCTCGATGACAACGCCTGACGATTTCGTCAATTCATACGGTCCAGGTGTAGCTGACACGTATATGGCTTGATTGACGCGGGTTTCGAACTCTTCGAATTGCAGCGGGCGATTGTCGAGCGCGGATGGCAGGCGGAAGCCGTATTCGATGAGGACGCTCTTACGAGAGCGATCACCGTGCCACATGGCGTGCAGTTGAGGTACGGTCTGGTGCGATTCATCGATGAACAAGAGGTAATCGCGAGGTACGTAGTCAAGCAATGTCGGCGGGGGCTCGCCCGGAAGCCGGCCAGTGAAGTGCCGAGAGTAATTCTCAATTCCATGGCAGTATCCGACGGACTTGATCATTTCCAAATCAAACATCGTGCGCTGATGGACGCGCTGGGCTTCGACGATGCGCCCCTGCTTCTCCAGTTCCGCTTCCCACCATGCCAACTCGGCCTTAATCGACTCAACAGCCGAGCGGCGCGTTTCTTCTTTCATGACGTAGTGTGTTTTGGGATAGATCGGCAGGCGAACGTACTTTTGCTTCACAGTTCCGAACAGGGGATCGATTTGCGAAAGCGATTCAATTTCGTCACCCCACAATTCAATACGATAGGCCATGTCATCGTAAGTGGGGAAAATCTCGATTACATCGCCGCGCACGCGGAAGGTTCCGCGCCGGAATTCTCCATCTGTCCGCTCATAGAGAATCTCCACCAGCTTCCGGGTTATGTCCTCACGCTTTACCTTTTGGCCCTTCTCGAGAAAGAGCAACATTCCGTAATAAGCCTCGGGCGAGCCTAGTCCATAGATACAGCTGACGGAGGCGACGATGAGGCAATCCCGGCGTTCGAACAGGGACTTCGTGGCCGAAAGGCGAAGCTTGTCCAACTCGTCGTTGATCGTAGCTTCCTTCTCGATATACAGGTCCGCGGCCGGAACGTAGGCTTCGGGCTGGTAGTAGTCGTAATAGGAGACGAAATACTCGACCGCGTTGTGCGGGAAAAAACTCTTGAACTCATGGTAAAGCTGCGCGGCCAGGGTCTTGTTGTGAGCTAACACCAAAGCCGTACGATTCACCTGCTCGATGACTTTGGCCATCGTATAGGTCTTGCCCGAGCCGGTAACGCCGAGCAAAACCTGGTGCTGCTCGCGGTCGTAAATACCGCGTACCAGGGACTCGATTGCCTTCGCCTGGTCACCCTGCGGCTTGTATTCGCTGATAAGTCTAAAATCCATGTGTTCGTAGGAGGCTGCGGTTCCGCTTGTTCGGAAGTCCCTCAGGCGCGAATTTCAGCGGTTGAATATCTCTCCATTATAGCGTGCGAGCGCAGACCCTGCGCACATCGATGGTTTGCTAAACTCTGTAGTTTCCTCGAGCCAAACAGAGAGGCTTCGTGTATCGACACCTTCAACGCGAACTGGCCCAGCATGTACGGGAATTCCTGCAGCGGACTTACGAAATCGATCTGCCCAACATCGTTATTGAGCAGCCGCCGAAAGTGGAAATGGGCGAGTACGCCCTGCCGCTGGCATTTGAGTTAGCCAAGAAGCTGAGGAAAGCGCCGAGGAAGATTGCCGAAGAAATCGTCAATGGCATCGGGCCGGTGCCGGGTTTTGACAAGCCGGAGGTGGCTGGGGCTGGATACATCAATGCGCGTGTGAAGCGATCTGAGATGGCGCTCGCGTTGGCGCAGGATGAGCAGCGGAAAGTCGAAGTCGCGCAAGGAAAAGTGCTGGTCGAGCACTCCAGTATCAACCCCAACAAAGCGGCGCACATCGGGCATTTGCGAAATGCCGTGCTGGGCGACACGTTTGTCCGCCTGCTGCTGTTTGCGGGCAGGGAAGTGGACGTACAGAATTACATCGATAATACCGGCGTGCAGGTTGCAGACGTGGTGGTGGGATTCGTTCATCTTGAAAAGAAATCGCGAGCCGAGATTGAGCAACTCATCCGGCAGGAACGCTTCGATTATTACTGCTGGGAGCTATACGCCCGAGTTTCGCAATGGTACGAGCAGGACAAAGCGAACCTGAAAGCGCGCGCCGAGGCGTTGCACGCCATTGAAGCCGGGAATAGCGAGACGGCTGCGATTGCGGATCTGATCTCGGTGGCCGTTCTGAAGCGACATCTAGAGACCATGGACCGTCTCGACATTGAATACGATTTTCTACCGCGGGAGAGCGAGATTCTCCACCTGCATTTCTGGGACGCCGCGTTTCAGAAATTGAAGGATGCTGGTGTGCTGGTTTACGAAACGGAGGGCAAGAATAAAGGATGTTGGATCATGCGTCGCGCCGGAACCACCTCAGAGGGTGATTCAATTGCGGAAGAAGACCAAAAGGTCATTGTGCGGTCGAATGGGACGGTGGGGTACGTCGGGAAAGACATTGCGTACCACATGTGGAAGTTCGGTTTGCTGGGCAAGGATTTCGGATATTGCAAGTTCTATCGCTATCCCAATGGACACCAATGCTGGATATCTTCGACCGACGGCGAACCGGAGCACCCGCATTTTGGCGACGTGAGCGAGATATACAACGTCATCGACGCACGCCAATCCGAAGCGCAGAACACAGTTGTGGAGGCGTTGAAAGAGCTCGGCTACACGGAACAGGCAAATCATTACACCCATTTCTCTTACGAGATGGTGGCGCTGACTCCACGTTGTGCGGCCGAGTTGGGGTATGAGATCTCGGAAGAGGACAAGACACGATCGTACATTGAAGTGTCGGGGCGAAAGGGATTCGGCGTTAAGGCGGATGACTTGCTCGATAGGTTGATCGCGTCGGCGAGGAAGGAAGTGGATGCGCGCCATGACCAACTGAGCGAGGCAGAGCGAGCGTCGATCGCGAACCAGATTGCGGTGGGAGCCCTGCGCTACTTCATGCTCAAGTACACCAAGCCATCGGTGATCGCTTTTGATTTTAAAGATGCGTTGAGTTTCGAGGGTGAAACCGGTCCTTACGCGCAGTACGCGGTCGTGCGGGCGGCGAACATCTTTCGGAAAGCCGGGGTTGATCCGGACGCAGGCATCACGGATGGTATCTCAGGGGAACAGTTTGCGAAGTACTTCTCCGGCGAGAACGGCAATGAGATTTGGGAACTCTGGCTGGCGGCGTCCAAGACGTCGTACATTGTGGACCAGTGCATCGCCACGACTGAGCCTGCCTATGCCGCCAAGCACGCATTCCAGCTAGCGCAACTGTTCAACAATTTCTATCACCGGCACCACATTCTTACCGAGCCGGACGAGGGCCGAAAGAAATTCCTGCTGGCCACAGCAGCCGTGGTCCGCCGCGAACTAATTCGCGTGCTGGCGATCATGGGAATCAGTGTCCCACCTGTAATGTAGGGCTCTCCACGCGGTACTTTCACGTCCTTTGTCACAAAACGAAAGATTCACCACAAAGAACACGAAGGTTGCACAAAGGACACGAAGGCTGTCGACCTGAATTGCTGGACGCATCCAAACGGCGTCCGGCCCCATCTAATTAACAGGTACAAATGGAGTTCAAGATCATGAAGCGAGCGATAAGTGCGGTGCTGGTGTTGTTCGTCGCCATAGTGGCGGCTTCTGCTGCCCCTTCGGCGCAGACCAGTTCTACGCCCGTGTTTCCGAAGGTCCTGATCAACGCCAAATATGTTTATGTGACTTCGTACGACGGCGATCAGTACAACTTCAACATTTTGCCGGAGGACCGGCAGGCCATCGCGTCGGTTCAGGATGCAATTCAGAAATGGGGACACTACGTCCTGGTATACCGGCCGCAAGATGCCGACATGATTATTGCCGTCCAAAAGCGCGGGTCCGAGGACGTGCTGGCCGTGTACGACGCACGCGGTCCGCAGGACACGTGGTTATGGCGGGTGATGGGACCCGGCGGGCTTGATAAAGGCGAGCTGCCGCTCTTCACAAAACTGCAGAGCGCAGTAGAACAAGCGAGCAGATAACGTTCTTGTAAGTTCGGCCGCGGATTTATACATTCTGGATCTCAAACCAGGGACCGGAATGTATGGACCGCGGCCGAAGTGTCTCGACTCAATCGGGACCAGCGGATGCAACGCTAGTTCTGGTCAGCGAAGTCCTTTGCGAATTCGACTAAAGTGCGCACGGCGATGCCGGACGGACCCTTGGCAATCCAGGGTTTGTTGTCTTCCATCCAGGCGGTTCCAGCGATATCGAGATGCAACCAGGGCGTGTCCTCCGCAAATTCCTTGAGAAACATCGCAGCCGTGACCGCGCCTCCCCAGCGTCCGCCGGAGTTCATGATGTCGGCGATGCTGGAGCGGATCATGTCTTTGTATTCGTCATCGAGAGGCAAACGCCACATCTTCTCACCGGCTCGATTTAGAGCTTGCGAGAAGCGGTTATACATCTTGTCATCGTTCGCAAAAACGCCAGCGTTGACGTACCCGAGTGCGACAACGCACGCGCCGGTCAGAGTGGCCGCGTCAATCAGGTGAGTGCAGCCGAGTTGTTTGGCATAGTGGAGGCCATCGGCGAGAACCAGGCGGCCTTCGGCGTCGGTGTTGATGATCTCAATCGACTTGCCAGACATCGCGATCTGTACATCACCGGGCTTCTGCGCTTTTCCCGAGGGCATGTTCTCGGTCGCACAAACGATTCCTATCACCTTCACCTTTGGCTTGAGTAGAGCGATAGCCCGCATGGTACCGATCATGGCAGCGCCGCCCGCCATGTCATATTTCATCTTCTCCATTCCATCTGCCGGTTTGATGGAAATACCGCCGGTATCGAACGTGATCCCTTTTCCGACCAGGCCCAGCACAGGACTTTCAGGCGCACCGGCGGGCTCGTAACGCATGATGATCAGGGCAGGAGGCTCATCGGAACCCTGGGCGACACTCCAGAATGCTCCCATCTTGAGTTGCTTGATTTTGTCAGCGCCATACACTTCGCACTTGAGCCCGACTTCCGTGGACATTTTTTTTGCTTCCTCCGCGAGGATGGTCGGGGTCATGCGATTGCTGGGCTCGTTCACCAGACGGCGGGTAAAGTTCTGGGATTCGCCGATGATGCGGGCCTCGTCCAAAGCACGTTGAAGCTGCGGTTGGTCGCCGGTAACAACCACGGTGAGAGCATCGATACTGTGGTCTTTGCGGTCGCTTTTGTAAGTATCGGGATCGAAGTTGCCGACGAATGCGCCTTCGACGATGGCGCGAACGGCTTCCTTGGGATCGACGTTGGATTGTGGAACGACGACCGCAAAACTCCGGATAGATTTTCCTTTCAACGTACGGACAGCAGCCCCGCCGAGACGGCGCAGCTCGAAGGCCGAGAAGTTTTTGGCTTTTCCGCCGCCGAGGATCAGCAGACGCTTGCCTTTGAGTTTTCCTGGATTGTGCAGCAGCGTCGCCTCGAAAATCTTGGCGGTGACCTCGCCACTGGCAAGAACGCCGGATGCGGCCTCGCGAATGGCTGGGTCGGAGCTCTCGATAGTGGGCTGGGGCTTATCGTTCTCACCCCTGTCCAGAGCGACGACGACAAGGCATTCGGTTTCAACCTGCGCGGGAGAAGATACAAGAAGGCTCGTTCTCATAGGATTAAACGACTATTTTCTTAGGCCGCGCGGGAATGTGCAACTTTGGTGAGCTAAAAGCCAGCACTAAAAAGGAAAAGAGGGCACAAAGGGCGCGAAGGAAGGAATGCTCAACCACACAGAAAGCAGAGCATCATGGCGGGCTAAAAGCCTTTTCTTCCTCGGGCGACGGCTTCGCGAGCTTCACGGTCGGCGGTGCGACGGCGTTCGGTCTCGCGCTTGTCCCAGAGTTGTTTGCCCTTTGCGAGGGCTAGTTCAACCTTCACCCGTCCATTCTTGAAGTACATACGAGTGGGAATCAGGGTGAGGCCACGCTGCTGGGTCTTGCCAACCAGCTTGCGTACTTCTTCTTTGTGGACCAGGAGTTTTCGGGTTCGAAGCGGAGCATGGTTAAAGATGTTGCCATGCTCGTACGGTCCAATGTGGCAGTTCAGCAACCAGAGTTCGCCGTCTTTGACAATCCCATAGGCATCTTTGAGGTTTACGTGGCCGGCTCGGACTGATTTCACCTCCGTGCCGCTGAGGACGATTCCTGTCTCAAATTTTTCGAGCAAGAAATAGTTGTGCGAAGCGATCCTATTGACAGCGGCATCTCTCTGCCCCGACGCAGTAGGGTCCCGGCGCGGGTTTTTCTCCGCGTTGGGCTTGGTCTGATGGGCAGATTGGCGGGCCATGGCAGCACCATAGCAGGGTCTCGCACCGGACGCTAGGCGTGGGTCGTCGGGGCGTTCTAGGTCTTGATTTGAAAGCAGGCAGCCAGAGGCAAATCTGGTGTTCATAGACGGGCTACAAAGTTCACTGCCGATAGCTACTCGCGGGGACAGGCACTAACGTGTAACTGCTACCACCTCAGTGACTTTGCGTGGAAAGATGCGATGCTATAATCAGCCGCTGACCCGGTACAACGAAGTTTGTTGCGCTGCCTGTTACCCTCAGGGGGCTGGCCGCCCTGAATAAGACTGCCCGCGAGGAACGAATAAATGAGAAGTTTGATCCGCCCGGCAGCACTGTTGCTGATGCTCGCCGTCATCGCTCTGCCAGCCGCCGCTGACAAGGCAAACTCCTTGTACAAACAGGCCCAGGATGCCGAAGCGCGCCAAAACTACGAGCGAGCTTACGACCTGTATAGAGAGGCGTATGACCTTAAGCCCAAAGATTTGAAGTACCGTGCGGCGTACGAAAGGCTGAAGTTCCTCGCCGGTGCTTCACACGTTCATCGCGGACAGCTGTTACGGGAAGCGGGCAAGTTGGATGAGGCGATGATCGAGTTTCGCAAGGCCGCGGATATCGACCCCTCGAGTTTCATCGCACAGCAGGAGATTCGGCGGACGCAGCAGATGATCGATACCGCCAAGGCAGCTCCCCCGCAAGCAGCGGCACGACCTTCCGGTCCACTCAAGAGAATGATAGAGGGTGCCGGCGGTCCCATAGAGTTGGCCCCAATTTCGAACGTGCCGATCACACTGAAACTGACCGAAGACACGAAGGTGATTTATGACACGGTCGGCAAACTGGCGGGGGTGAACGTACTGTTCGATCCGGATTACACGTCGCGAAGAATCCGAATTGAGTTGAACGGCGTGACGCTTAATGAAGCGCTGGAAATTGTTGCCATGGAGTCGAAAACTTTCTGGCGTCCAGTGACTCCCAATACCATCTTTGTTGCCCAGGATACCCCGGCCAAGCGCAAGGAAGTCGAGCAAAGCGTTATCAAGACTTTCTATCTGTCCAATGTATCGACTCCCCAGGAACTCCAAGACATGGTGAATGCCATGCGGCAGATCCTGGAGATTGCGCGTATTCAGCAGCTACCTACTCAGAACGCGATCGTTGTACGTGGAACGCCCGATCAGATCGCGTTGGCAGGCAAATTGATCGACGACTTGGACAAGTCCAAGCCGGAAGTGATTGTTGACGTGGCGATTATGCAGGTGAGTCGCGACCGGGAGCATACGTATGGCATCAATCCGCCGACCAGCGCGACCATTGCACTGCAACCGAACGTTAACACTACGAGCACAAACAACAACAACAATAACAACAACAACAACGGAACGAACACGACTGGGACAAATGGGAATGGGTCGATCAACCTGAACAGGTTAGGGAACCTCAACGCAACCGACTTTCAGGTGACAATTCCTCAGGCGACGGCCACCCTGCTGTTTACCGACAGTCAAACCAAGCTGATCCAAAATCCACAAATTCGGGCGGTTGATGGGCAAAAAGCATCGTTGAAGATCGGTGAACGCGTTCCCGTCGCGACCGGGTCATTTCAGCCAGGTATCGGCGGTGTCGGTATCAATCCTTTGGTCAACACGCAATTCCAGTATCTCGATGTAGGTGTAAACATCGACATCACACCGCACGTGCATGCCGGGCGCGAGGTGACGCTCAAAGTCGCCATGGATATATCGAACGTGGCCGGACAGCAGAACATCGGCGGAATCAGCCAGCCGATCATAGGCCAGCGCAAGATTGAGCACGAAATTCGCCTCAAAGAGGGCGAGGTCAACCTGATGGGTGGGATCCTGGAAAACCAGGATATCCGGTCGCTGAGTGGCATCCCGGGACTGGCGCAGATTCCGCTGCTGAAATATATCTTTTCGCAAAAAGACGTACAGCATCATGAGAATGAGATTGTGTTTGCCTTGATCCCGCACATCGTTCGCGGGACAGAGGTCAGCGAGTTGAATGATCGGCCGATTGACGTCGGGACGGCGAATGCTCTGGAGTTGCGTCGCGTGACCGCGCAACCGGCGCAACAGCCGGCGAACACCAATCAACCGCAGGCAGCCCCGCCGCCGCGGCCGTTGCAAAATGCTCCGGGAACGCAAGGACCCACCGCTCAACCGCAATCTGGAGCGACCCCTCAGGGTGGCGCAGCTTTCCTGTTCGACCCGGCGAACATAAACGTGGCGTCTGGCTCAACGTTCGCTGTGAATGTGCTTTTGTCAGGCGGACAGAACGTGTATTCGGTCCCAATCCAACTCAATTACGATCCCAGTCGTCTGGAACTGGTTAACGTGTCCAATGGAGGATTCCTGTCGCAGGATGGACAAGCTGTGGCCCTGGTGCACAGGGATGATGCGGCGACGGGGACAGTGCAGATTACGGCGACGCGTCCGCCGGGGTCGGGGGGAATCTCCGGGCAAGGGTCGATCGTAACTCTCACTTTTGTGGCGAAGGCTCCAGGACAGTCGTCAGTATCGATCACAAAGGGCGGAGCCAAAGATGCGGCCATGCAGCCGATCACGGTGGCAAACGCACAGGCCAGCGTCAACGTGCAATAGGAAATCGCGGGTAAAATACGTTATATGCAGTCTTGCGCATCAAAGTCGAGTGAAGGATTGAGGATCCGTCAACGGCGTAGTTCCGGGTTCACGTTGATCGAGTTAATCGTGGCCACGGCAATCCTCACCATTCTCACAACCATGGCGTTGCCCCTGGCGCGGCTCAGTATCAAACGTGAGAAGGAGCATGAACTCCGATACGACTTGTGGCAAATGCGGGATGCCATTGACCGTTACAAGGACGCAGCAGATCGCGGCGCATTCCAGACCAAGGTGGGAAGCGACGGATACCCACCGGACCTGCAAACGTTGGTGGATGGCGTAGACGTGAACGGGAAAAAGCTCAGATTTCTGAGGCAAATTCCCGTGGATCCGATGACCAACAGCACCGAGTGGGGGCTGAGGTCTATGCAGGACGACCCGGACTCGGATTCCTGGGGCGGCCAGAACGTGTTTGATGTGTATACCAAGTCACAAGCGACCGGGATGGACGGGACGAAGTACAAGGAATGGTAAAGCGAGCTAAATCAAGCCGTGGCTTCACGCTGATCGAGTTGATGATTGTGATCAGCCTTTTGCTGATCCTGATGGCGATCGCGGTTCCGATCTATCAGCGATCGATCCTTCAGGCGAAAGAATCCGTGCTCAAGCAGGATCTGTTCACTATGCGCCAGGTGATCGATCAGTACACGCTGGATAAGCAGAAGGCGCCGCAATCGCTCGATGACCTGGTATCCGCGGGCTACCTGAAAAAACTGCCGGTCGACCCGTTTACTATCCGCAACGATAGTTGGGTTCCGGTGCAGGACGACAGCGTCGCGGACCCCAATCAAACCGAGCCTGGCATCAGCGACGTACATAGCGGTTCCAGCCTGGTTGGCAGCGACGGTCAGCCATATTCCTCGTGGTAAGTCGATCCGGACAAGACTGCGCGTCAATTTCACTGAATTGCTTCGCCGTTCGCGAGGCACTACCATGAGTACATGCCTGTAGATACAGAAATCAAAGAAAAAGCTCGATCCATTCGTGCGCCGCGAGGTACCGAACTATCCTGCAAAGGCTGGCAGCAGGAAGCCGCCATGCGCATGCTCATGAACAACCTTGACGAGGAGGTTGCCGAGCGGCCGCAGGATTTGGTGGTCTACGGCGGGACAGGCAAAGCCGCGCGCAATTGGGATTGTTATGACGCGATTATCTCGTCGCTGAAGTCCCTTGGAGCAGACGAGACTCTGCTGGTGCAATCTGGCAAGCCTGTCGGGATCTTCAAGACGCATGACTATGCCCCGCGTGTCCTGATTGCCAACTCGAACCTGGTGGGTCATTGGTCAAACTGGGAGAAGTTCAACGAACTGGAACGCGCCGGCTTGATGATGTATGGCCAGATGACGGCCGGATCGTGGATTTACATCGGCTCACAAGGAATTGTTCAAGGAACATTTGAAACGTTTGCCGCCGCGGGAGAAAAGCATTTCGGGGGAAGCCTTGAAGGAAAACTGATCGTATCTGGCGGTATGGGCGGTATGGGTGGGGCTCAGCCTTTAGCGGCAACCATGGCGGGAGCGGCGTTCTTGGGCATCGATGTCGATCCCGAACGGATCAAAAAACGCCTGCGTACCGGCTATTGCGACTTCATGGTCAACAGCCTCGATGAAGCGCTGCGGATTCTGAAGAATGCCGTTCGCAAGAAAGAAAACGTTTCAGTTGGGCTGGTTGGGAATTGCGGCGACATCATTCCCGAACTCGCCGAGCGAGGCGTTGTGCCCGACATCCTCACCGATCAAACATCCGCTCACGATCCTCTGAACGGGTATGTACCAAATGGCATGACCATTGAGGAAGCCCGCGAACTACGTGGTCGTGATCCTAAAGCGTACGAAGAGAGATCGCTGGATACCATCGCCCGGCACGTGGAAGGCATGTTGCGGCTGCAGAGAATGGGCGCGGTGACGTTTGATTACGGCAATAACATTCGTACCTTCGCGTTCCAACGCGGCGTCAAGAACGCCTATGATTTTCCCGGATTCGTGCCCGCTTACATTCGGCCGCTGTTCTGCGAAGGAAGGGGACCGTTTCGGTGGGTCGCGCTTTCTGGCGAGCCGTCCGACATCCACACGACCGACGATCTGGTGCTAGAACTTTTCCCGGACAATCGCATTCTGAGGCGGTGGATCGACCTGGCGAAGAGAAGGATCAAGTTCCAGGGGCTGCCCGCGCGGATATGTTGGCTCGGCTATGGGGAGCGCGCGCAGTTCGGGCTGGCAATGAACGAACTCGTGAAAAAAGGGAAGCTGAAGGCCCCGATTGTCATGGGCCGCGACCATCTCGATTGTGGTTCAGTAGCCTCTCCCTTTCGCGAAACGGAATCTATGAAGGACGGCAGTGATGCCGTCGCGGACTGGCCGTTGCTGAATGCCATGTTGAATACGGCTGCGGGTGCGTCATGGGTGTCGATCCACAACGGGGGTGGTGTGGGCATCGGATATTCATTGCACGCCGGCCAGGTAACCGTCGCCGATGGAACCGAAGCGATGGCAAAAAGAATCGAGCGCGTACTGACCACGGATCCGGGTATGGGGATTGTCCGCCATACGGACGCTGGTTATGAGGCTGCTTCCGATTTTGCAAAGAGTCACGATGTCAAAGTGCCGATGATGTGAACGAGGACCCCTGCGGTACTCCGGTAGCTAGTGAAAACAAAGTACACATCATCCGGACCTGAGCGGAATCTTCTACTGGCGAACATTCGCCAGCTTCTGACCCTGCGCTCCTCCTCCGGCGATTCGTATCCACGGCGCGGACGTGATCTCGGTAACCTTGGGATCATCGAGAATGGAGCGGTGCTTTGCGTAGGCGGGAAAATTGTTTCTGTCGGAACAACCGACCAGGCATTCCGCGACTCCTGGATAAAGAAGAACCGTAAAAGAATTACTGAAATCGACTGCAGCCAGTGTGTAGTTTTACCTGGCTTTGTCGACTCGCACACACATCCTGTGTTCGTGCAACCCCGCCTGGTTGATTTTGAAAAGCGAATCGCAGGCGCTACTTACGAGCAGATCGCCGAGGCAGGAGGTGGAATTCGATCAAGTGTAGACGCGGTTCGCAAAGCCAGCAGCGACGCCTTGGTCCGCCGAGTGTTAGGCGCTCTCAACGAAATGGCCGACCAGGGAACTACAACCGTGGAAGCGAAATCCGGCTACGGCCTGAATCCTGAAGCAGAGTTGGGGTCATTACAAGCGATACGAAACGCCGCGAGAGTGTGGCCCGGTACAGTCGTTCCGACATTGCTGGGTGCCCATGTAGTCCCAAAAGAATTCGACGGGCGCTCACAAAAATATGTTGAGACCGTCTGTTCAGAGATGATCCCGGAGGTGTCTGCTCGGCGGTTAGCGAGCTTCGTGGACGTGTTTACCGATCGAGGAGCATTCGATCTATCCCAGACCGAACAGATCTTCCGTGCCGCAACAGAACACAGCTTGGGTGTGAGGGCGCATGTTTGTCAATTAAGTCCTTGTGACTTGAAGCCACTCTTGAAGTATCGACCAGCATCTCTTGATCATATGGACCATGTGGGTGATTCCGACGTCGCGCTGCTGGCCAAGGAGCGTACGCTGGCTACGCTGGTCCCCGGGGCGAATTATTTTTTGGGGCTGGGAAAGTACCCTCCCGCGCGGAAGTTGATCGATGCCGGCGTACCCGTGGCACTGGCAACTGATTTCAACCCCGGCAGTTCGCCGACGCCTAGCATGCCGTTCGTCTTATCCCTGGCCTGTACGCAGATGAAGATGTCTCCGGCTGAAGCCATATCAGCTGCGACTATCAACGGTGCCCATGCCCTCCGATTGGCCGAACGTAAGGGAAGTATCGAACCCGGCAAGGATGCGGATTTGGCTATCTTTCGGGTGAGCGACTATCGCGAGATTCCGTATTGGTTTGCTACCAACCGCTGCTCGGTAACCGTGTTGAATGGTGGGGTTCGAGAATCGAAGAAAAACGGGGCATAGGGGCGGGCAGGGGAGCACGTTCTGCTTTTATAACTTTGAGTCGAGAGTTGAAGGAAAACATGAAGACACGTTGGATCTTTCTGTGCGCATTTATCGTAGGCGCGATTGGGGCCATGGGGCAGCGCTTGCCGGAAGTAGCGACGCCCGAGAATTACCGGATCACCCTGGCACCGAACTTCGATACGGACAAGTTCACGGGCGATGAAACCATTCAGGTGAAGGTTCTGAAGCCAACCAACACTATTGTCCTGAATGCGCTGGATATCGATTTCCAATCAGCCAGTATCTCTGCCGGTGGTGCGGACCAGGTGGCGAAAGTCAGCCTTGACCCCAAGAACCAGATGGCCACGCTGGCGGTGGAGAATCCGATTCCGGCGGGGAAGGCTGTGATCCACGTCAGCTACGTCGGCATTCTGAACAATAAGCTGCGCGGGTTTTATTTGAGCAAGGCAAACGGCAGGAAGTATGCCGTTACACAATTCGAATCAACCGATGCGCGGCGAGCATTTCCTTCTTTCGACGAGCCCGCCTACAAGGCGACGTTCGATATAACGGCGATTGTGGATAAATCCGACACCGGAATTTCAAACGGGAAAATTGTTTCCGACACACCCGGGCCGTCAGAAGGGAAGCACACGATCAAGTTTGCTACCAGCCCCAAGATGTCGTCTTACCTGGTCGCACTGGCGGTGGGAGACTTCGAATACATCGAGGGGTCGGCGGACGGAATTCCAATTCGTGTATGGACAACTCCGGGCAAGAAAGCGATGGGCCAGTTCGCGTTGGAGGTGAGCGAACAGGCCATGAGGTACTACGACAACTATTTTGGAATCAAATATCCCTTTGGCAAGTTGGACCTCATTGGTTTACCGGATTTTGCGGCGGGCGCGATGGAGAATACCGCCGCAATAACATTCCGCGACGCTCTCCTGCTGGTCGACGACAAACATGCACCCGATTGGGCTTATAAACAGATCGGTGCAGTGATCACGCACGAAATGGCTCATCAGTGGTTCGGGGACCTCGTCACCATGCAGTGGTGGGATGATGTGTGGCTCAACGAAGGCTTCGCAACCTGGATGGAGACAAAGCCACTGGAACAGTGGAAGCCCGAATGGCACATGGAACTGAGCGACGTTCGCGACACCGGGGATGCTCTGAATCTTGATTCGTTGCAGAATACGCGTCCTATTCACCAGCAGGCCGACACACCCTCGCAGATCGAGGAGTTGTTCGACGAAATCGCCTATCAGAAGGCGGCTGCCGTCCTCCGCATGCTGGAGTCTTATCTTGGGCCGGACACATTCCGCGCCGGTGTCAATGCTTACCTGAAGAGTCATGCATACGGGAACGCTACGGATACCGATTTGTGGAGCGCCCTGGCGAAGGCGTCCAACAAGCCGGTCGACAAGATCATGGCAACGTTTGTTACACAGCCAGGAGCGCCACTGGTCCGGGTAAGAAGCCAGTGCCGCGGGAACTCGACCCAAGTCGAATTGACTCAGCAAAGATTCTTCTACGATCGCTCTCTCATGGACAGAGAGTCCGCAGAGTTGTGGGCTGTTCCCGTCTGCATGAAGCCCGCGGGAAGCAGTCAGGCGAATGCTAAGTGCGAGCTGATGACGTCCAAGCAACAATCGGTTGATCTGCCCGGCTGCACTCCTTGGGTGTTTGCCGACGCAGGTGCGCAAGGGTACTACCGCACAGAATACGACTCGACGGCTTTTCACCACATCTCGGGGGATGCGGAACGGGATTTCACTCCGGCCGAGCGCATGGTTCTCGTCCGCGACGCTTGGGCAGCAGTCCGCGCCGGTCAGCAGCCGATTAGTGATTTCATGGAGCTTGCACAGGGATTGCAAGCCGACCGAAACAGTGCAGTCATTCGACAACTGGACCAGGAGTTGGATTACATTGGCACCTACCTGGTGAGTGATGCCGATCGCGAGCAGTACCGTGCGTGGGTGCGTAACCTGCTTAATCCCACCATGAAAGATGTGGGATGGCAGCCCACGCCGACTGACGATGGCAATCGCAAGGACCTGCGAGCGTATGTGTTTTACACGCTTGGATACACGGGGCGAGACCCGCAGGTTATCGCTAAGGCGCACGAACTGGTGAACGCTGCTTTGGAAACGCCGGCGTCCGTCGATCCGTCGATGATCGATCCCGCTTTTGGGGTAGCGGCGGTGGATGGAAACTCGCAGCTATACGATCAGCTCGTATCCAAACTCGGGAAAAATGATAACCCAGAGCAATACTACCGGTACCTGTATGCACTTGCGCATTTCGGCGATCCCGCGCTGCTGCAGCGGACGCTCGACTATGCGATTAGTGCTTCTGTCCGGAACCAGGACAGTTTGCTGCTCATCGCGGCTGTCATGCGCAACCCAGCCGGCGAAAAACTCGCGTGGAATTTCGTGCAAGCGCATTGGGCCGATATTGAGAAAATTGTCGGTGGGTACAATACCGGCGGGCTGGTAGCAACCACGGGAACGTTCTGCGACGCGGGCATGCTTGATCAGGTAAAGCAATTCTTCTCTCAACATGATGTTCCGGCCGCCGAGCGGTCATTGCGGCAAGCGACGGAAAACGTGAACTACTGCATTGATATGAGAAGTCACGACGCGCCTCAACTGGCATCATGGCTGCGAAACCAGTCTGCGGTGTCCAAGGGAGGGAAGTAATCGATCCAATGAGATGGTTTGAAAGTTCTGCGGGGGCGTGTGTCCAGTGGGACGGCGATTTCGAGGTCGAGGCAAACAGCGCGGGATTGTCGGCACGGCTGAAGCAAGTGCGTTACTGGTTTGAGTGAAGGCGCGTGGCGTTGCTATAATCAGGTCTGTTCCGCACGCTTCGAAGTTATCGGTTGTCCCAAGGGCAATCCCACCGTAGTTGCGTGTTCCGGACGTCGCAGTTTTCCGCGAAAGCGTGGCCAGGTAGCTCAGGTGGTAGAGCGCAGCCCTGAAAAGGCTGGCGTCGGCGGTTCAACTCCGTCCCTGGCCACCATCATTCCAAAGGACTTGCGAGTTTCCACCCTTTATTTCCAGCCCAAGGTTCAGCCCAACATATTTCATTGGATAGTCTCCGTCAGAAGGTGGGCCTTGTCGCCTAGAAGTAGTTCCAAGAACTTGCCCTGTGCCTCCAACTTTGATTCCTGGTCGGACTGAACATACAACTGCATGGTCGTCCTGACGTCTTCGTGGCGAAGAATGCCCTGCACAGTTTTGGGATCACATTTCAGCTTCACCAGTGCCGAAGCCAATGAATGCCTGAAATTGTGAAAGCCGAAGCGCACTCCCTTGCCGTCCTTGAGGACCCCGGCTTTGATCGCCGCAGGACGCAGATACTTCTGCACCATGATCGACGCTGATAACGGTTTCTTACCCTTCAGACGGAAGCTTGGAAAAACGAAGTCACTGTCTTTCCAATATGGCGTTCGCTCCCGCCAGGCGAGCAAGAATCCAGCCAGCACCGGGTGCATCGGAACCGGTGCTCGCGACGCCTTCGATTTTGGCAGTTTGAATTCTGCCCACACGTAGGCCCGCTTTACCTCGATCACTTGACTTTCAAAGTCCAGGTCCGCCCACATCAAGCCGAGAATCTCGGATACTCTCAGAGCCGTCGCTGCATCTGTGAGAACGAGAGTGCGCCGAGGCTCTGGGATGTTCAGCAAGATTTCGAACGCCTGCCGTGGGCTCATGATTACGGGAACGTAACTGCTCGTCGTCTTCTGACGAACCCAATTCAACGGATTGGCCGATTCATCTCTCGGAATCAGCCCGTAACGTTGCCCGTGCTTGTAAACCAAATTCATGACTCGCCGTATCTTGTCCAGCGTAGGATTTTCCAGACTTTCTGCCTTCTTCAGATCCCTCAGCCATCGTTCAATCTCGAGCGGCTCGATGGCTAAGGGCGACTTCTTACCGAAGCGCGGAACTACACGCTTCTTCAGAATTCGTCTATACGTTTCCGCGGTGGTATAAGCCTTCTCGATAGTTGCCTCAGACTGATCTTCCTGCAGCTCGTTTTCCATGTAGTGCTGACAAAGCTGCGCAAGAGTCGTCGGTTTTCCACGGAAGGGTTGAAATTCATTAGCAGTTTCCCTCAAACGTTGGCGGTCTACCTCTTGCCAAGCGTCCTTTTCCCCTGGTCCGATTCGGCTTACCAGACCTAGCGGTCTCTTGTGTTCAACTCTCTTTCCATCGGAGCGCGTCACCTGAAAACGGAATACCCAGGTTGCCCCCTCGGATCTCTGCTCTATGCGAACAGAGCCATTCTGATACCTGGCCATCAAATCCTCCTATTTGCTGGCTCAGGTGGCTGCAGCTTGGAGTTTACTTCAGGACACAAAAGACGGTCGAGCTCAGAGAGTTTGAATCGCCACTCCCTTTTCTTAGCGTCTGGATCTAGTGCATGGCCAGGAATCTTGCCGGCTCGAACCTTCTGTAACAGAGTTCTTCGCGTTATCCCCAAGAACCTAGCTGCAGTTTCAGCGTCTACAAATGCCTCAAGCCTTTGAAACATGGAAACCGGAAAAATGGCACGGCTGGCTAACATGGAGAACCTCCAGAGTGGCGTTACATGTTGACGACCTCAACTGGCCATCTTGTGTTCAAGCCAGTCGTTCAGAACGGACGCGCGAAAACGCCATAGCCGGCCGACCTGGACGCCTGTGATCTCGCCGTTCCGAGCCATTTTTTGAAGAGTCTTGGGGTGGATCTTGAGGAGAGCAGCAGCCTCACCACTATCGAGAAGTTCCTCAAAGGTCAATTCAGCAATCCGAATGCGGCGGACAGGTTTGCAAGAAACATCGGTCATCGCGATCTCCAAGCGGTCATTTATGCAGCGAGAGGCTGCCAGGGCTGCATGAGGTTAATCGCGGAATTTCGAGATAGTCCAATGCATTTTGCGTCACAGCTCATAACTTTTCGTTATATCTAACATCTCCAGTGTTTTCTGCAGGATCGCATCTATCGTCCGAAGAAAACCCCGCGCAAACAGGCGCTTTTCAGTTATGCACTCAGGTTATGAGCAAGTGCAGAGAATGCATTGGACTCCGTCGAGAGTCGCTAGTACGTTCACCGAGAACAATCACTCAGATTTTGATCCGGAGGTTTTATGAAGCTGGAATGGTCATTCAAAGTGCGGACAATAGCCCGTCGCACACGCTTGTTCGCCCTAGCACCAATGGCTATTTTTATCATCGCACCATTGGCAGCACATGCACAGGGAACGCCCCTGGATACCGGCTTCACAAATCTTCAAAACCTATTCACTGGGACGGTCGCAAAGGTCGGGAGTCTGATCGCAATCGTTGTTGGTGGGTATCAGTTTGCCCACGGGGAGCCTGGCGCGAAACGAGCTTTGGCCGGCGTCGCTGCTGGTACGGGAATTGCCATCCTCGCTGCAAATGTTCTGACCTGGCTTTGGGGATAAAGCCCGCAACACGTTTCCAAGATTCACCCACTTAAACATCGAGAGTACTCATGCAGGAGCAGAACAATCGGCGTCGCAACAGAGTGTTCAAGAGCCTACACAAACCGCTCACGTATCTGGGTGTCGAGCGGACACTCTTCTATTTCGTGTGTGTCGGGGCAGTTGCAGTTTTCAACCTTTTCGAAAGTCTCCTGGCTGGCGTGATTGTCTTCATCGGTGGATACGCGTTTGGTCGCTGGATAACGGAAGCCGATCCCGCAATGTTCAAGATTCTCGCTCGTAGTGAACAATTCCGCACTCGCTATGACGCTTCAAAACAGGAAGTCCCTGCCGTGGAGGTGCACTGATGTTGCGCTTGGAACGCGTCTTGAAGCCGTGGATGGAATCTGGGGCACTCAACGCCCATATCAATTTGTACGGCTTCTGGAATGATGAGGTGTTCATCACCAAAAGTGGTGACCTCGGAATTGTCTTGCGCGTGCGTGGCGTGGATTACGAGAGCCTCGATCAGGCGGCCCAAGAATATGCCGTCAAGCGTCTGGAAGCAGCTCTCAAGATCTTCGCGCCTGGGTTTCATGTTTATCAACATCTCTTTAAGACAAACCGACCTCAGATCCCGTTCCAGAAATACGAAGACCCCATCGTGCAGGCCGCTGTGGACCAGAGAAAAGAATTCTTCGACAGCAAGCTTGAAAATCTGTTTCAGGTCGAAATTTTCTACGCAATTGTGATCGAGGGGACACGGTCTAAGACTGGTGTCAAGGCCGCCCTGAAGCAGCTCGCGACCGATCCGATGGCTGGGTTACGCGAACTGAAAGCGCAATTCTCAAATGACAAAATGAAAGTGCTCCTTCGTGAGCACATAGAAGCGGACCTGCTGAGGCTCGAACAACGCGTAAACAGTTTTGTTCGGCAGCTCGCCGACTTTTTCCCAATGGAGGCTCTGCAGCGCGAGGAGTGCTTCACCTTCTTTCGCCGGCTAGTGAACTACGCCCCCTGGCGCATTGAAGGGCGACCGATCGCCGGCCAGTTTCTCGATTACCAAATTGTGAACTCCGATATCGAAGCCGAACGAGATCACTTGCGCGTCGGGAATCACTTCGTCCGGGTCCTGACGATGAAGGAAGCGATCGGCGAAACCAAGCCTCT